>OKUA01001285.1_pt1 | contig 14287 bp, 9 predicted proteins | sample 1606501 | NCBI WGS metagenome assembly OKUA01 (sample SAMEA3879608, study PRJEB24766) | human gut metagenome | biome: human-associated habitat; feature: feces | place: USA | collected 1985/1987
CCGAGCTTAACGGGCTTGACTTTCATCATAAAATCAACCACTCCTTACTTTTATACTCTACGGATGTTGCAAAATGCAGGTCGAATTTGAGCAGACACACATAATTCGGCCTGCACCGCGCGCAGAAGTCCGGCGTTTTGCACAAACTTTTCGGTGAGACCCGTCCGGCTCGCACTGCACAAACTCCCTTTTTGGCGCACTAGGCCATTATGTGATACTAATGCAGTATACACCCTGAAACCTCTGTTGTCAAGCCATTTTTCCGTTTTGAGGCAAAAAAATTCCCGAGCGCCCTCTTTTATGGGACGCCCGGGTGCGTGTACGCTTTGCGCGATTTTGGGGTTGATTTTTTTGTTTTTTACGTTCCAGACAAAAACACCCTTGTGCATTTTGTCACCATTTGCTCTTGCATCCTGCTCTACTCGTCCAGATAATCCCGCAGGCGCTTGGCCCGGCTGGGGTGGCGCAGCTTGCGCAGGGCCTTGGCTTCGATCTGGCGCACCCGCTCGCGGGTGACGTTGAACTCCCGGCCCAGCTCTTCCAGCGTCCGGGCGCGGCCATCCTCAAGGCCGAAGCGAAGGGCGATGACCCGCTCCTCCCGGGGCGTGAGGCTCTTGAGCACCGTCATCAGCTCCCGGCGGAGCAGCTGCCGCCCGGCCTCGTCGGCGGGGATGCCCGCCTCATCGTCCCGGATGAAGTCCTCAAGGTGGGCGTCTTCCTCCTCCCCCACCGGCGTTTCGAGGCTGATGGGGTCCTGCGACAGCTGCAGCAGCTCCCGCACCCGGGCCGCCTCCATGTCCAGCTGGGCGGCGATTTCCTCGACCGTCGGCTCCCGGCCTGTGCGGCGCAGCAGCTCCCCCGCCGTCTTCTTCACCCGGTTGATGCTCTCCACCAGATGCACCGGGATGCGGATGGTTCGGCCCTGATCGGCGATGGCCCGGGTGATGGACTGCCGGATCCACCATGTGGCGTAGGTGGAAAACTTGAAGCCCCGGTCCGGCTCGAACTTCTCCGCTGCCTTCATCAGGCCGAGGTTTCCCTCCTGAATAAGGTCGAGGAAGGGCAGGCCCCGCCCGGCGTACCGCTTTGCCACCGAGACCACGAGGCGGAGGTTCGCTTCGCTGAGACGGCGGCGGGCGTCCTCGTCCCCGGCCTGCGCGGCACGGGCGAGGGCAGCCTCCTCCTCCGCGGCCAGCAGGGGCACCCGGCCGATCTCCTTCAGATAGGTCTTTACCGGGTCGTCCAGCGCCACCCCCTCGGCAGAAAGCTCATCCTCGAGCCTGCCGATCTGCTCTTCGTCCAGAAGCGGCAGCTCCGTCTCCTCCTCAGCCACCTGCACGCCCCGTGTCTCCAGTGCGGCATACAGCTCGTCCAGCCCTGCCGGGTCGAAGTCCTGTTCCTCCATCGCACGGCTCACCTGCTCGGGCGTCAGGACATGGCGGCGGGCGCGTCCCGCCAGCAGTTTTGCCATTTCTTCCGTCTGTGACATTTTCTGCATCTGCTCTTCTCCTTCCGGCCCCAGCCGGTGGAGAGATCAGACCGAATCTTCTGCGTCAGCAGTTCCCTGCTTTTGTTCCCGCATCGACTGGAGATACTGTTCAATATCGTTGGTTGACATACTGGCGGCGCGGCTGGCCACGGGGGTGCCCCGGGCGATGCGTTCCAGATAGAGCTGGATGTCCTCCGGCGTACAGTTCACATCGCTGTATTGTGCCGCAAGACGGCTCAATTCATTCAGGGCCTCCTCGCTGACGAAGGCCCGCAGGGTGGCGAGGCTCATGTCCACCCCCTGCTCCCTGCAGCGGAGCATGGCCTCGTACAGCTCCTTCTGCTGGGGCTGCAAAAACTGCTCCGGCCTGAGCCGGGCACTCACCTTGTCGATGTAGCCCGGCTCCCGCAGCATGGCGGCCAGAAGCCGCTGTTCGGCGCTGGCCATCCCCAGTGCGCCCCGGCCTGCGCCGTAGGGCACCTTGATCTGGTCCATCTCGCCCTCCCGCAGACGGGCGCGGCTCCGCTCCCAGCGGCGCTTGCTGCCGGCCCTTTTCACGGCGTCGGCCAGCTGGGCCATGATGGCGGTCTTGGAGATGTTGGTCTCCTCGGCCAGACGGCCTGCGTAGACCTCCTGCTCGGTGGGGTTGGAGCGCTGGGCCAGCATCTCCACGGCCTCCTTGACGTACTCGAGGCGCTGGGCGTCCTGCTTGAGGTCGTACTGGTCCCGCAGCCGCTTCATCCGGAAGTCCAGCGCGTTGCCCACACCGTCCAGCAGGGCCTTGAAGCGGTCGGCACCGTATTTCTTGATGTACTCGTCCGGGTCCTTCGCCCCCGGGATCTGTAAGACGCCCACCCGCACCGGGCTGTTGCGGAACAGCTCCAGCGAGCGGAGGGTGGCCTTCTGGCCCGCCTCATCGGAGTCGTAGCTGAGGATGACCTCCTCGGCGTACTGGCTGATGAGCTTGACCTGATCGGGCGTCAGGGCCGTGCCGCAGGCGCAGACGGCGGTGTCGATGCCCGCCTGATGCATGGAGATGACGTCCATGTAGCCCTCACAGAGGACATACCGGCGGGAGGCGCTCCGCTTGGCGATCTGGAGCGCAAATACCGTATCCGACTTGTGGTAGACCAGCGTTTCGGGGCTGTTGACGTATTTAGGCTTGGAGTCGTCCAGCACCCGGCCGCCGAAGGCGATGATGTTGCCCCGCAGGTCGAAGATGGGGGTCATGACCCGCCGCCAGAACAGGCAGTAGATGCGGCCCGACTGGCTGCGCTTGAACAGGCCGCTGGCGTCCAGCTCCTGCTGGTTGTATCCCTTATCCCGGAGGTACTGGTAGAGCGCCTGCCCGTCGTCGGGGGCATAGCCCAGCCCGAAGCGGTTGATGGTCTTGTCGTCGAGGCCGCGCCGCCGCCAGTAGGCCCGGGCCTGCCGGGCCTCCTCCACCGTGGAGTTGAGGCAGGCGTGGAAGAAGCGGGCCGCGTCCTTGTTCATGGTCAGGATGCGGCTGCGCAGACGGCCCGTTTTGTCGTCCTCGGTGGGTTCGGGCATCCCGGCCCGCTGGGCCAGCAGCTTGACGGCCTCGATGTAGTCGATGCTGTTGATCCTCTTGGTAAAGCTCACCGCGTCGCCGCCCGCGCCGCAGCCAAAGCAGTAGAAGCTCTGGGTGTCCGGGTAGACGTAGAACGAGGGGGTCTTCTCGCTGTGGAAGGGGCACAGCCCGCCGTAGAGCCGGCCTTTCCGTTTGAGCTGGACATAATTGCCCACCAGCTCCACGATGTCGGTGCGGCGGGTCAGCTCTTCAATATATTCGTGTGGGATCATAACGATGTTCGGCGCTCCTTTTTCTCCAAAACGTGCCGCCTGCGGGGCACAAAGACGTCCTCGAAGGTGCGGACGGCAGATCTGCCGCTTCTTTTTCTCTCGTTCCCCCTCCTCTCCGTGCGCGGCCGATCCCAGTGCCGCGTCTGCGGCTATTGTAACCGATTTGCGCTGTCGAAGGGGGAAAATCCATGACTCTTCGTTCAAAAAATGTTTCGATGGGTTTGCTGGGAATTTTTGGTATTTCAGCCTCTTTCGCCGGTCGCTGCTGTTTTTCGTTCTTTGGCAGCGGCATGCCCTCTCAGAACGCCGCATAAAACGGCGCACTCACGGCGACATTGGCCGTGCCCCGTGTCAGCTCCTGCAGCTGGGTGAGCAGCGGCCCCTCGGTGTGTTCCGGCATCTGCCAGCGGAGGGTGACCCGGTCGGTGAACTCCGGCTCGGCCAGCTTGCCCCCTGCCGCCCGGATGAGGAGGTCGGCCCGCTCATAAAGCCCGTAGTCCACCGTCACCTCCAGCGCCACCACGCTGCGCACTGTGACCACCTCGGCGGCTTCCAGCGCCCGGGCGGTGGCTGTGGTGTAGGCCCGGACGAGGCCCCCTGTGCCCAGCAGCACACCGCCGAAGTACCGGGTGACGACCACGATGAGGTCGGTCAGGCCGCTGTGCTGCAAGACCTCCAGCGCAGGTGTCCCCGCCGTCTTGGCCGGTTCGCCGTCGTCGGAGTAGCGCTCCCGGCTGCCCTCCCGCAGACGGTAGGCATAGACGTTGTGGCGGGCGGTGCGGTTGGCCGCACGCACCTGCTCCAGAAAGGCCACGGCCTTTTCCTCGCTGTCTGCAAAGGAGAGCTGCGCGATGAAGCGGCTCTTCTTCTCTTCGTATTCTCCGATGGCCGTGCCTCGGATGGTGCGGTAATCCTCCACGCTGGTTCCTCCTGCTTTTCATCAATGAGATAAGTATAGCATAAACCGCCCCAAAGAAAAAGCCCGCCCGTGCCAGCGGCACAGACGGACTCATTTTTCATGTCAGGTTCAGCGGATCTCGATGCCCAGCTTGAATTTCAGGTTGCCCAGCACCTTCTTGACGGTGCGCTCCACCTGCTCGGCGGAGACTTCGGCAGCGGGGTCGGACAGGGTCAGGGAGAAGGCCATGCTCTTCTTGCCCTCGCCGAGGTTCGCGCCCCGGTAAATATCGAACAGCTTGACCTCGGTGATGAGGGGGCTGGCCTTTTTGATGGCCTCCTCGATGTCGCCGCAGGCCACAGCCTCGTCGCAGACTAGCGCCAGATCGCGCTTGACGGCGGCATAGGGGCTGAGGGGCTTGTAGCGCAGCCCGCCCTCGACGCAGGACATCAGGGCCTCGTAGTCCAGCTCGCCCAGATAGATGTTCTGGCTGTCCTTCTGCTCCTTGGCGATCTCCAGCTCAGCGTTGATCTCGTTGGCCAGCTTGCCAAAGACGCCCAGACGCTTGCCGTTGCAGTAGACGGCGGCGCTGATGCCGGGGTGCAGCCATGCGGCGGTCTCGCGCTGATAATCAAAGGTCAGGCCAAAACCAGCTGCCAGTGCTTCCAGTGCGCCCTTGACGGTGAAGAAGTCCTCCTCGGGGCCAAAAGCACCGATGCAGAGGGTCTGGCGCTCGTGGGGGTGCTCATTGATAGGCAGTTCCTTAGCGAGGTAGACCGGTGCCATCTCAAACAGGCGGCCCTCGGCGTTGCCCTTCTTCAGGTTGTCCACGATGACGTTCAGCATGGAGGGGGCCAGCAGGGTGCGCATGACGGACAGATTCTCGCTGATGGGGTTCAGGATGCGGATGGCCTTGCGGGCCTCGTCGTCCGCCGGGATATGGAGCATATCGAACTCGGCGTTGGAGTAGAAGGCCAGCGTGGAGGCCTCATAGAAGCCCTGTGCCGCCAGCAGCCGCTTGGTCTTGAGCTGTTGCTTCTGGTCGTAGTTCAGGCCGCCGTTGGTAACGGAGGCAGTGTTCAGGAAGGTGGGCACGATATGGTCGTAGCCGTACTCACGGATGACCTCCTCGGCCAGATCCGGGAAGCTTTCCACGTCATCGCGATACAGGGGTGCGGACACATCCCAGCTGCCATCGGCCTGCACGTCCACGGTGAACTCCAGACGCTGCAGGATATCGATCATGGTCTGGTCGGGCACGGTGATGCCCAGCACACCGCAGATCTTTGCCGGGGTGGTGACGATGTGCTTGCGCTCCAGCGGGCGGCCATCGGTCAGATCGTATTCCAGCGTGGTGATATCACCGCAATCCAGCTGCTGGATCAGGTGCAGGGCGCGTGCCAAACCCAGCTGCGGAGAGTAGCGGTCCACGCCCTTCTCGTAGCGGGCAGAGGAATCGCTGTTCTGACCCAGTGCACGGCTGGTCTTACGCACGCTGTCGCGAGCAAAGGTGGCGCACTCGAACAGCAGGCTGGTGGTGTTATCGTCCATGCCGGAGTTTGCGCCGCCCATAATACCGGCCAGTGCCACCGGCTTTTCGGCATCGCAGATGACCAGATTGTTGGGGTTGAGGGTAAATTCCTTCTCGTCCAGCGTGACGATCTTTTCACCCTCGTGGGCGCGGCGCACATCGATGGTGCGGCCGGCGACCTTGTTCAGGTCAAAGGCGTGCATGGGCTGACCCATCTCCAGCAGGGTGTGGTTGGTGATATCCACCACGTTGCTGATGGAGCGCAGGCCGCACAGTGCCAGATGGCGCTTCATCCAGCGGGGAGACTCGCCCATGCGGATGTTGCGCACATAGTGTGCCATGTAGCGGGGGCACAGCTCCGGTGCTTCCACCTTGACGGTGATGGGCGCATCCGGCTCGCAGACTGCCTTATAGTCCATGGCGGGCATATGCAGGGGCTTGCCCAGAACAGCAGCCACCTCGCGGGCGATGCCCAGAACAGACTGGCAGTCCGGGCGGTTGGCGGTGATGGAGATATCAAAGATGTAGTCGTCCAGACCCACCACCGGGGCGATGTCGGCGCCGGGAACAGAGTCCTCGGGCAGGATGAGCAGGCCGTAGACCTCAGAGCTCGGGAACAGGTCATCGTTCAGACCCAGCTCTGCACCGGAGCACAGCATACCGTTGGACTCCACGCCCTGCATCTTGCGGGCCTTGATGGTGATGCCGCCGGGCAGGGTGGAGCCGTCCAGCGCGGCGGGCACACAGTCGCCCAGCTTCATGTTCGAAGCGCCGGTGCTGATGCGGATGTCGTGGCCGTAGCTGCCGCAGTCCACGACGCACTTGGTCAGATGGGTGCCCTCCTGAGGCTCCATCTCCACGATCTTACCCACGACCACCTTGCTGATGCCGGCGTCCAGCGGGATCAGCTCCTCGACCTCAAAGCCGCAGGAGAAGAGCTTCTCTTCAAGCTCCTGTGCGGTAACGTCAATATCGACGAGTTCTTTTAACCAACTGAAAGGTACTTTCATTGTTTGCTCTCTCCCCTCTTATTCGTGGAACTGCTTGAGGAACTGCAGATTATTCTCGAACATCAGACCAATGTTGTTGATGCCGTACTTCAGCATGGCGATACGCTCGATGCCGATGCCGAAGGCAAAGCCCGAGTACACGTCCGGGTCGATGTTGCAGTTCTCCAGCACCTTGCGGTTGACGACGCCGCCGCCCAGCACCTCGATCCAGCCGGTGTGCTTGCACAGGGGGCAGCCCTTGCCGTGGCACTCGAAGCAGCTCACGTCCACCTCGACGCTCGGCTCAGTGAAGGGGAAGTAGGAGGGGCGCAGGCGGGTGCGGGTGTCGGCACCGAACAGCTTCTGCACGAAGGTGTTCAGCGCACCCTGCAGGTCGCCCAGCGTGATGCCCTTATCCACGACCAGACCTTCCATCTGGTGGAACATGGGGCTGTGGGTAGCGTCCGAGTCAGAGCGGAACACGCGGCCGGGGATCAGCACCTTGATAGGCGGCTTCTGGCTGTCCATGGTGCGGATCTGGCCGCCGGAGGTCTGGGTGCGGAGCAGGAACTCGTCGGACAGGTAGAAGGTGTCCTGCATATCGCGGGCGGGGTGGTCCTTCGGGACGTTCAGGCGGGTGAAGTTGTGGTCGTCGTCCTCGATCTCGGGGGCGTCTGCCACCGCAAAGCCCATGCCCGAGAAGACGTCGATGATCTGGTTGGTCACGAGGGTCAACGGGTGCAGACCGCCCACGGCGCGGGTCTTGGCGGGCAGGGTGATGTCCACCGTCTCGGCGGCGTTGCGGGCGGCAAGCTCGGCCTGCTTGACCTGCTCGGCGGCGGCGTCATACTCCGCCTGCACCTTGGCCTTCAGTTCGTTGATGATCTTGCCCATGGCCGGACGCTCCTCGGGGGCGACCGAGCGCAGATTCTTCATCAGGGCGGGGATCTTGCCGTTCTTGCTCAGATATTCCTGCCAGAAAGTTGCCAGCGTCTCCTTGGAAGAGACCTGACCGAGGCTCTCTTCCGCCTGCTTTGCCAGCTCGTCGATCATTGCTTGCATGGATGTTCTCTCCTTCTCATTCGTGTTGTTCAGCGGACAGCAAAAAAGCTCCGTCCCCTGCCGGGGCCTCTCGTAAGGCCCGGCAAAAGGGACGAAGCTTCAAAAATTTACAGCTCCGCGGTACCACCCGGTTTCCGCCCGGCCCACTCGGGAGCCGTGCGGCGCTCAAAACGCCGTAACGGGGCGCACCGTCCGGCCCTACTGCAAGGTTCAGGCCGGCCGCTCGGGAGCGAACTTCAGCCAGCGCCCGCACGGAAGCCCTCTCAGCCGGTGAAGCCTCTCTCTTTGCTGCGGTGCGCCCGCCTACTCTCTCCGTCGCTGCGTTTGGAGTATTCAGGTCGTGGTCATCAAATAACCATGAATCATCTTACCACATTTCGGGCCGGTTTGCAAGCGGCGCAGGCAGATTTCGGGGAATATCCGCGTTTTTCTTGCGTTTTGCTGGGGGATTTTTTTGCTGGCAGAGGCGCGGCGGCGCTCTGTAAAAAGCGATAATACATAAAAAAGCCCCTTCCAGACGAAAGGAGCCTTCTCTGTTTAGCCGTAGCACTTTTTGCAGGCCGTGAAACCTCTCTGTTTTGCGGTCGAAAGAGACACCTTTTCCGGGTCTTTCATGCCACTGCAAGAGGACCTGCTGTGATACTTCTTCCCTCCATGGGTCGGTATCCAGACCTGCTGCTCGGTTTTGTTGACGGTGGAGATCGTCTGTGCTGCCGCGACAGGCTGAGCCGCTGCCGTAGTGCCAGAGCCGCCCGCCAACGCCGCCGGGCTGTACAAAACGCTCAGGCAGAGGGCCAGCGCCGCCGCGAGGATTCGGAATTTCTTTTTCATTTTGTTGTTCTCCTTTCTTTTTTATCGCAATTTTCAAAAATAGTGCCTATCGAAACAGCATATTTGCGATATGCAGTTTGCGGATGTTGCTTGTGCATTAAAAACGCAAACTGCTATAAGAGCAGATTTCCTATGAAAAGCCTAACAGTGCCATCTTCCATCTTCAAGTAAAAAGATGCGTCAAAATTCGTTCCCTAGTCTTTTCAGCTTCATTATATAACATTTTGTTTTATATATCAATATAACGATTCGTTATTCATATACTTCTGTTTGTAAGCATCCATCCAAACAGAGGATTTTATGTATTATCGTATTCGTGACTTGCGCGAAGACCATGACCTGCTTCAGAAAGATATTGCCGCCTATCTGAAATGCACACAGGTCTGTTATTCCAACTACGAAATGGGAAAGCGCGACATTCCCACGGATGTATTAAAGGCACTTGCCCTCTATTACGACACCAGTGTCGATTATCTTCTCGGCTTGACAGATGAGCCAAAGCCCTATCCTCGTGCACATCAAGCATCTTAGCGCAACAAAATGACCCCCGCCGGGAACATCTCTCAGCGGGGGTCTTGCTTTTTCGAAAACGCTTTACTTCGCCAGCAGCTCCTCCGCCAGCGCATCCATCTGCGCCTCGGCGGCGGGGTTGGAGGCAGAGCGGAGGGTGACGACGGTGTCACAGACAGTGATGTTCTTCATGCCCTCCAGCTCGGCGCGCATGAGCTTTGCGGCCATGGGTGCCCAAGTGCCGTTCTCCATCAGGGCGATGGTGCGGCTCTGGAAGGCCTTGGTCTTGAGGTGGGCCAGCAGGTTCTCCATCGGCGGGAAGAGGAAGCCGTCGTAGGTGGCGCAGGCCAGCACGGTCTTGCCGCAGCGGAAGGCCTCCGTGACGGCGTAGGAGACATCGACCCGGGTCAGGTCGATCTCCACCACCTTCGCCCCCTTGGCCCGGAGCTTGTCGGCCAGAGTGTGGGCTGCGGCGCGGGTGTGGCCGTGGATAGAGGCGCTGGCCACCAGGATCTTCTCCGGCTCCTCGGCCCTGTAGCTGGACCACATATCATAGTAGTTCAGGTATTTGCTGAGGTCGCCGGTGAGGACAGGGCCGTGCAGCGGGCAGATGGTGGCGATGTCCAGCGCAGCGGCCTTCTTCAGCAGGGCCTGCACCTGCGGGCCGTACTTGCCCACGATGTTCAGGTAGTAGCGGCGGGCCTTCTCGTCGAACTTTGCCACAGCGCCGAAGCGGCCGAAGCCGTCGGCGGAGAAGAGGACTTTTTCGGTGGACTCATAGCTCACCATGACCTCGGGCCAGTGGACCATCGGCGCAAAGACGAAGGTGAGGGTGTGTGCGCCCAGCGAGAGGCTCTCGCCGTCCTTCACGACGACGCGGCGCTCCTTGGCAATGGCCTCCGGGCCGAAGAACTGCTCCATATACTGGAAGGTCTTGGCGTTGCCCACCACCTGCATCTCGGGGTAGAGGGCGGCGAGGCGGGCCACATTTGCGCCGTGGTCCGGCTCCATGTGGTGGACGACGAGGTAGGCAGGCTTCTCCCCTGCCAGCGCCTCGGTGACGTTTGCCATCCACTCGTCGGTGGCACGCGCGTCCACCGTGTCGAGGATGGCGGTCTTCTCGTCCCGGATGATATAGGAGTTGTAGCTGACGCCGGTGGGCACCGGGTACTGGCTCTCGAACAGGTCAATGGTGGTATCGTCCACACCCACGCCAAGGATGGCGCTGCTGATATTCTTTACGCTCATAAGCACATTTCCTCTCTGCTGTTTTGTGTATGACATACCGCAGTCGGCAGTATTTTTCAAGAATCTTTCTTAGTATAGCACAGCCTGCCCCCTTCGTCAACTATTTATCAGGCCGAGGCTCTACTCCTGTGGAATATAAGACCAAGTTCCAATATAATAACGTATCTATGTTATATATTTGAACTTGGTCAGTTTGGCCAACTTGCCTTTGCTGGCCAAGTTCCAACTTGGTCACCTCCGTCGAAGTTGGTCTCCTTGGCCAAGTTCGATTTTCGGCGATGCACCGCCGTTAATTTCCAACTTGGTCAGATACCCCGCCTGTCTCGGAGAGTGCACCCGGCAGCTCGTTCATGTCGTCGATCTCGAGGAGGGCGCTGGCGCTGGCCTCGTCGAGGCTCTGGACGCTGCGCAGCTTCCGGCTGATGGCGCGGCTGCGGACGCCGATGAGCTTGTCCAGCTCCTCGTCGGTCTGGCGCAGGCGCTGCTGCATCTTGGTGAGGCCCTGCCCGAACTTGTCGAACTCGGTCTTCACCGCGCCCAGCAGCTGCCACACCTCGCCCGAGCGCTTCTGGATGGCGAGGGTCTTGAAGCCCATCTGTAAGCTGTTCAGCAGGGCCGCCATGGTGCTGGGGCCTGCCACGTTGACCTGATAATCCCGCTGCAAGACCTCCAGCAGCCCGGCGTTCACCACCTCGGCATACAGGCCCTCAAAGGGCAGGAACAGGATGCCGAAGGCCGTGGTATAGGGCGGCTCGACGTACTTTTCCCGGATGTCCTTTGCCTCGCTGCGGATAACCATTTCCAGCGCGTGGCGGGCGTTCTCCACGGCCTGTGCGTCGCCGGAGGCGTAGGCGTCCTGCAGGTGGCCGTAGGTGTCGCCGGGGAACTTGGAGTCGATGGGGAGCCAGACGCTGCCGCCGTCCGCGCCCGGCATCTTGATGGCGTATTCCACCCGCTGGGTGCTGCCCGGGATGGTGGCGACGTTGGTGTCGTACTGCTCGGGGGCCAGAATTTCTTCGAGGATGGCCCCCAGCTGGATCTCGCCGAGGATGCCGCGGGTCTTGACACCCGAAAGCACCTGCTTCAGGCCTCCCACATCGGCGGCGAGGGACTGCATCTCGCCCAGACCCTTGTACACCTGCTCGAGCTGCTGGTTGACGGCCTTGAAGCTCTCGGTGACCCGCTTCTGCAGGGCGTCCTGAAGCTGCTCGTCCACCGTGTGGCGGATCTCATCCAGCTTGCGGGCGTTCTCGGCCTGAAGCGTCGCCATACTCTGGGTGACGGCCTGACGCAGCTGCTCCATCTGCTGGGTGTTGGCCTGCTCGAGGCTGCGCAGCCGCTGCTCAAGGATGCGCTGCTGGCTGTCCTGCCCCTGCCCCAGCGTGGTGCTCATCCCCTGCACGGCGGTCTGAAGCGTCTCGCTGACGCTGCGGATGGCGGCGTAGTTCTGCTGGGCCACGGCGTCCTGCCGGGCGCTGAAGTCCTTGGCCTGTGCGGCAAGCTGCTGCTCCAGCCAGCTCTTCAGGGCCTCGTCGTCCTTCGGCTCCTTCAGCAGACGGCCGGTGCGAGCCAGCAGCACCGCCATCATCAGGCAGATGGCGACGAGCAGCAGAGTGTACACGAACGCAAGATATTCCATTTACTTTACTTCCTCAAATCTCAAAACTTCTTTGGTGGTGACCCTTTCCTCCCCGGCAAGGCCCACGCCGTCGGCCTCCATCTCCCCGCTCTGGTTGTCGTAGGGGTCGCTGCGGAAGCCCGTCATCGGCGGGTCGAAGGGGGCCTCGAAGGCGCTGTTGGCCACCATCCGGCCTGTGTCCAGACTGCCGAAATAGTGGCGGCGGAGCATCTCATCGCCCCGGCGTGCCATGGAGGAACCATAGGAGCAGTCGGCGTACATCCAGCCCTTGGGCGCGATGTAGAACCGTGCCCAGTCGTGGCAGCCTGCATTCCCCGGGGCCACCGCAAGGCCGCTCTCCCAGCGGGCCGGGATGCCCGCGATGCGGCAGAGGGTGATGAAGGTGAGGGCCATGATGCCGCAGTCGCCCCGGCGGCTGCGGGCGCAGTTCTCGGCGATGGACTCATGGACGAAATAAGAGGGCTGGAAGTGATACCGGACGTTCAGGGTGACGTAATCGTAGATGCGCTTCGCCTTCTCCGCCGGGCTGGTGACGCCCTCGGTGAGCTGGGCCGCCAGCGCCCGCAGATAGGGCGTAAAGACGATGTGGGGCGCTTCCTCGCCGGTGTAGAAGTCCGGCTGCTCCGGGTCGGGCGTGAAGGAGAGCGGGTCGGCGTAGACCGCCGTTTCGCGGTAGCTGTACTCCGCCCCGAAGGTGCGGTTCTCGGCAAGGTCGGCCTCCCAGTACACGGTGCGCTGGGGCGCGTCCTCGGCAGCGATATGGCCGGGCGTCTCGGTGAAGGCGTCCAGCGTGATATGGCTCTGGGACGGGCAGGCGGCAGGCAGGGCCAGCCACGCCCGGACATGGACGGTGTCCCGGCCCTCGGCTCTCGCCTTTTCCAGCGCGGCGGCAAAGGCCTCGTCCGACATCCGGATGCTGGTGCGGAGGGTGATGTCGGCGCTGGCGCTCCCCTCCTGCATCATCTTTTCGCAGAGGCGGTGACGCTCCTCGTTCTTATTGTTGGGGGCGTCCGGGGTCTTTTTCCGGGCGGCGAGGTCGGCGTGGGTGGCCAGCAGGGTCTCGGCGAACCGCTCCTGATACCGCTTTTCTCCCTCCACGAACCGCCAGTCCATCCGGCCCTCCCAGTCGAGGGCGCGGAACTCCTCCGCCGTGAACCCCTTCACCCGCTCCTGCATCCGGGCAATGGCCTCGGCCTCCGTCCAGCAGTATTCCCCGGGCAGACGGCGCATGATCTCCTTCTGGACGGTCAGCGCCTCCCGCAGGGCGTCCACGCCGTGGGGCGTGGGGTTCTCGGGCGGGACGTATCCCTCCGGCGCAGCGCTGCCGTTGGTGGCGGGGCTGTTCTGGGTCTTGGTCCAGTCCTCGGCCAGCAGCCGGTCGATGCGGGCGATGGCCTCCTTGTAGTATCCGGCTGCCTTCAGCCGGGCGATGTCGTCGGGCAGGCCCACGTTCAGGCTGCGGATGCATTCATTCAAATCGTACATATCCTTTCCCTCTTTTCTTTATTCTTCCGAAACGCTCTTCCAGAATGCGGCGGCGTCAGCTACCCAGCCCTCCGCGTCGGTGCCCACGCCGATGCCGACGCCATGCTTGGCGTCGTCGTAGACCTGCACCCGGTTGGGCACGCCGTTGTCCCGCAGGGCCTTGGCAAGGGCCGGCCCCTGCAGCGGGAAGACGAAGGCCATGAGCATCTTGTCGTTCCGGCCATACCACAGGAAGGTGGGCGGGTAGTCCGGCGTCACCAGCTTCGAGACCGTGTAGGAGTAGTAGCGCCTTTCCAGCCGGTCGGTGTCCATCAGGAGATGGTAGGCGGGCTTTGCCTCCAGAAAGTTGTTGATGGGGTAGGCCAGCAGCAGTGCGCCGGGCTTCGGGACGCCGTAGCGGCCCCAGCCTTTTTCCTCATTGCCGAAGACGCCCGCGATCTGCCCGCCGGAGGAGTAGCCCAGCAGGGCGTAATCCTCGGTGGAGACGCCGAAGGTGTCTGCGTTCGCCAGCACGAGGCGGATGGCCCGGGCAAGGTCTTCCATCGGGGCGTCGTCCCCGGCCTCGAGGCCGATGCGGTAGCGCAGGGAGAAGACGGCGTACCCCTGCTGGTGCAGCTCCCACGCCGTGGACACGCCGCCCCGCAGCTCGCCGCTGTAGTAGAGCGAGTTGCCCGACAGCACGATGGCAAACTTCGCCCCCGGCTGCTCTGCCGGGAAGTAATACAGCTCCGCGTGGGCGCGGGAGGGCATGGCGGCGATCTCCTCCTCCGAATAGAGCGGG
>OKUA01001300.1_pt1 | contig 14184 bp, 12 predicted proteins | sample 1606501 | NCBI WGS metagenome assembly OKUA01 (sample SAMEA3879608, study PRJEB24766) | human gut metagenome | biome: human-associated habitat; feature: feces | place: USA | collected 1985/1987
AGGACAACAAGGGTCTGTTCCCCGCAAGCTGCATCTTCTCCACCGACCTGCACTCCATGGGCCAGTTCATTCAGGAAGGCTCCCGCACCATGTTCGAGACCATCGTGGACGTCAGAAAGCCCGCACAGGATCTCTTCATCGAGAAGCTCGAGGGCAACTTCGACGGCCTGAACTTCCTTGCCGACCAGAACATGAGCGTGGTCAACCGCAAGGCCATGGAGGGCACCATCCTCGCCCACACCGACGGCGGCGTGCCCGAGGTGGTCATCGAGGTGGACGACCTGTCTGCTTATAATGTGGGCTACCTCATCTACTTCTTCTGGCGTGCCTGCGCCTGCAGCGGCTATCTGCTGAGCGTCAACCCCTTCAACCAGCCGGGCGTCGAGAGCTATAAGAAGAATATGTTCGCACTGCTGGGCAAGCCGGGCTACGAGAACCTGACCGCTGAGCTGGAAGCAAAGCTGAAGTAACATCTGGCGGAACAAAAAATGATCTCCCGCCGCGAGGCGTGGAAAATACAGGAGGACAGAACTATGATTAAACTGATTGTTGGCACCAAAGGCTCCGGTAAGACCAAGGCTATGATCGACATGATCAATGATTCGGTCAAGACCTCCAAGGGCAACGTCGTTGTCGTCGAGAAGGGCATGAAGCTGACCTATGAGATCCACAATGCAGCCCGTCTCATCGATCTGGACGAGTACAAGATCGCTGGCGGCGAGATGCTGTACGGCTTCGTGGCCGGCCTGCTGGCAAGCAATTATGACATCACCGACCTGTACATCGACGGCATCCTGAAGGTGCTGGATCACGACATCAACCGTCTGGGCGTCGTTCTGGACGAGGTGGCTGCTGCCGCCGGCGACTCCGTCAAGGTCACGGTCACGGTCAGCGCCGACGAGTCTGCTCTGCCCCACGATGTGAAGAAGTACCTGTAAAACGCTGAAATTTCTGATTTGAACCATCCCAGACAGGCAGGAAACCGGAGAATTTGAAATTTTTTCGGTTTTCTGCCTGTTTTGGTGTTGACAAAGGGCTGTGTTGGCGCTATACTAACAAAGCAGCCTTTTATGAGGTGTACTATGCAATTTGACCTGAGAAAGTTTATCGTATCCGGCACGAAACCTTATGTTGCAGAGTTTCAGTGTGATTTGTCTGCCAAGGATTTTGCCGGTGCAAGGATCGAGCAGCCGGTGTCGGCCCGCTTTGAGGCGGTGCCGGATGGCGACGAGGTCCGGATGACGCTGCGGGCAAACGCATTGGTGCACGGAGAGTGCGCCCGCTGCCTCGACCCGGTCGAACGGGAAGAGACGGTGCAAGCAGAGTGGACGGTCAGGGAGCGCGATCTGGATGACCCGGATTTCGACCTGCCCCTCGACGAAAAAGGACATCTGGATGTAGACGAATGGCTCTGTCAGGAGTTTATGTTCCAGATCCCCACGGTGCTGCTTTGCAGCGCTGACTGCCCGGGCTTGTGTCCCCGGTGCGGGAAGAAGATGGCCGAATGTACCTGCCCCCCGGCAGAAGCTGAGGCCGAACCCGCAGACGCAAGGCTAGCGATACTCAAATCACTGCTGAACTGACAAACCCATCAAGGAGGTGCAAAAATATGGCAGTACCTAAGAGACATCTTTCCAAGGCCCGCCGCGACAAGCGTCGCAGCAATGTTTGGAAGCTGGAGGCCCCCGCACTGGTGAAGTGCAGCAACTGCGGCTCTCTGAAGCTCCCCCACCAGGCATGTGGCAACTGCGGTTACTACAAGGGCGAGGAAGTCATCAAGAAGGCCTAATTTGCGCGTAATTGGTGGCATAATGGTGTTATGTACAGAAGGGGAGGGCGCAATGCCTTCCCCTTCTTGCTTTGTCTGGGAATGAAACTGTGAGGTGAAAGCATGGCTATCCGGATCGAGCGTGTGGAAGAGGGCAGCGAGGCTGCTGTCCTCGGCCTCGCTGGCGGCGACGAGCTGCTGAGCGTGGACGGCAACGAGCTGAACGACACGCTGGACTACGATTTTTATACCGACAGCAAGAGCTTCCACCTCAAGGCGAGGGTGGCAGACGGCATCCGGGAATGGGATGTCCGGCGGGAGGAGCGCGGCCCCTTCGGCTGTGACTTTTCCACCTATCTGGGCGACCAGAAGCACTCCTGCTCCAACCACTGCATGTTCTGCTTCATCGACCAGCTCCCGCCGGGGATGCGGGAGAGCCTCTACTTCAAGGACGACGACGAGCGGCTGTCCTTCCTGTTCGGCAACTATATCACCATGACCAATATGCAGGACCACGAGATCGACCGCATCATCAAGATGCACATCTCGCCCATCAACATCTCCGTCCATACGACGAACCCCCAGCTCCGGGTCCGGATGCTGGCCAACAAGCGGGCGGGCGAGGTGCTCCAATACCTGCCCCGTCTGGTGGAGGGCGGCATCGCCGTCAACTGCCAGCTGGTGCTCTGCCGGGGCATCAACGACGGCGACGAGCTGCGCCGCACCCTCACCGACCTGCTGGAGCTGACCCCGATGGTGCAGAGCGTGGCAGCGGTGCCCTGCGGCGTGACGGATTACCGGCAGAACCTGTTCAAGCAGACGCCCTACGACGCCGAGACCAGCGCCGCCGTCATCGACATCATGGAGGAGTTTGGGGATGAGTGCAAGCGCCGCCACGGCAAGCGCATCATCTACCCCAGCGATGAGTGGTACCTCAAGGCGGGTCGGCCCATCCCGGCCCCGGAGTTCTATGAGGACTACGACCAGCTGGAAAACGGCGTGGGAATGATGAGCCTCTTCCGGCAGGAATTTCTAGCCGAGCTGGAAAAGCCCCACCGCGTCTATGGCTCCAAGAAGCTGGACGTCGTCACCGGCACGATGGCGTCCCCCCTCATCACCGAGATGATGGACGAGCTGCACCGTCAGTACCCCATGATCGAGGTGACAGTGCATACCATCAAAAACAACTTCTTCGGCGGCAACGTCGGCGTGGCGGGCCTCGTCACGGCGACGGACATCATCGCCCAGTGCGAGGGCAGGCTGACCAGCGGCACGCTGGGGGTGCCTGCCGTGATGCTGCGGGAGGAGAAGGACACCTTCCTCGACGATGTCACCATCGAGCAGCTGGGCCAGCGGCTCGGCGTGAAGGTGGAAGTCCTGCCCGTCAGCGGCGGCGACGAGGCCAAGGCCCTGCTGCGCAGCGGCCTCCACATCGCCCGCCGGAGAAGACCGTAATCGTTACCCCTTTTGTGAAAGGAGGAACCCCCTATGAGCAAACCGATCGTAGCTGTGGTGGGCCGTCCCAACGTGGGCAAGTCCACCCTGTTCAATAAGCTCTGCGGCCAGCGTCTGGCCATCGTGGAGGATACCCCCGGCATCACCCGCGACCGCATCTTCGCCAACTGCGAGTGGAGCGGCCACGAGTTCCTGCTGGTGGACACCGGCGGCATCGAGCCGAAGGCCACCGAGGGCATTCTGGCCCATATGCGCGAGCAGGCCCAGATCGCCATCGACACCGCCGACTGCATCATCATGGTGGTGGATGTCCGCAATGGCCTGACCGCTTCCGACGAGGACGTGGCTCATATGCTGCGCCGCAGCCATAAGCCCATCATCCTTGCCGTCAACAAGTGCGACAATGTGGGCCAGACCCCCATGGAGCTCTATGAGTTCTATAACCTCGGCTTCGACGAGGTCATGCCCATCTCGTCCGTCCACGGCCACGGCACCGGCGATCTGCTGGACGCCGTCTGTGCCCACCTCGATTTCAGTGAGACCGTCGTGGAGGAGGACCGCATCCCCGTCGCCATCATCGGCCGCCCCAATGTGGGCAAGTCCAGCCTGACCAACCGCATCCTCGGAGAGAACCGGATGATCGTGGCCAACGAGGCCGGCACCACTCGCGATGCCATCGACACCCCGGTGGACAACGCCTACGGCAAGTTCATCTTCACCGATACCGCCGGTCTGCGCAAGCGCAGCAACATCACCGACGGCCTCGAGCGCTACATGGTCGTCCGGGCACTGGCCGCTGTGGAGCGCAGCCGCGTGGCCCTCATCCTCGTGGACGCCACCGTCGGCTTCACCGAGCAGGACAGCAAGGTGGCCGGTTATGCCCACGATCAGGGCAAGGCCTGCATCATCGTCGTCAACAAGTGGGACGCCGTGGAGGGCAAGGAGACCAACACGATGGAGCTGCAGCGCCGCGGCTATGCCGAGTGCTTCAGCTTTATGGGCTATGCTCCCATCATCTTCATCTCGGCCCAGACCGGCTACAACGTCAACAAGCTGATGCAGCTCATCCGGGATGTGGACAGCCAGAACGGTGCCCGCGTGCCTACCGGCGTCCTCAACGAGATGCTGGCCCGTGCGACCGCCCGGATGCAGCCGCCCAGCGACAAGGGCCGCCGCCTGAAGATCTTCTACCTGACGCAGGCCTCCACCCGTCCGCCGACGTTCGTGGCCTTCGTCAACGCAAAGCACCTGTTCCACTTCAGCTATCAGCGGTATATCATCAACCAGATCCGCGAGAACTTCGGTCTGGAGCACACCCCCATCCGCCTTGTCGTGCGGGAGCGCGGCTCCGGCGAAGTGGGCGCAAAGGACGTATAAGGGAAGGAGCCTTGCTGCATGACTGCATTTCTCATCGTGCTGGCTGTCGCTGCCGAAGCCTACCTGCTGGGCAGCGTGGACACCGGCATCCTCGTCAGCAAATACCTTTATCATGACGACGTCCGCACTCACGGCTCGGGCGCTGCCGGAATGACCAATATGCTGCGCACCTTCGGCAAAAAGGCCGCTGCCCTCACGGCGATGGGCGATGTGCTCAAGGGCGTCGTGGCTGTCTGCCTCGGCCGGTGGCTGTTCAGCCATCTGCCCGCCGATGCGGCCATCTCGCCCTATCTGGGCGTCTACCTCGCCGCCATCCTCGCCGTGGTGGGCCACTCCAAGCCCATCTACTTCGGCTTCAAGGGCGGCAAGGGCGTGCTGGTGGCCGCTGGTGCCATCCTCGCCGTCCAGCCGGTGCTGCTGCCGGTGCTGGCGCTCATCTTCCTCGCCTGCCTGCTGCCCACCGGTATGGTGTCGCTGGGCAGCATCACGATGGCTGCAGCCTATCCGGTGCTGACGCTGGTGTACAGCCTCCTGCGCGGCCTGCCGACGCAGGACGTCGTGGTCTGCACCGTGGGCGCTGCCATCGTGGGCGGCATGGTCATCTGGATGCACCGCACCAATATCCAGCGCATCCGGGACGGCAAGGAGTACCGTTTCGGTCAGAAGCACAAGAGCAAGTAACCGCAAAAAGCAACGCCCCGCAGGGCGCTCGTTCCATCGAGCTGCCTGCGGGGCGTTTTGTTGTTTGGCAGAGTTATTCCGCGTCGGCTTCCTGAAGGGTCTCGGTGTTGTCCTCGTACTCGGGGTCTTCGATGGCGATGGTCTTTTCCCGTTCAGCAGACTTGCTGCTGAGGTGCTTGCGCAGCCGGGCGGCAAATTCGTCTTCCGGGATGCCGCTCTGGGAGGGGGTGAGGTCGGGTGCGGGGTGGCCGTCGGGCAGGTGAGCGCCGAAGGCCGGGACGAAGAAGAATTTCCGCACGACGAAGATGAGGGCGATGGCCCCCACGCTCAGCAGATTCTCCAGTGCAGATTCGTGGCCCACCACCATGTGGCGTGCGATGGCGTAGAGCAGCACTTCGAGGCTGGAGCCGGGGCTGTGCTTGGCCAGCATCTTGATGAACTCGATGCCGATGACGATGTCCAGCGCGCGCTGTAAGAAGATGCTCACCTCGACGTCGTTGCCGTCGAACAGCAGGCCGGGCATCCATTGCAGCAGGGGGATCATCGACAGCAGCAGGCCGATGAGGACGAGGCCGGACAGCAGGATCTCGAGCAGCGTGGCGGCGCTGATGATCCGGTTGCGCAGTTCGGCACGGTTGTGGCTTTCGACACGGGAATTGGACATGGCGGGGACCTCTCTTTCGAAACTGACCGGAAATATTTTACAACGGTTCGATTCTATTGTAACAAAAGTGAAAAGTGAAGTCAATTCTCCGGAAAAGAAAGTAAGCCGCCATGAAAAACTGGAATCGATAGTAGCACAAAAAGGCCGTCCGCGCCCCGGAGAGGGTGCAGACGGCCTCCTTGCAGACCGGGAAAAACTTATGCCTCAGCGATGGCCTCGATCTCGCAGAGCACGCCCTTGGGCAGGTCCTTCACCGCCACGCAGCTGCGGGCAGGCTTGGAGGTGAAGTACTTGGCGTACACCTCGTTGAAAGCGGCAAAGTCGGCAATGTCGGCGAGGAAGCAGGTGGTCTTGACCACCTTGTCGAAACCCACGCCCGCAGCCTCAAGGATGGCGCCTACATTGCGGCAGCTCTGGTCTGCCTGTGCAGCGATGCCCTCAGCGACCGCGCCGGTGGCTTTTTCGGTGCTGATGATGTTCATATCGATTACCTCACTTGTCCTGAATAGGGATGTCTCCCGCAAAAGGGGAGCGGATGCCAAGAGTCTACCACCAACGGCCTCTGCCGTCAACTGTTGCCGGGGAGAAGATTTTTCAGGAGATTTTAGAGATATTTGCAAAATTGCCTTGACAAGAAATAAACTTTTATGATAATAATAGGATACGAAACTAACATTTTAACGAAAAAGAACGCAGGCGCAGCGCAGGCAGGGCAGTCCGCTTTGCGCAGGCGCATTTCTTTTTTGCAGAAAAAACGATTTCTGAACCACCGGGAGGGGCAGAAAAGGATATGTCGATATTAGTGCATGATTCAAACAAAGCGGCCTGCCGTGCGGCGGCAGCCGCCTTGCAGCAGGGCTGCCGGGCCGCGCTGGTGCGTCCGGCGGGCACCGGCAAGGGCCGCATCGTGTGGGAGATGCTGGCAGAACAGCCTGACACCCGCGTCCTCTGGGTGGCCTCCTGCGCCGCGCGGCTCGAACTGCGCCGCGGGCTGGCGAAGGAGCTGGGCAAAACGCTGGACGGCAGCGTCCGGCTGATGGACTGTGAGCAGCTGGCTGCACAGAGCGCGCTGGGCTGGGTGGCACTGGCAGAGTTCCGGCCCGGTCTGTTGGTGCTGGACGGCTGGCGGGAGATGAGCGCACGGGACTGGACGGACTGCGTCCAGCTCCTGTTCCGCCTCTGCCCGGAGGCCAAGGTGCTGGCGCTGGCCGAGCCGGACGCCCCGGGCGAGAGCTGCCGCGCTGCCGAAGAGCTGCTGGGCGATGCCGTGGTGGAGCCGCTGACGCTGGGCGGGGCATTGGCCGATGGGCTGCTGCCCATGCCGACCTCCTACACGGCGCTGCTCTGGCCGCAGGAGGCCGCAATGGCCCGTCTCCGCGCCGAGGTGAAGAACCTCCGCGTGCCCGGCACGCCCGACCCCAACGCCGAAAAATATCAGGCACTGAGCCTTGCTGTGGAGCAGCTGCCCTCCGTGGAAGTGCTGCTGGCGCGGTGGCTCCCCGATGCCGCCGGGCGGTATCTCGTCCTCTGCGAGGATGCCCAGACGGCGGCGCAGATGGCCCAGCAGGCCGAAGCGCTGTTTGGTGCGGGGGTGCATATCTGCTGCGCCGATGCGCTTTCCAGCGATGCAGAGCCCTTCCTGACCGACGAGGCCGACGCGCTGCGGCTGCTGGTCTGCGTCAACAGTCCTGCTGCCGAGACGCCGCTGACCGGCATTTCAGGCGTTGTCCTCGTCCGCCGCACCGCTGAGGCACCCGCCTATCGGCAGATGCTGGCCCGCGCCCTCGCGGCCTGCGGCAGTGTGCCGGTGGCAGAGCTGAGCGCTACCTTCGAAGGACTGACCTGCGTGCCGCAGCTCCGGAAGGAGTGCGGCGAGAAGCCATTCCCGCTGTCTGAGCCGCTGTCCGCCTGCCGCCGGGCCTACCGGCAGCTTCGCCGGGCACTGGACGCCGAATGGGAGCGCTATTTTGCCGCCGCGAAACAGATGGCCGCAAAAAAGCTGCCGCTGGATGTGCCCCGCGCCTACACCTTTGAGGGAGTGGCCGTGGGCCGCTGGCTGGAAAACCAGCGCCTCGTGCGGGCCGGAAAGAAGAATGGCCGCCTCACTGCCGAGCAGGTCGCCCGGCTGGACAAGATCGGCATGAACTGGAAAAAGCGCCTTGAGCTGGCGTGGGAGAACGGCTGGGCCTCGGCCCGGCGGTACCGCGACAGCCACGCCGACCTTCTGGTGCCGGTCCACTATAAAGATAAGAGCGGCTTTGCGCTGGGCGAGTGGATCGTCTACAACCGCCAGCGCTATCAGGGCGGCAGCCTCTCGGATGACCGCATCGAGCGGCTGGAATCGCTGGGCATGGTGTGGGACACCGGCAGCATCCTCTGGGAAAAGAACTATGCCGCTGCCGTCCAGTACCATCTCGAGCACGATGACCTCGAGATCCCCGTCAAGTACGTCACGCCGGACGGCATGGCGCTGGGCGTCTGGCTGGGCAGCCAGCGGGCCGCCTATAAGGAAGGAACCCTGACCGCCGCCCAGATCGAAAAGCTGGAAGCCCTCGGTGTGGACTGGGCGAACCGGAACGACCGCAAGTGGCAGACTGCCTACGAGGCCGCCGTGAAATATTACAGCGCCCATGGCAACATCGATGTGCCCACCGAGTACATTGATGAGGACGGCATCCTGCTGGGCAAGTGGGTGTCCCGCCAGCGGTATGCATGGCAGAACCCCGAGCGCAGCAGTGCCCGGGTCACGCCGGAGCGGAAAGCCCTGCTGGATGAGCTGGGCATGATCTGGGAAAAGACCGACTCGTGGCAGCACCGCTACGAGCTGGCGGCGGCATACAAAAAAGAGCACGGCAGTCTGGCCGTCCCGGCGCAGTACCGGACGGAGGACGGCATCTGGCTGGGCAGCTGGCTCTCCCGCCAGAAGCTGATGCTGCGGGAGGGCAAAAAGCTCTCTGCGGAGCGCTGCGCCGCCCTCAGAGAGCTGTTTCAGGGCGAGAATACCCGCCGCCTTACGGCCACTGTGCCGCCTGCGTGCAGCGTGCGGGAGCAGAACTGGCTGGACAACTATCAAAGCGCCAAGCGCTATGCCGAAAAGAAGGGCACCCTTCTCGTGCCCGCCGGATATGTGGACGAGAGCGGCTTCCGGCTGGGCGTCTGGATCTCGAACCTCCGCGCTGCCCGCAAGGCCCGGCCTGAGTCCTTTCAGGTCACGCCGGAGCACATCGCCATGCTGGACGCCATCGGGATGCAGTGGGACGCCCGGGAGGCCAAATGGGACGGGGCGTTCCGCCGCGCCGAGGAGTACCGTGCCGCCCACGGCGATCTTCTGGTGCCGGTGAACTACAAGACCGGCGACGGCTTCTGCCTCGGCGACTGGGTCCGCCGGATGCGGGAGAGCTATGCTGCCGCCGATGACCGGCTGACAGCCGCCCACATCCAAAAGCTTGAGGCGCTGGGGATGGTCTGGACGATGCCGCAGGAGAGCTGAGATATTGCTTTTTGAGGTGAGGTGTGCTATACTTCCTCTCGTCTGAATAGAAAACAGCAGGTGCCTGCCGCCAAGGGCTTGTCCTTTGGCCGGGAGGGTAAAAGGGAAGCGGGTGAGAGTCCCGCGCGATCTCGTCACTGTGATAAGGGAGTCCGCTGCCTTGGCGCACGTCGCCGGTCACTGGGAGCTTTGCTTCTGGGAAGGCGGCAGCGGATGATGAGCTTTCAGTCAGGAAACCTGCCCGCTGTTGGTACAGGAGCGCCAAGCTCCGGATCACGAGGAATTGGTCGTACCAAAAAGCCCGAATCGTTCAAAGGGTCTTTTTGCTGTGCCTTCCGCGCGGCAGAAAGGCCCTTTTTCGTTTGAGCTGGCCCCCGTTTCGTACCCTTTCTATCGGAAATACCGATCCCACCCAAACAGAAAGGACTCAAAACAATGCGTAAAGCAACCAACAAGAACTGGCAGCGCGTCACCGCCGCTGCCGCCGCACTGGCCCTGTGTGCCGGTGTGCTCACCGGCTGCGGTGCATCTTCTTCTACTGCCGCCAGCAGCGCCGCAGCAAGCTCTGCTGCCGCCAGCGAGGTGAGCAGCGAGGAGGCCGATGAAATGGCAGCAAAGAACGTGGCAGATCTCATCGACGCCATCTATGTGCAGGAGCGCAACGAGAACACCGACGCCCAGTGCGAGGCCGCCAAGGCCGCATGGGACGCCCTGACCGACGCCCAGAAGGAGCTGGTCGAGGGTGAAGAGGCTGACCCCGATTACTTTGGCCGCGACACCGGCGACGCCTCCAAGGACGACCCCCGCAATGAGGACAACATCGGCGACAACGAGATCCTCGTCGTCAGCTTCGGCACCTCCTTCAACGACAGCCGCGCAGCGGACATCAAGGGCATCGAGGATGCCATTCAGGCCGCTTACCCCGACTGGTCTGTCCGCCGTGCCTTCACTGCACAGATCATCATCAACCATGTGCAGGCCCGTGACGGCGAGAAGATCGACAACATGGAGCAGGCTATGGAGCGCGCTGTCGCCAACGGCGTGAAGAATCTGGTCGTCCAGCCCACCCACCTGATGCACGGCGCGGAGTACGACGAGATGATGGAGCTGGTGGACAGCTACCGCGACAAGTTCGAATCTGTCGCTGTCGCCGAGCCTCTGCTGGGCGAGGTGGGCAGCGATGCCACCGTCATCAACGCCGACAAGGAGGCTGTCGCCAAGGCGATCACCGCTGAGGCCGTCAAGACCGCTGGCTTCGACAGCGTGGACGCTGCTGCTGCGGATGGCACCGCCTTCGTTTTCATGGGCCACGGCACCTCTCACACCGCAAAGGTGAGCTACAGCCAGATGCAGGCTCAGATGAACGCTCTGGGCTACAAGAACGTCTTCATCGGTACTGTCGAGGGTGAGCCGGAGGAGACTGCCTGCGAGAACGTCATTGAGGCCGTCAAGGCCGCTGGCTACACCAAGGTCGTCCTGCGTCCCCTGATGGTCGTTGCAGGCGACCATGCCAACAACGATATGGCGGGCGACGACGATGATTCCTGGAAGAGCCAGTTCGAGGCCTCTGCTGCATTCGATTCCGTCGAGTGCCAGATCGCAGGTCTGGGCGAGATCGCTGACATCCAGCAGCTCTACATCGCACACACCAAGGCCGCTGTCGATTCCCTGAACGGCTGATTCTGACCCTATGATTGCCCGGAAAGGAGTGCCTTTTCGGGCAATTTCTTTTTCGGTCTGCTTTGAAATCAGGCCATTGCGTGTTATAATCTTTTTGATACGATATAAGTCGAGGTAACTGCTATGAAACTGAAAAATAAATGCTCTCTTCTGCTGGCCGGTGTGATGCTGGCCGGTGCACTCGTCGGCTGCGGCGCATCCAGCGCCCCGGCCAGCTCTGCCGCTTCCTCCGAGGCGGCGGCCTCCTCTGCCGTGAGCGAGGCTGCTTCTGCCTCTGCTGAGGCGGCGCTGCCCGACGGCACCTACGCTGCTGATTTTGACACCGACAGCTCCATGTTCCACGCCAATGAGGCATTCGACGGAAAAGGCGCGCTGACCGTGAAGGATGGTCAGATGACGCTCCACGTCAGTCTCGCCTCCAAGAACATCGTCAACCTCTACGTCGGCACGGCAGAGGACGCAACCTCCCACGAGGCCGACTGGCTCCAGCCCACCACCGATGTGGTGAACTACAGCGACGGCACCTCGGATGAGGTGTACGGCTTCGACATCCCGGTGGAGGCACTGGACACGGACTTCTCCGTTGCCATCCTCGGCAAGAAGGGCAAGTGGTACGACCACACCGTCAGCGTCCGCAATGCACAGCCCACGATGGAGGAGGCCCTTGCCGACGGCGCCTACACCTGCGACGTGACCCTTGAGGGCGGCTCCGGCCGCGCCACCGTGGAAAGCCCTGCGGCTCTGACCGTGGCCGACGGCAGGATGACCGCCACCATCGTCTGGTCCAGCCCCAACTACGACTATATGCTGGTGGACGGCGAAAAGTATCTGCCCACCAACACCGAGGGCAACTCCACCTTCGAGATCCCCGTCGCCGCCCTCGACACCCCGCTGGATGTGGTGGGCGATACCGTTGCCATGAGCACCCCGCACGAGATCGAGTATACGCTGACCTTTACGCTGAAGTAAACCGCTTCGCAGACTGAGAGGTTAAAGCCTATGAAGCGCCGCAATTTTCTGAAAGCCCTGCCCGCCGCCGCACTTGCCCTCGCTGGCTGCGGACAGGCAGAGACCGCCCCGGCCAATACGGCCTCTCTCGTGTTCGACCGCAGCTATCCGCTGGACTACGCGGCTCAGTTCTCCGCCGACTGCTATGAGGGGGGATATGTGCTGGTGAACATCCCGGACAGCGGCAGATTCCTCGTGATCCCCGAGGACGCGGCAGAGGTGGATGACCTGCCCGCCGATGTTGTCCCGCTCCGCCAGCCGCTGGACAACATCTACCTCGTCTCCACCTCGGTGATGGACCTCTTCGTCCATCTGGATGCGCTGGACTGCATCGCCCTCTCTGGCACCAAGGCCGAGGGCTGGTATGTGGAGGAGGCCAAGCAGGCCATGCAGGAGGGCCGCATCGCCTACGCCGGCAAGTACAGCGCCCCGGACTATGAGCGGATCCTTGCTTCCGGGTGCAGCCTCGCCATCGAGAACACCATGATCCTCCATGACCCTGCGGTCAAGGAACAGCTGGAAAAGTTCGGCGTGCCGGTGCTCATCGAGCGCTCGAGCTATGAGAGCGGCCCGCTGGCCCGGATGGAGTGGCTCAAGCTCTACGGCATCCTGCTGGGCAGGATCGAGCAGGCGGAGGAAATTTTCCGCCAGAAGGTGGAGCAGGTGGCCCCCATCCTCGGGCAGGAGAGCACCGGAAAAACGGTGGCTTTCTTCTCCATCACGTCGAACAACCTCATCACCGTCCGCCGCACCAGCGACTATGTGGCCCAGATGGTGGGGATGGCGGGCGGCGTCTACATTTTTGACGACCTCGAGGGGGACAGCCCGGGCCAGTCCACCATCAAGCTGCCCCTCGAGACCTTCTACGCCCGGGCCAAAGACGTCGATGTCCTCATCTACAACAGCACCATCGAGGGCGTCGTGGAGACCCGTGACCAGCTCATCGAAAAGTGCCCCATGCTGGAGGAGTTCAAGGCTGTCCAGTCCGGCGACTGCTGGTGTACGGCCCAGAGCCTGTTCCAGCAGAGCATGGAGCTGGCCGACCTCATCTCCGATATGAACCTCGTTTTTACCGAGGGCAGGCCCGACCCGGCCTCCCTCCGCTTTTTGCAGCAGATCGTATAAAAGGAGCATTGCCATGACCACCACACGCCGCCTCAGCCTCGCCTACCTCGCCCTCACGGCGGGGCTTGCGGTGCTGTTCGCGCTCAACCTGTTCTGGGGCAGCGTGGAGCTGACGCCCGGGGCAGTGGCTGCAGCCCTGCTGGGCCGGGGCGGGGATGCGCTGGCTGTGGGCATCGTGCTGCAGCTGCGCCTGCCCCGGGCCGTCATGGTGGTGCTGCTGGGCGCGGCCCTCTCCGCAGCGGGTTACCTTTTGCAGACCTTCTTTGCCAACCCCATTGCCAGCCCCTTTGTACTTGGCATTTCTTCCGGTGCAAAACTGGTGGTATCTCTTGTTATGATCTTTCTTCTGGACAGATCCATGGTAGCTTCTTCCGCAGTCCTGATCCTGGCAGCCTTTGCAGGCTCTATGATCTCCATGGGATTTGTACTTCTTGTGGCAAAGAAAGTAAAGCAGATGTCAGCTCTGATCATCAGCGGCATCATGATCGGATATATCTGTTCTGCCATTACGGATTTTGTGATCACTTTTGCAGATGATTCAAATATCGTAAACCTTCATAACTGGTCCATGGGAAGCTTTTCCGGAATGAGCTGGGAGAATGTAAGGGTGATGGCTGTGGTGGTACTGCTCTCCTCCCTGATCGTATTTTTGATGTCCAAGCCCATCGGAGCCTATCAGCTGGGAGAAGGCTATGCCCAGAATATGGGAGTGAACATTAAAGTATTCCGGGTGGCTCTGATCCTGCTGTCCAGTATCCTCTCTGCCTGTGTGACCGCATTTGCAGGCCCGATCTCCTTTGTAGGGATCGCTGTTCCCCATCTGGTAAAAAGTCTTCTCAAAACAGCAAAACCGCTTCTGGTGATACCGGCCTGTTTTCTGGGAGGCGCTGTATTCTGTCTGTTCTGTGACCTGATCGCCAGAACTGCCTTTGCCCC
>OKUA01001306.1_pt1 | contig 14140 bp, 15 predicted proteins | sample 1606501 | NCBI WGS metagenome assembly OKUA01 (sample SAMEA3879608, study PRJEB24766) | human gut metagenome | biome: human-associated habitat; feature: feces | place: USA | collected 1985/1987
AATAATTAATGTATTCATCTTTGATATTATAAAATTTCATTTTTCCTCATCTGTCAAAAAAAGAGACGACATCACTCGCCTCTTTTTCAGGTTCTCTCTTTATGGTGGAGACTCACCTACTTTTTTAGGTTTCCACTTTATGGTAGAAACTCACCTAAGACAATTCTTTGTCTACAATAAGTATATGCAATTTCTCCTAAAAAATCAATATAATTCTACAATTTTATCAAAATATAAACCTCCCAAGGAATTCTCCCTGAGAGGTTTAAAATTCTTTTCTGAAATTGTACGTTCCAAAAACGTATGATTAACGTTTAGAGAACTGTGGTGCTCTACGAGCTGCTTTAAGTCCGTATTTCTTACGTTCTTTCATACGTGGATCACGTGTTAAGTATCCAGCTTTCTTAAGAACTGGTCTGTAATCAGCATCAGCTTGAAGTAAAGCTCTTGCGATACCGTGACGGATAGCTCCAGCCTGTCCTGTGTATCCTCCACCGTGTACGTTTACTAATACGTCGAATTTGTCAACTGTCTCTGTAGCAACGAGTGGCTGACGAACTACAACTTTTAATGTCTCTAATCCAAGATATTCATCAATATCTCTTTTGTTTATTGTAATTTTACCTGTTCCAGGTACTAAATATACTCTTGCGATAGATTTTTTTCTTCTTCCTGTTCCGTAATATTTAGTATTAGCCATGATTATTTACCTCCTTCACCGATTAAAATGTCAGAACTTCTGGTTTCTGAGCTGCATGTTTGTGATCTGGTCCAGCGTATACGAATAACTTTGTATACATCTGACGTCCAAGAGGTCCCTTTGGAAGCATTCCCTTTACAGCGTACTCGATAACGCGCTCTGGGTGCTTGTTCATCATCTCTCTTAATGTTGTCTCTTTCATACCACCGATATAATCTGAGTGATGATAGTAAATCTTCTGGTCTAATTTCTTACCAGTAACCTTAACCTTGTCAGCATTGACAACGATTACATAATCACCTGTGTCAATGTGTGGTGTAAAGATTGCTTTATTCTTTCCTCTTAATACTTTAGCAACTTCTGATGCTAAACGTCCTAATGTCTTACCTTCAGCGTCTACTACGTACCATTTTCTGTCGATTGTAGCAGGACTAGCCATAAATGTTTTCATCGGTTTTCCTCCTTAAATGATTCGATTACTTTTAATGCCGATGCCTCTTGAAATCGCGTATGTCCGGACGCCACTTCCTTTTTGACATCTTATAGTCCTCTGTTCCATCTCAGATGACTATCATTATCTATACTAAATGGTTGCCGGGGCTTTGGCTTCCATTTATCTACTTTTACAGACCTAGATATTATACTTGCGTAACCGGCTGTTGTCAAGTGTTTTTTACCCTTATTTCCGGCTTTTTCTTTAAACTTTTTATTTAAACTTTGTCTTTAAGTTTTTTCTTTATGTTTATACTTTTTCTTTAAACTTTTATTTTAAAACTGCATATATACAAAATCAGCCGGATTCACTCCCGGTCCGTAGTAACCGAATATTATTACTATAAAGATGCCAAGATATATTATCGCCCAGCGAAGCGGCAGCTTTCTTGAAAGTATGAAATCGCGCATGTCGAGCTTTTTATTTTCCTCAACGAAGCTGATAAAGAACCACAGCAGAGTACATATTATAAGTAAAAGTATATCGTACTCATCCAGTCCGCATGCTCCGAGATTCAAAATGATGTTGTTTATTCCAAGCTCGCTGATATGGAAATCCGTGACTGATTTAAAAAGCATGTGAAATGCAGTCGACGCATTTGCAGCTATGTCAAAATAGTAGCCTACCAGTATGAGCATAAAGGTCCAAAGCACTGATACAATTGTTGCAAATATGCCCTTTTCCCTTAAGCCGGTCAGCTTAAAAAAGCCGCCTGCCACCTTTTTGTTTACCGGAGCAAAAAGCTCTGCAAGCATGATTACAATGCCATTCCAGAGTCCGAAATACAGGTATTTCATATTGGCACCGTGCCATACTCCGATGACGATAAATGTGATGACACTCGCGATGCAGCCCGGAAGCACCTTACTGATATGCGCACCAAATCTCGGCTTTAGCCATTTGCCAAAGTTCAGGAAACGCTTTGAGATTGAAAGCGGGTAGAAGATATAGTTTCTGCACCAGTCTCCAAGAGTCATATGCCAGCGGTGCCAGTACTCTGTGAGCGAGCGTGAAAAATACGGATGATTGAAGTTCGTTGACATCGTTATGCCAAACATCTCCGCAATACCGCGCACTATATCGATTCCTCCCGAGAAATCCGCATATAGCTGCAGCGCATACACTACTGCCGCAAAAAATACATAAGTGCCCGAAAAATCCATCGGCTTATCCATTACTAAATTGATGATATTTACCGCGCGGTCTGCTATCACAAGCTTTTTCATGACTCCCCAGAGCACCAGAAGCGCACCCTTTTGCAGATTTTCAAGTCTCAGGGAATGTCCCTCGTAAAGCTGTCCCGCAAGCTTATCATATATCGCAATCGGTCCCTGTATGATCTGTGGGAAAAATGATACAAACAGCGCTACCTTAAGGAAATTCTTTTCAGGCTCGACAATTTCCCTGTATACATCCATCACATAACCCATGGACTGGAAGGTGTAGAAGGATATGCCAAGTGGAAGCAAAAGTCCAAGCTCGCCCGCATATGGTATATATTTAAGGAATGCCAGAATGCCGAAATTGCAAAGCAGCGCAAAAAGCATGACTGCCACTCTCTTTTTTCTGCCCTTCTCCTTGTATTCCTTTCTGGTCTGCCTGTCCCAGTCCTCCTTATGGCTTTTTACGATGGCATTCTGCTCCTTTAGCAGCTTGTCAATCCATATTGTTGAGCCATAGGTGGTGCATATTGTGAAAATGATAAAAAGCACATACCACTTACATATAATCACATAGTATGCCATACTTCCCGCCAGAAGCACATACCAGCGATATTTCTTCGGAAAGCAATAATATAATACAAGCAATACGATTACAAATATCGCATATTTTAATGAAATGAGTTCCATTTTATTTACTCCAAATCTATTTTCTAATGTAATACTGCCGGACATACTTTAATTGACAGACAGTATTTATTTTAAAGTCCATACACTATCATGCTATTTTTTAACCGGGGTATTTAACTCCTTTGCAGGCTTTGTATCGTTGTTCGTATCTGCTACCTTATTTGTCGCAAGGCTTGACGAAAAATTATAAGGCAGATAAACGGACATCTCAAAATAATGATTGCCCAGACTCAGATCCGTATCCTTTGCGCAGGCACTTATCACCTTGTCAGCGCGCCTTGCGCACTCGCCCCATGCACTCTGAATCTCCGGTGAGTGATCTGCATTAAGCCTGTAATTATCAGACAGATATTTTCCCATATATGTAGTGAATTTGAGGCTTCCATTTATATTCAGGTGCTCTGAATTGTAGAAATCATCTCTACTATTGATTCCGATAAATTCCTTATCGCCTTCAAAGCTCGCAAAATCATAGCCATAAGACTCCACCAGCTCCTTCACGTCGCAAAGCACCTGCGGATTCTTTACCTTCTTCTCATGAGGGAACCTCGCAAAAAGCACCTTTTCCACCCCCTGTGCTTTACAATACTCAAGCAGCTCAGTCATATACGCTCTGCTCTTGTCGGTAAAATAGAGCTTTTTCTGCTTGCCTGATGGACAATCGGAATATTTTGCAATAGATGAAAATCCCTTCATGCATGATGTTTTTGCAAAATACATTCCAACTCTTGTGGCAAAGGTGTGTGCACACTTGCCTATATCCTTCCAGTTGCTGTGATGCAGCTTTAAAGGATTTGTAAAGTTGTCCTGCTCATCCTTTGGCACAATCTCCTGTATTGTATCAAACCTGTTTTCCTTATTGTGGATATTGTCTATCCAGCTATGCAGCTTTACCGTCCTGTCGTAATAGCTGTCATTTTGTAAAAAGCCATTCACCTCAAACACCACAACCTTCGGATGCTGTCTGGTGAGCGCCTCCCTGAGCATTGATTTGTACAGGCTGCCGGGCGCTCCGGATACCCCCAGCGAGTATGAGGTGTATCCATAATTCTTCCATGCCTCGGTTGCGCTGTAATCAGCGTATACCTCGCTGGCTCCTATCATCATCACATCAATTGTGTTCTTTGGCTCCTTATAAAAGCCCTCTATAGTCGCAATATTGACAGCATCTGTCATCTTAAAAAATGTCGAGACAAACGAAAACAGCACGACAAATACCAGGGCAAACGCTCCTATACGGATTGCTCCGCGGTGTCTGCCTTTTCCTTTGTCTGTACTGTTTATGCCTTTGTTTTTTATAATTTTCTCTTTTACTTTTGTAAATCTCATAACCGTCTTCATCTCCAAGCTTCTTTTTCCCGTACTGTGTCTTAACTGTAACGACATTATAGCCTATTATTGAAGCTAAAAACGGATATTCCAAAAATCTTAATACAATATTAAAAATCTAGATTTGTTCCTCGTACCGAAGTCCTATCATTGTAAGCCCATGTGCCGGGGCTGTCGGACCTGCGGCTGCCCTGTCTGCCACGGCTATTATACGTTTCATCTCATCGGCCGGCATATCGCTTCCACCTATCTTCACAAGTGTTCCTGCGATTATGCGCACCATATTGTACAAAAAGCCGTTTCCTGTCACACGTATTGTGATGATGTCACCGGCCTTTGACACCGTACAGTCATATATCGTGCGGACTGTGGTCTGTGCCTGCGAGTTTGCCGAGCAGAAGCTTGCAAAATCATGCTCTCCTATAAGATATTTTGCGGCCTCACTCATCTTTTCTGTGTCAAGCGGATAATGATAGAAATATGTGTCAAGCCTGCGCGTCGGATTTCTGAACCTCGCATTTAATATGCGGTATTCATAGGTTTTACGGCTCTTTGAGAAGCGTGGATGAAAATCATCGCTTACCTCACAGGAATCGACCACCACTATATCCTCCGGCAGCTTCTGATTCAGTGCATACGATATCTTTTCCGCCGGCATGCGGGTATTGGTGTCAAACATACACACATTTCCAAGTGAATGCACTCCGGCATCGGTGCGGCTTGCTCCTGTCACCTTTATATCCTCCTTTAACAGGCGGCTCAGGTGCTCGTTTAATACCTGCTCAATTGTTATGCCGTTTGGCTGTATCTGCCAGCCGCAGTAATTTGTGCCATCGTAGGCTACAATCATTTTTACACGCATATATCTCTCCTGTTTTGCCTGCACTATCTATTTCACTATCTGAAAATAAGATTGCCCAGATTCACCGGCAGAAGGATTCTAAGCACTATCACAACCGCTAAAAACGCAAATATGAAAAGATATGCTATTTTATCGTCCTTTTCATATACGAGCGGCTTCATCTTTGTCCTGCCCTCTCCACCATTGTAGCATCTGGCCTCCATGGCCATTGCGAGGTCATCCGCACGCCTGAATGCCGATACGAAAAGCGGTACTAAAAGAGGCACCATGCTCTTTGCTCTTTTTATGATATTTCCATGCTCAAAATCAGCTCCTCTTGCCATCTGTGCTTTCATTATTTTGTCCGTCTCCTCAATAAGGATTGGAATAAAACGAAGCGCTATCGACATCATCATGGCTATCGCATGCACCGGAACATGTATTTTGTTTAAAAAGCCCAGTGATTTCTCAAGACCGTCCGTGAGCTGGTTTGGTGTGGTGGTGAGTGTCATGAGCGAGGTTCCTATAATGAGCAGCACAAGTCGTATCATCATGGTTGCTGCATTTATCAGTCCGGTGTCAGAAATGTGCAGTATACCGTACTCCCAGATTGTGTACTCTCCCTGTGTGAAAAACACGCTGAAGCATGCTGTAAAAAGCAGCAGTATTATAATGGATTTGAGTCCCTTTACCATGAACTTAAAGGGCACCTTCGAAATCTTTATAACTGCGGCAAGCGCGGCAACTATAAACAGCACACCGGCAATTCCCTTGTAGGAAAACAGTGCAATAATATATATAAGTGTTGCGAAAAGCTTTACTCTTGGGTCCAGTTTATGTATTGGTGACTGCGCCGGATAATACTGGCCTATGGTAATATCACGAATCATTTTTGTATTCCTTCCTCATAATTTGTATCAAAATGTCGGCATTGGTGAGCTATTTAAAGGCTTTCAGTATTGAGTCCCTCGCCTCCGCAACTGTCGTCGCCGAAAGGTCAACCGGTATGCCCTTTTCCACCAGATCATGCATCAGATATGTGACCTGCGGTGCTGCAAGTCCGACTGCCTCGAGCTCCTTGTAGTGTGAGAATACCTCCTTCGGCACTCCGTCAAACATCACCTCTCCTGAATTCATAACAATGATGCGGTCCACATACTCCGCAACATCCTCCATGCTGTGTGATACGAGTATGATTGTGATACCCAGATCCTTTTTCATCTGTAAAAGCAGTCCCAGTATCTCATCTCTGCCCGCAGGATCCAGTCCCGCTGTCGGCTCATCGAGTATGAGTACGTCAGGGTGCATTGCAAGTACTCCAGCTATGGCGACACGCCTTTTTTGTCCTCCGGACAAATCAAACGGCGGCTGATAGTAGAGATCCTCCGGAAAATGTACATTCTGCAGTGCCTCATAGGCTCTTAACTCCACTGTTTTCCTATCGAGCCCCTGATTTTTCGGTCCAAAGCATACATCCTCAAAGTTGGTTGTCTCAAAAAGCTGATGCTCCGGATACTGGAACACCATCCCCACCTTGTGACGCAGCTTGCTTAAATCATAATCATTATCATATATATCCTGTCCATTGTAGTATATATGACCGCTTGTTGCCTTCAAAAGGCCGTTCATATGCTGGATAAGTGTGGATTTTCCGGAACCGGTATGACCGATTATTCCGATAAACTCTCCATCATTTATCTCAAGGCCTACATCCTTAAGTGCCTGCACCTTGTAGGCTGAGTCGGCACTGTAGCAATAGTTTATGTGATCTAGAATTATTGACATATTTTCTCCCGCCTATCTGTTTTTCAGCGCAACAAGCGCATTTACAAGCTCTTCTCTCGTCAGGATTCCATCAGGGATATCGAGCCCTGCCTTTTTGAGCTCATCGGCTACCAGTGTCACCTGCGGCACATCAAGCCTGTGCTCCTTCAGCTCGTCCACCCTTGAAAAAATCTCACGCGGTGTGCCATCCATGACCACCTTGCCCTTTTCCATAACATAGACATGGTCTGCATTGACCACCTCCTCCATGTAATGGGTGATGAGAATAATGGTCACGCCCTTTTTCTTATTGAGCTCATGGGCTGTGGCTATGACCTCCTTACGGCCGTTTGGGTCAAGCATGGCTGTAGGCTCGTCAAATACTATGCATTTTGGCTCCATTGCCACGACTCCCGCGATTGCCACACGCTGCTTCTGTCCTCCGGAGAGCTTGTTCGGTGAATGTGTGCGGTACTTTGTCATACCGACAGCCTTGAGCGCATAGTCCACGCGCTGCCAGATTTCATCTGTCGGCACGCCGATATTCTCAGGTCCAAAGCCCACATCCTCCTCCACGACATTGGCGATAATCTGATTGTCGGGATTCTGGAAAACCATACCTGCACTTTTCCTGACAGGTATGACATTCTCCTCCTTTGACACATCCATGCCATCCACCCATATGGTGCCGTCACTCGGCGCAAGAAGTGCATTGATATGCTTTGCAAGAGTTGATTTTCCTGAACCATTGTGACCGAGGATTGCAATAAACTGTCCCTCTTTTATGTCGAGGTTTACGTTGTCGAGTGCTGTAGTGATTGACTCTACATTGCCTTCCTCGTCTCTTCGTATAAATTCATGTACTAATTTGCTTGTTTTAATTATGCCCATTTCTTTTTCCTAAAAATCTACCGTATTTACAATTATCATAGCTGTTAAAGCCCAAATAGCTGCCAAAAATATGCGCTTTGCCGCTTGATTTAGTCATCCCAGCTCAGGTGATGAAGCTCTCCCTCAAGCCTCATATGATCAAAATTATTCTGTCTCAATGCCTCGTAGAGCACGATAGCTACTGAATTTGACAAATTAAGTGACCTTGTCTCACCTATCATCGGTATCCTGATGCACTCATCCGGATGCTCCTTTAGTATCTCCTCCGGAATGCCTGCGCTTTCCTTGCCAAACATAATATAGCAGTCGGGCTCAAAATGAGCATCAGAGTACACATGTCTGCCCTTTGTTGTCGCATAATATATCTTTGCGCCCGGATTTCTCTCAAGGAAATCCTCCCAGTCCACATATGTGGTGACGTCGAGATCCTTCCAGTAATCCATTCCGGCTCTCTTTAGTGCCTTCTCTGAAAGCGAGAATCCAAGCGGCTCTATAAGATGAAGCCTCGTGCCTGTCGCGACGCAGGTTCTTCCGATATTTCCTGTATTTGCCGGAATTTCCGGCTCATGTAACACTATGTTCAGCTTTGCCATTTTGTCTCCTGTCAATTTAAACTATTTATTATCCATCCCGGCGCGAAGCTCTGTGACAAACTCCTCAATGCGGCCGAGCGCCTCCTTTAAATCATCAAGCGAATATGCATATGATATACGTAAAAAGCCCTCACCGCACTCTCCGAATGCAGTTCCCGGAACCACGGCAATCTTCTTGCTGTTTAGAAGCTTTGTGGCAAACTCATCGGATGTCATGCCAAACTCCTTGATGCTTGGGAACGCATAAAAGGCTCCGAAAGGCTCAAAGCACTTAAGCCCCATCTCCTTAAAGCGGTGAAGCACATAGCGTCTGCGGCCGTTGTATTCCTCCCTCATCTGTGCAACATCCTCATCGCCGTTTTTCATAGCCTCGACAGCTGCATACTGGCTCGTGGTCGGCGCACACATGATTGCAAACTGATGAATCTTTAACATCTGCTTTAAAATGGTCTCAGGTGCACATGCATATCCAAGCCTCCAGCCTGTCATGGCATATGCCTTGGAAAAACCGTTTATGAGCACTGTGCGCTCCTTCATTCCCGGAAACGATGCTATAGACACATGCTTATCCACGTATGTAAGCTCCGAATAAATCTCGTCACTTATCACAAACAGATCATGCTCCTTAACCACCTGAACGATTGCTTCAAGGTCTGCTTTTTCCATGATAGCGCCTGTAGGGTTGTTAGGGAAAGGCATGATAAGTATCTTTGTCTTTGGAGTGATAACAGCCTCAAGCTCCTCGGCTGTCAGCCTGAAATCATTTTCCTCTTCGAGCTCCACAATCACAGGTGTGCCTCCTGCCAGCACAGTACATGGCACATATGAAACATAGCTTGGCTGTGGGATAATCACCTCATCTCCCACATCGAGCATGGCGCGCAGTGCGATATCTATAGCCTCGCTGCCGCCGACAGTTACCATGATCTCTTTGTTGTAATCATATGTCATGCCGTATCTTCTGTCGAGATATTTTGCAATCTCAATCTTTAACTCCTTGAGTCCGGCATTTGAGGTGTAGAAGGTGCGTCCCTTTTCAAGGGAATATATGCCCTCATCCCTGATATGCCACGGTGTGTCAAAATCAGGCTCACCTACTCCGAGCGAAATCGCATCCTTCATCTCGCTCACTATATCAAAAAACTTACGGATGCCCGATGGCTGGATAGTCTTTATGGTACTGGATAAAGGGTCTCTCATTATGACATAATTCCCCTTTCATCGGATTTGACAGGTGCCGCCATGATAGTTCCATGGTCCTTGTATTTCTTCAGAATAAAGTTTGTCTTTGTCGAAAGCACCTGATCCAGTGTAGAAAGCTTATCTGTCACAAACTGTGATACCTCTCGCAGAGTCTTGCCCTCGAGTGTGACCATGAGGTCGAAGCCGCCTGAGATAAGGTATACAGACTTCACCTCAGGATAGTTGTATATACGCTCGGCAATCTTGTCGAAGCCCATACCGCGCTGTGGTGTCACTCTGACCTCTATCATGGCTGTGACCTTCTCAAGCCCTGCCTTGTCCCAGTCAATCAGTGTGTGATATCCGCAGATGACATTCTCCTGCTCCATAGCAGCAATCTCGTTTGCCACACTTGCCTCATCCACACCAAGCATGATTGCAAGCTCCTTCATGTTTATCCTGCTGTTTTTCTCTATAAATGTTAATATCTTTTCTCTCATGATATATAATCTCCTGATTCAAATATATTAGTTGAAAACCTTGTATATCTCGTCAGTCTGGGCAGTCTCCAAAAATCGTCTCTCCTCGCCGGAAATCAGCACTCTGTCGTTTGAATCGGTTGTGGCACCGACTATAACAGCATTTTGTCCTGTTTTCTCAAGCTCTCTGACCACGCGGGTACCATCTGCAGCTATGATTATCAGACTTCCTCCTGACAAAAGCTTATACGGGTTTATGTCAAAAAATTCACTTATTTCAATCGTATCCTGCCTGATAGGGAGCTTCTTTAAATCGATGTCAAGACCAATTTCCGAAGCCTCTGCCATATCCCAGAGTGCTCCAAAGATGCCTCCCTGCGAAGCGTCATGGATTGCCGCCACACCGGCGCCAATCGCGGATGCGGCCTCCATTGCGGTGGAAATATGGTCTATATATGCTGCTGATTTATCTATAAATGCCTTGGCAAATCTCGTTTCAAGCTCGGCTCTTTTCTCATTTGCAAGAATTGCGGTGCCCTCAAGCCCCACATAGCCTGTCACTATTACGTCCATGCCCGGTGCTGCTGCCGATGATGGTGTAAGCGCCTGCTCATAGGCCTCACCTATTGCTGTAACTGTCACCACGATATTCTTCACCGCACGGCTCACCTGTGTATGTCCGCCAAGCACCACAATGCCTGCTTCCTCACATACAGCATCGATCGCTCTCACTGTCTCGCGAAGCACGGCTTCGTTTTCTGTGGTAGGTACAAGCAGTGCCAGCTCTATCCCAACAGGATCTGCCCCCATGGCATAAATATTGTTCAATGCATCATAAACTGCGCAGTTAGCACGCACATGCTTATCCGATACATCAAGCGTGAACGTCTGAGTAGCAGTAACTAACTTGGTTTGGCCGCCTGCCTGCATGGAAATCACCGCACAGTCCTCACCTACTGCCGGTTTAAAAAGTATTCTGTCGCTTGTGGTATGAAGTTGTTTTAAGACAGAGCGCTTTAAAACCGACTCTGATATTTTACCGTTTTTCATGTGTTTTCCTGTTCCTAATAATAATATGTTTTGTATACTGTTTCAGCCCGGTGCATTGATTGCAAATAACTACATCAGAAACAACTACCTGCGGGCATTTACTGCGTCTGTGCTCCCTGTGTCTGTCCTGCCGGCTGCTGCGGCTGCGTGCTCTGTGTCTGTCCTGCTGCATTCGGATCTGTAGTCTGTGTCTGCGCGCCCTGTGTCTGTCCTGCTGCATTCGGATCTGTCGGCTGTGTCTGCGCTGCCTGTGCCGTTGCTGCCTGAGCCGCTGCTGCCGCAGATGCAGCAATAGATTTAATCGAGCCCTCATCATTAGCCGCTGCTGCCGCCTGAAGCTGTGCAACAACCTCCGCTGATGCTCCTGCTGTACCAACCGTCACGATTTTTGGTGATGACTTGTACTTGCTGTTGTTGAATACCTCATCACTCTGCACTGTACCATCGACTGTGACCGTCTTCCAGAGCCTTGCAGTCACTCCCTTGTGCGCAGACTGCTCGGTATTGAAATAACCGATTGGCTGACCTGCATCAAACTTAAACTGCGTAACCGGATCCTCCTCGGAAAGTGTCTCACTTCTAAAAGAAATTTCCCTGTTTGCGGGTCTCGTCTCCACTCCGTACACATTGAAGGTAATGATTCCTCCACTGCAATAGCCCTCTATATACACCGGATTATCCAGATTATTTTTAAACTTAAGATCCTTGTAGGTACCTGCGATTGCCGCATCGTCAGATGGCTTTACGTAGCTTACTATCATGGAATGGTTGTAGCGCTGCACTATCTCAAGCTCAGCCCTTATAACCGCATTGTAGAGTGTGGTAGCAACCTGGCACACGCCTCCGCCTACCGAGTCCACTACCTGACCGTTCTCGTATGCGCCTGCTATCTGATAGCCGTTGTCAGTTGTGATAGGGCTGATAGCCTCGTAAACCGAGAACTGCTCACCCGGATATATGACACTGCCGTTTATCAGGCTGCATGCGTTCTTTACATTAGCTGCACGTCCTGCTGCCGAGCTGCTGAAATCTGTAGAAAAGCCTCCCAGATTATCCTTAATCTTTGAGAGTTCCTCCTTTGATCCCCTCGGCTGAACCGTATTTGTGACCAGCTCTATCTCATTCGCCGAGCCATCCCAGCTATTCTGCAAAAAGTCATTTATGGCATAGACTGATTTTACCACATCGACCTCTTTGCCTTCCTGTCCCGGAACAAAATCGAAGCTGTCGCCGTTTCTCTGCAGCGAATTGTCAACTGCCTTTATATTGAGCTCGTCGCTCTTATCATAAATCATCTTTGCGGTCTTTTGTTTATCAACCGACAGATACATATTGACGGCAACATTGCCCTTTTTGAGCTCCTCTGACTCCACAAATCTGTCAATCAGGCTACCCTCATGGCACACTGAAAGAGCCTCGTCCGCCGCTGCATCAGTGTCCGCCGAAACAGACATTTCCTGTGCTGTTGCATCAAATGAACTATTTGCACCCTTTAATGAAAAGGATGTATCCTTTATGCTGTCAACATAGGCATCAACTGCTTTTTTTGCTTCTTCCTTTGTCATACCGCCTACATCCACACTGCCAATGCACACACCCTCTGTAATTGTCTGTACCTTTGCCTTCTTTGTGCCTGACGAACCGCTTGCATATGCACTTACCATGCCTGATGCTGCCACAAGCACAAATGCCATTGTACCCAGTAATAATGCTTTTTTATTAATCTTCATTTCCGCTTCCTTTTCCTGAGGCTGTTAAAAGCGCCCCTGTCATCCGCTTAACTGAACTGCATTTTATATCATATTATCATATTTTTTCCATATTTCAAGAAAAGCTATACAAGACTTGACACAAATGTTGTCACAAGCATCGCTGCTATAACCACTATTATCACTATAGCAACCACCTTCTGATTTCTTTTTTTATTAAAATCGTACATACTATTCACCTCTGTTCAAAAATGAGTTATACTATTTTCATATATGAGAAAGGATTTTCCAACATATGATTCCAATTTGTCTAATTTTATTCATTTTATTTATTGCAGTGATTACTTTTGCCATAAAGAGGGCTGATTCTGCCCAGGCAAAGGTCACCGAGGAGTTCTGGGAAAAGGAGCGTAAGGCCAACTCAACCCTCCGCGGAGATACCACTGACCTGTGTTATATTACCATACCGGAAAAGTTTTTTCCATTAAATAATGATAAAATAAATGATTTAAGGGATAAAACCCTTGTCAATCTCACCGGAATGACAAACACTGATTTAAAGCTTAAATATGGCATTCTCAATTTTAAAAAGCTGTCTGAATATGATGATAACTTCACGAAATTTGTTTCAATGCTGCCTGACTATTACAACAGGCTTAAGGAAGCAGGCTATGAATCGCTAGGCAATGAACTGCTTGATTTTGCAGTGGAGCAGGGTGCCGATTCAAAGAACGTATACAGTCTGTTAGCCAACGCCTTCATCAGCATGTCAAAAGCCGACCGGCTTGCAGAGCTTATTGAGAAAGCAAAACAGCTTAATTCTCTTTCAAGGGATGGAATCGTTTCTATGCTTGAGAGCCTACAGGCTGATACCGCCACAGACCGGTAATTACACACACCTATTAATGTACTTACTGCGATATTCATCGTACAGCCTTGAGGCCTGACTTCTGGTCAGATTGTCCCACGATATGACATCTGCTATTCCATACTCAGTCATCAGCTCCTTTAGCTGTCTGACCTGATGTGCTGTGGCAGGTGTCTGTTTTTTTGCCTTGTATACAAGTGGCTTTGGCTCCACCGGCTCACCCTTTTCATCCATCAGTGCAAGCAGCTTTTCAAATATCTGCTTTGTCTCTATCGCATCATCGAGCGCCCTGTGGGCATTTTCCCTTTTTATGCCAAAATATTCGCACAAGTCCTCCAGCTTCTTCGACTGCTCCGCAGGCAGACATTTTCTGGCCATTTTCAGAGTATCA
>OKUA01001333.1_pt1 | contig 13892 bp, 17 predicted proteins | sample 1606501 | NCBI WGS metagenome assembly OKUA01 (sample SAMEA3879608, study PRJEB24766) | human gut metagenome | biome: human-associated habitat; feature: feces | place: USA | collected 1985/1987
AAGTCCGCTTTGCTTGCCGAAATATACATTCTCTGCAAACTGTCCGATCTTTGCAATCTCTATAGCGCCTGACCTGCCGCCGTTATAATATGCGTCAATAATCGTACCAATCAACGTTTCAAACGCCGCGGATGATGAAATACCGCTGCCTGTAAGTACATCAGAAGTACAATAAAGGTCGAAGCCTCCTATTTCTGTTCCATTGTCCATAAATCTTGCCGCAATACCGCTTACAATAGCCTCGGTTCCAACTTTTCCCGAATTTATGGAAACGTCATTAAGATTTACGCTGAAAACGTCATAGCCCTCTGACTTGACACGGATAATACCGTCTGTGTGGAAAGCGACGACAGCGATAATATCAAGATTTACCGCCGCCGCAAGTACGCATCCGTGCTGATGGTCAGTATGATTACCTCCGATCTCCGTTCTGCCCGACGCCGAAAATATACTTATGTTATTTCTTTCAGGGTATAATTCGATAAATTTATTTACCGCGTCAAGGTAACGCCGTTTCTGATATTCAAGCGTCTGTTCATCTGTTCCGTACAATTTCCTGAATGTTTTTAAAAATTCGTCGCCTTCAATCTCTTGTAAAGCTTCACGGATATTCATAATATTTTCCCCTTTCAAAATCAAAGCGAATTTATTATAAATTCAAGAGTTATTTTGTTTTCTGCCTTTATCTTAAATTCCTCGTGAACGGGCGCGCCCCAGGAGTCGTCACCGCCAACGCCCATTTGCTTTGCTGCAATGCGTACCCAAGTATAGCTTGCCTCAGGCAGTTCCTCACGGTGGGTTGCATTGTCAAGCTCATATGCGGAATATGGGAGAACGCTCATTTCAAACGGCTGTTCCGCCGCCTTGAATTTAAGCCCAGCGCTGTTTTCATCATAAACGCTTACATAGCGGACACCCGTTCTGTTACCACATTCCTGCGGATTTAGATACTTTGAAAAATTGTCCTGCGCATTTGATGTAAAAACACCGAGCCTTGCACCGTTATTTCTGTCAATGTAGTTTTCATCAGGTCCCATACCGTAGAATGTGAATTTATCGTATTGCTTTTTCAGCTTGAAATCCATCGCAAAAACAGGCATATCTGACATACCCTGAACGCCCGGATATTCTGCTTTTACACCGAGTCTTCCGTCAAAATAAGCGTTGTAGATTATTTTGTATTCAAAAGACGGAACGGTAGGCGCGGCGAAAACAAATGTAATTTCAAGATTGTCTGATTTTTCCTCGGTTGTAAGTCTGTCGCCAATCAGCCTCGCACATTTTCCTGCAATCTGCCATTGTGCCATATCTTGAGGATATCCCGCTCCAGTATCATTATCGGTCATTGCTCTGAAAAAGCTGATTTTCGGCGCTCTTGTGATATATTCCGCACCGTCATAGACAAGAGAGCTGATACCGCCCTCACGCTTGTCAAACTGCATCGAGAAGCCTTCTCCGTGAACGCCTATACAAAAATCACCGTAGATAATTTCCGCCTTTGCGTTAGTGATTTCCTTTTCTTCCGCGTTACGGATAATCTCCTGCGCGAAAGAGATTTCGTGTCCCGACTCTGCCCAAAGTGTATTTTCGGCAAGTACTGCGGAAACCGTAAAGACGTATTCTCCGTACTCTTCGGGCGCTTGCATACCGATTTCAAACGTGCCGATTTCTCCTGCGGAAATATTCAGGGTATGCTCCTCTCTTCCGAGAATTTTGCCCTCTTTTTCAAGCGTTACATTGAAAATATATCCCTTTGTATCAATGAACAGATTCCTGTTTTCTATGGTAACAACGCCGTTTTTAACGCTCATTCTGACGTTTGAGTAAAGAGCCTTGACCTCCTGCACTTTCGGAGAGGGAGTACGGTCAGCGTAAACAATTCCATTTGTGCAAAATCCGTAATCACCGGCTCTGTCGTCGAAGTCGCCTCCATAAACGAGAACACCGTCTTTATAAAGCGCCTGGTCTATATAGTCCCAGATAAAGCCGCCCTGATAGCTTTCGTATTTATCTTCAAGGTCGGTGTAAAGCTTCATACCGCCGAGGGAATTGCCCATAGCGTGCATATATTCACAGCTGATATAAGGCTTTTTAGGAGCATTTTCAAGATACTCGACAATGTCGGCGGGCTTTGCATACATTCTGCTTTCCATATCTGTGATATGGTCGTATTTTCTATTCCACACAACTCCCTCGTAATGCACAAGTCTAGCGCTGTCAACCTTATGGAAATAGTCTGCCATTGCCACAATATCATTACCGCAGTAGCTTTCGTTTCCGCAGGACCAAATCAGAACGGACGGGTGATTTTTATCACGTTCGTACATTGATTTTGCTCTGTCAAGACAAGCCTCTTTCCATTCGGGGAGAGACGCGGGAACGTTTATTGACGGCTCACAAGCGCCCATCTTCTGCCAAGTGCCGTGGCTTTCAAGGTTTGTTTCATCAATGAGGTAAATTCCGTATTCGTCACAAAGCTGATACCAACGACTGTTATTTGGATAATGACTAGTGCGGACAGCGTTCATATTGTTCTGCTTGATGAACTTAATATCCCAAAGCATATCTTCTTCGGTAATCGCTCTGCCTGTTTTGGCATTGAATTCATGGCGGTTTACACCCTTGAAGATGATACGCTTTCCGTTAAGGTACATCAAGCCGTTTTTCAGTTCAAAGGCGCGGAATCCAACCTTTGTTTCCGCTGTTTCTACGATTCTACCGCCGGCGATAATTTCAGCGGTAAGAATATAAAGGTTAGGTTCTTCCGCACTCCAAGGCCGCACGCTCGGAATAGTTGCTCTGACATTGGCTTTATCGCTCTCATAAACCTTATTTCCGTTTAAATCTGTAAGCGTAAGTTTTACGGAGTAATCGCATTCGCCGATAATATCGAGCTCTGCTGAGAAGATACCGTTGCCGTTTTTATAATTGAAATCCGCTGTTATTTTCATATCACGGACGTGGATTTCAGGAATCGCATAAAGATACACATCACGGAAAATCCCTGAAAATCTCCAAAAATCCTGGTCCTCAAGCCAGCTTGCCGTGCTGTAACGGTAAACCTCGACCGCAAGCTTGTTATTTTTTTCTCTGAGGTAAGGTGTGATATTTAACTCTGAGGGAGTGAAGCTGTCCTCGGCATAGCCTACAAACTCGCCGTTAAGCCATACATAAATTGCGGTTTCAACGCCCTGAAAGCTGATAAAGGTTTCCTTGCCGAGAAGCGCCTTGGCAACATCGAAGTATCTGACATAACTGCCCACGGGATTGCGTTTCTGCGGAATTTGCGGAGGAATAAGGCTTTCCCGACCTTCCCAAGGATACTGTGTGTTCACATATTGGGGCTTGTCATATCCTTGAAGCTGAATATGTCCCGGAACTGTTATATCGTCAAAACCGCTTGTATCAAAATCGGCTTTGTAAAAATCGACAGGTCTGCTGTCGGGGTGTTCGGTGAAGGCGAATTTCCAAACGCCGTCGAGGCGCTGACGGAGATTGCCCTCGCTTGTAAAGCAGCTATGGTCGGAATGTGCGGGGATACGATTTACTTCAAAAACTTCGGGATTTGCGAGCCATTCGAGTGAGGGTTTCATAAGTGTTTCCTCCTGTTAATTGTTTATACTTTCTTTAATTTCAGCGTTTGTCTTTTCTACGTTCAGCTTGATAAGAACGATTGTGATTAAAATGTTGAATATCATTGGAAGCCAAAGATACATAACGTGCAGCATATTTAAACAGGATTCTGACTGCACTGCGGCATTTTCAACATATCCGCTTGCGGCAAGAAGCCAGCCTGCGATTGCAGTACCGATACCGCCGCCAACTTTTGTACCGAATGATGTGCAGGAATACATTATTCCGTCAACTTTTTTACCTGTTGTCAATCTTGTATATTCTGACGTTGTTGCAATAAGAGCGTTCATATCGCCCTGCAGCGGACTCATACCAAGCGCCGCGACAGCCGTAAATGCAAGCATAATAGGGATACTTCCCATATATCCCGCAATCAGAACGCCCATTCTTCCGAGAACGCCGACTATATATCCCACAATATTCAGCCTATACATACCACCGAGTTTCTTTACAAGAATCGGAGTAAGCAATAATCCTGCTATCATAGGAATATTGATTGCCCAAGCGAAAACGCCGAAAATTTCTTCATCTCCCAGTACATATTTCATAAAGTAAATTCCCATTCCAAGAGTTGCGGAATAAATCTGCATCAGGAGATACGCTCCGCATATCATCAGAAAATATTTGTTATGCACAAGAAGCTTGAATGCGTCAATAAGACCGTACTTTTCTTCCTTTTCGGTTTCTTCCTTTGCAATCTCTTTTTGTGAAAACTCCTTTACGGAAAAAACAGATATTGTGTTGGAAATCACACCGATAATCGCATATACTATCGCAACTGTTCTCCAAGCGTCCGCGCCGCCTCCAAGATTATTCACAATGTCAACTGTGATAACCTGAATCAGCATACTTGTACCAAATGCAAACATAAATCTGATTGAACCCATCTGTACGTGCTCGTGATTATTTCGGGTTATAAGGGCGGTAAGGGCGGAATAAGCTATGTTATTAGCTGTATAAAAGCCCGCGTTAAGTAAAGTGTATGTGATAAAGAACCAAGCGTACTGCGCAATCTGTCCCATATCCGTTGGTATACAGAAAATTGCTATAAGGCAAATCGCACATCCAAAATATCCGTAAAGCATCCAAGGTCTTGCCTTACCCATTTTTGTTTTGGTTTTGTCGATGAGCGCGCCAAAGAATATGTCGCTTATTCCGTCGAAAATTTTTGAAACTGCAATGAGCGTGCCGACAATTCCCGCATTCAGTCCTACCGTGTCGGTCAGATAAATCATTACGAAGGATGAAAGCAGCGCATATACTACGTTTCCTGCGATATCACCCGAACCGTAACCGACTTTGTTGTACCATTTCAGGTATTTTTTATCAGTCATAGTAATTCTCCTTAAATATAAATACTTGGCTTCAGTTCATCACACCTTTTGAGTTCTGCGATAAAAACGGCAGTGACAGCGCCGTCGTTTGATTTAGATATTTTTTGTCGTCGACTTTATTCTACCACGTATTTTTAATGCAAACCATAAATTAAATAATACAATTTATGCACAAAATGATACAAATCACTTGATTTTTTGTTTTGATTGCCGTATAATGAATTAAGAAAGCATAGGAGGATAGTATATGTTCACCAATGTGGCTTATTTGCACAATTCACTTGCGGATATGGTTGACACAAGCCGTTCGCTTGTTGTGACCAGCTGTGGTTATTACCGTGTTCACAGCCGCCCTGTTGTTTCCACGGAGCGACTCAACGGACGAAAGGATTATCAGCTTCTATACATTGCAAAGGGCAAAGGTTATTTTTATTTTGACGGACCACTCGGACAAGAAACCGTTATTACTGAAGGAAATATGATTCTTTTTCGCCCCGGTGAAATACAGTATTATTACTATCATGCTCCCGATAAAACCGAAGTATACTGGGTACATTTTACTGGACGAATGGTGGAGGGTATTCTTGACAACTACGAAATGCCTAATGCCGAAAAGGTTTTCTATACAGGAACCTCCCCCGATTATGCGTGGCTTTATAAACAGATGATTCAGGAATTGCAGCTTTGCCGGCCCAATTATGAAGAACTGCTTGCCCTAAATTTGCGGCATATTTTTATTCAGATCAATCGCTATATCAAAGAAGGCTTAAAAAAAAGCAGCGATGTCCAAAACGAAATTGAACGTGCTGCTCATTATTTTAATGAACATTATAACGAACCTTTAAGTATAGATGATTATGCCGCCTCACGGCATATGAGTACCTGTTGGTTTATTCGTAGTTTCAAACAGATCTTAAAGGTTACTCCAATGCAATATATCCTATCCTTACGCATGTCAAATGCACAAAGCCTACTTGAAACAACGGAGTATAATATCTCTGAAATCGCCGAGGCGGTAGGATATGACAACTCATTATACTTTAGTAGGCTGTTTCACAAGCATATCGGAGTTTCGCCGTCGGAATACAGAAAGAAAAGGACTTTATAAATTTTATGTTCTATAGTCGCCGTGTTCCAAATTTATCAAAGTATATAAGGGTAACTACCATATAGATGTATTCCAAGCGCTCGTCCTCATCTTAAAGCCTTGCCACCAGCAAGGCTTTTTTACTTTTTCATTCCTTGATCTTCTAACATTTGGGACATTCTTTCATCTATTCTTGCCTTGTTTTCATGATTAAGGCGGTTAAATTTTTCAGTAAAGCGCGATGGCGATATACTTTTACAAAAAGTTTTGTCATTGGTCCTTCCGGCTATGTAATCTAATGATACATCATAATGATCCGCTAATATGATTGCTTTTGAAAAAGGTATATCAATATCGCCTCGTTCGTATTTTCCATAATGATTAGTTGATACATCAATTATTTCAGAAACTTTCGCCTGAGTCAAATCCGCGTCCTCCTTTAAGTCCTTCAATCTTTGATAATAAGCCATAAATATGACCTCCTTGAATTTTATTTTACATAAAATTCTATCATATATATGGGTTTAATATTTAATTATCAAATATATTTGGTATTTTATGTCAAATTTATGATTATATTTATTGGTTTTGTAGATATAATTTATAGATTTTAATCCTCTTTGACATTTTATTTTTCAGACTTTTCCTTTATAAGCTCAAGCGTTATATCAACGCCATTATTATACTTTTCTATCCAATATGCTTTTAATTCGCATAGAAGCGCTGCTAATACATTGGTAATTAGAATTGGAGTTAAAACTAAACTGAAGATCAATTCATAAATTTGTTTATTTGAATATCCAAGTTGATTGATGAACTTGATTTCTGATTCGAATAAGTTATCAGGTAAAAATTCAAAAATCAAGTCTTTAAGATAAACTATAATACCCAAAAGTGTGGATAAAATTAAATTTGCCATTTTGCTGACTTTATTATTAGCAATCAGACTTAAAAGAAACCATGTTAATATAGACGAAAATATTATAATCAATATCTGTATATGAGGATTATATAAATCCAATAAATAATTTAATAATATTGAAAAAATAGATGATAATAGAATTTCTATAAACAAACCATATAATAAAAACTTTCTTAATGAAATAAAAATGTAAATGATATTTGAAACGCCCATAAATAATATGGTTAAGCTTATCGTTCCAATAATTCCAAATGAGACATACTTTATGAAACACTTGGTACTATGTACAATATGATAACTTCAAAAAAATAATAGCATAAAGTATATTAATTATTTTAATAACAGCACTATTATTCCTATAAAGAAATTTCATAAACCTTATTTGACAGTTAAAGCGCTTATTGAAAAAATTCATTGAAAAATACACACTCCATATAACGTTATTATAAGGATGTTTAAAATAGCTGCAAATACAATATCTGATTTGTTTCTTCTACATTTATCTTCATAAAGTTTTCCCCATATAATAGAATAATAAAATAAACAACTTATGCATAAAATAGAGGAAGATATAATATCAGCATCCAAAGCCCAAAAAATCAAAATTGTTATCATTATTAATAGGTCAAAAATACTTTTGCCAATCTTTTTATTATCATTATTTTTACATTTAATAATATATATAATGCCAGCAAACACCGTAATACAAAAAAATATGCTTAAAATAATCATAAACATCCTTTGTCCTCCATTATACAAAAAATGTTATATTTTGTCAATTTAAGGTTTAATATACAATGCAGCACAGAATAGCAATATCGTCCTATGTTATAATCACTTGTTAAACTCTTTTTTAATTTTTCATAGCAGTTAATACATATAAATATTACTTTATATTCTGTCAAGTTTATTGATTCTCCGCAAAACTCTTTTCCACATATAACGCATTTTTTATAAACTTCTTCCATACCTCTTTCAATTCTATTCTATTCGCCATTGGCGAATTTTTTTATTTAATGTCTACATTCCTTACTATCCGATCTTCCGGAAGCAGCTGCAAGAGCCATTATCATTGCTCCAAATGTAGCTCCGATTATAATTCCTATTATAAATCCTAACATAAATATCACCCCCGTTTTCATTCATCGCCATAAAGCGTTATATATTCATCTTCAGATATAATCTCAACTTTGCCATTGCATACCGGAAACAGTTTTGTAAAAAACTCAATTATATTATCTTTTTTCTCATCTGTAATTTCATCAGTATCAATATTAATTTTTACTCCGGCATAATTCTTATTTCCATCTTCATCGACAGCTAAACCAAATACTCTTAAATATACAGTCATAATTTTTAACTCCTTATTCCAGTTCGCCAATGGCGAATTCATTTTTAAGACTTAACAATTTGTTGTAATTAATTATAAATTTTACGCCTCCTATTCGACCGTCCGCTCCTCTGATCCGCTCCGTACTTACATATCCAAGGTTTTTAAGCTTGTCAAGATGATTTTTATACATATCCGGACCTATGTTTAAGTCATGGAGTACTTTTGAACGATTGGTTATAAACTCCGATTTGCCCTCTGCGCAGCTGCTCAGATACATAAAAATTGTCTTTGCAGGAGCAGTAAGCAGCGGATCTTTAAGTATATTTTCAGTTTTTACCTGAGAATAGCTGCCTTTGCGGTGAATTTCCGGAAGAACCTCTGATGTTATCCAACGTTTAAATTTTTTTGCAACAGGCAGATTGCTTGAGAGTATCAGACAGTAAAGTCCGCTTTCATTAATTAAGGTTATCTGCTGTCTGCCTCCGGGGGTGTCCAAAACGGACACCCCTTTATCTTCTTCGTCAACGTGGGTTCTAATTGCTTTCGCCGTTTCTCTATATCCAAGAATTTCTGCAACATCCTTACCGACAAAATATGGCTCATCGTTAATAATTAAGCTTCTGACTGTTCCAAATTCTTTGTTCTGAAAAACTTTAATACTTTTGCTCATTTTAATTTTCCTCCATTATTTTTTGACATATTTTATTTAGCTTTTCATACCTTGTATTACATTTTTGATATAAAGCTTCAGCCTTTTTTGCTTCAGTCAATGCAAAATCAAGATGCTCTGAATAGTCCTTTTTTTGTATTTCCTTATCTAACTGTTCAAGTTTCTTAAATTCTTGAATGCAAGCTTCAGACATTTCTAAAAAGGCAGCATTGCACATTTCTCTCAAAGCGTCATATACAAAGTTTACTGGAATTTTTTCAAGGATTTCTACTAAATCCTGTTTGGAAAGGCTTGAATATTTTGAGGTTTTCATAACTTAAGTCCTTTCAATATACCATTGAATATGCATATAAATCAAATAAACTGAAACTTCTCCTATGGCTAACCACAAGCTTATTGCTGACAGAAAGTAAAACTTATTTTTAAGGTAAGTTATAGCATTTGTTTTATTCACGTTTTCAAAACATGATTTACATAAATTAACGTTTTTAAAAGAAGTGTAAACACATTTATTGCCGCATAATTTGCACTTTTTTATTAAATTAACTTTAATCTTTTTCACTGTTTTCTCCTTTGCATTATATGTAACATTTATTTCTTTATATTGTAATAAATTATTGCAGTTAAAGGCAAAATAAACATGACAACAAATGCAAATATTACAAGCAATGGAAAAACTCCTGAACCTGTAAAGTATTTAAAAAAATATAACAAGAATAAGAAAAAAATAATATTAATAATAACTGCAACTGATATGCATAAAAAATTGATTACCTGATACCTTTTTGATGGATAAGTATGCCTCCACTCCTTTAAACATTCATCACATATGTTATAATCCAATTCCTTAATTTTACCTTGTTCATTTGAAATTTTTTTGCCGCAGAAAAGGCAATAATCATCTTCCATGATATGTACTTTCTCCCTTAATATGAATATCATTATTTATATGTTTTTCATTCTTGATTTCGCGCTGTTCCTGATCCTGTTTAAATGCGGTATCTTAATCTTTTCAAGATTTTTCTTAACTGAATCATATTCCCGAAGCTTTGCGTCGATAACTTTATTATCGCCGCAAAGCTTATTTTTTTGTTCTGTCAGACCTTGAATTTCATTCTTTAACACTGTAATATTTGTCATTGTATTTTGACGTTTTCATATTAATTTCTTTCACTCTATAAAGTAGATAATCAATCTGATAACGCAAGCTAAAGCAGCGACTATGATGCCTGAGCTATAAGCTGATATAGATCGTTGATTTCTTTTCATATCTATAAAATATCCAGTTGCGATATTCTTCCTGCAAAAAACGCATAAAGACTTGCCCTTGATTATTTTAACATCTTCACTGTTTTCACATATTGCACAATTTTTCATTTTATCTCCTTTTTTAGTTATTTTAAGATATAATGAGATAAACGGGTTTTTATGTTATATAACCCATCATAATCGTAATTAATACTTTTTAATCATATGCCTGATTAATAAAATATTTATTATGATTATGCCTAAATTCACAATTATACATAGTATAATGTCATCCTTGGTATGTGAGTTTATAAATAATATCAACATACTTACAAAACATATATAAAATTGAGGATCATATAATAGACCAAGTTCTTTTTCGCCAAGTCCTTCATTAGTGATTTTTTTTATTTCTTTTCCATACTCATTTCTGCATTTTTTACAAATACAAAAATCTTTTTTGGTTAAACTATAATGCATTTTAAAAGAGCGTAATAAAATTCCATACTCTTTACCGCAAAATTCACATTTTTTCTTCATATTAAAATCCTCTCTAACTAAATCTGAATGTCATTTTCTCTCCGCTTTTCCTTGGAAGATTCACGCTGATTATGCTCTTCTCTAAATACAGAATCTTCAATAATTTTCTCAAGATTTTTCTTGACTGAATCATACTCTCGAAGCTTTGCATCAATGGCTTTATTGTCAATGTAAAGCTTATTTTTTTGTTCCGATAAGCTTTGAATTTCTTTTGACAATACGGCAGCATTGGGCAGAACTTTCGACTTTTCAGTCTTCTTTAATTCCTCAACCGCTTCCTGGAACAACAGCAGCTCGTCCTCATGCTTTCGGAAATATTTATCCTGAAAAACAGCCTTTTTATACTGCTCTGATATCGGCTTGTACTGCCGGTAAATTTTCAGATATTTCAGCCTGTATTTATTAAATTTCAGCTTACTTTCAAGTGCGTTTATTTTCTCAGAATTTTGTAATTTACGTTCATTCAGACTTTCGTATTTGCTGAAAAAGTCCTCTGCGTTTTTAAAGCCGTTTTCATTCAGATAAGCTATTGTTTTAAAGCCTGTTTTCAGATTCTGAATTTTGCCCCATCTCTGCATTCCGAAAGAATTAAACTTATCTTCATAAAGATTAAAAAATTCTTTGATACGATTATCAGGATTGGTAATCTGCTTTGCCTTGTATTCGGATTTTCTGGTAATATTACGTTCGATTCTTTTTCTTAGCTGAGCTTCTTCATAATACCAGCCAAACTTCTGAGAATAAATAAAATACTTCTGTCCCGGCATTTTAAAGCCTAAACATTTACCGGATTTTTTTACATAATCCTCATACTTTACCTCAATGCCTTCCGCTCTCATTTTGTCGAGAAAATCATCAAAACTTTTTGAAGCCTTGACCGTTTCGTCAATGATTATTTTAAGCTTCTGCTTCCAACTCTGTCCTGTCTGTTTAAGCTCCCATTCATAATGACTAACGCCCTTTCCTTTAGAATTTTCTATTACTGAAAGACCGCGTTCGGCAGTTATTTCATCACTGTATTTTTTCAATTCTTTCCATGCCGGAGAAAACTTTCTGTCATGTTCGGTTGAAAATGCTTTACCGTTATGAAAATTGACGGAATTGATAATTATATGGTTATGTATGCAGGCTTTATCGACATGAGTTGAGAGTACAAATTCATACTGATCGTCAAGCATTCTTTTCATAGTTTCAAGTCCGATTTCATGAGCTTGTTCCGCAGTTACCTCTCCTTTTTTGAATGACTGAATTGCATGAAAAGCAAGATTTTCAACATTGCTGTTCATTGATTTTCTTGTAAAACCAAACTCGTATTCCGCTGTACGATGTTGACAATTATGAGTAGAAATCCAAAGACCGTTTTCTGTTTTTTCTTTGTTGCAAATATAGTCGATAGCTTTGCCTAAGGTAACTTTGATAGGATGTATTTCTGTATAAGCCATATTTCCTCCAGTTTATTCTGAATATCTTTAATATCCTCTCGAAACACCGATTTAGTTTCGTTGACGCGCTTAACTATCTAATTAATATTTACCCCTATTTTATTAATCTCCGATACAAATTTTCTTATTTCTGAATAATCAACAATTTCTATTTTTCCATCAATTGAAATCTTACGCATATAAGCGCTTAGATTTTTAATTCCGGCAGCTTTCATCTTCTCAATTATGAACTTTTTTTCTTCTCCGTCTACATAAAATTCAAGCTTGATTTTTCGTTTTCTTTCTATTGACATTGCTTATCCTTTCTTGACTTTTTTCGGGGTTTGGGTACTCCCAAAAGATTAATTTTTTCAAAACTCAACTCCGTTAGTTTTTGTAAAAATTGCCGAGTGTCCGGACACCGGCGTTCCTTGCTATTCAGCCCTCCGAATTTTTCAGAAGATTCATCTCCGGACAAAATTCGGATTTACAGCGCATGAATGCGCTGTATTTTTTCAAAAAATCCAGGGATTTTTTGATTCTGAAAAATCAGAAATCGAAAGTCCAAAAGCGATCGCCTCAATTTGATTTTAAATTATAATCATGAATTTTTATTTTGTCAAGAGGGCATAATTATTTTTCTATTCATACACGTCAATCTGATAAAATAAAAAAACGCCGTAAATACGGCGTTTAAAATATATCCGAACTATTAAAAAAAATAAAGAAAAAAATTTTTTTCGACATTGCAAAAAAATAAGGAACCGAGATTAAAATCTCGATTCCTGTAATTGCCGAAAAATACCAGAAATATATTTTTGAAAAAAATACTTGACAAAATTTTTCCTTCATGTTAAAATACAAAACAGAAAAAGCACCCCCACAAAGCATTGAACGTTTCCCAGACGTTCAATGCTCCATAATCAATGCAGATATCCACTTATCTGATTGACTTAGTGAGAATGCTATCTCAGCGTACGCACATGTATGCTTGATATAGACACATAAGCTCGTCAGATATTCCTCCATCGGAACTGGCGGGCTTATTGCTTTTTCTAAACAAAATTGAATATTTCTTTCAGGCAGCTATTCACTACCAAAATTGACATAAACTAAAATCACTGCTCACAGCCGCCTGCGGAGTTTCCTCCGTTATCAAACAACATAAATGCCGCTGTAAGCAGATGGTTTTAGTACTTACCTTTGGCTCCCCAAGTTGGACTCGAACCAACGACCCTGCGGTTAACAGCCGCATGCTCTACCGACTGAGCTATTGAGGAATATATATATACATTATACAAAACAAATAAAAAGCAAAAAGCCGGCATTGATATATTTTCCCAGGACGTCACCGTCCAAGTATCTTCTACGCAGATGAGCTTAACTTCTGTGTTCGGAAAGGGAACAGGTGGGACCTCATCGCCATAAACACCGGCTGACTCTTTTAAATTGAACAGAAAAGCAAAGATTTGAACTCTGACAAAAGGAAAAGCCCTCGACCTATTAGTATCCGCTGGCTTAACATGTCGCCATGCTTACACCTCAGACCTATCAACCTCATAGTCTTTGAGGGGTCTTACTTACTTACGTAATGGGATATCTTATCTTAAGGCCGGCTTCACGCTTAGATGCCTTCAGCGTTTATCCGTTCCGCACTTAGCTGCCCAGCTGTGCCACTGGCGTGACAACTGGTGCACCAGAGGT
>OKUA01001373.1_pt1 | contig 13550 bp, 8 predicted proteins | sample 1606501 | NCBI WGS metagenome assembly OKUA01 (sample SAMEA3879608, study PRJEB24766) | human gut metagenome | biome: human-associated habitat; feature: feces | place: USA | collected 1985/1987
GGCATTGAATAAATTGAATGATATTAAGAGGATTGTAAAAGGGAAGTAAAGCTTCCCTTTTTTATTCTTATCCGGTGACGCTATTCGTTGATAGAATCCATATCTGTCAATTCTTTCTTCACACTATCCTTCTGCTGTTCCCTATATTGGCGTGGTGGCATACCGAAACGCTGGGAGAATAACTTATAGAACGTTCCGCGGTTATTGAAACCTGTCTTGTCCATAATTTCCTCAATGGTATAGTTCTTTGTCAGCAACAGTCGCTCGGCCATTGTGAGGCGATATTCTTTGATGATATCAGCAGGAGATTTGTCTGTTATAGGTTTTAATTTACGGTAGAACTGACGGGTGCTATAGCCCAGGTCACTGCTCAATAGTTCAACGGATAAGTCAGGGTTTGTGATATTCTTTTCTATGGTTTCTATCACCTTATCCAGGAATTCCTGATCTTCTTTGTGGATACAGTTCCCGTTTTCCACTTTGAATGAACTGAATATGGAACTATAATATTCTTTCAGGTCCGATTCTCTTTTAATCAATCGGTAGACTACTTTCTCTAAATATTTTACATTGAAAGGTTTCGTCACATACACTTCTGCACCAGCCTCAATGCCTTTCACCTGATCGTCTTCGTGATGAAGGGCAGACAGTAGAATGAGTGGAATATGGCTCCATAACTTGTTTTGCTTGATTTTCTGGGCAAAGGAAAGCCCGTCTATTTCAGGCATCATCACATCTGAAATAATCAGATCCGGCTGCTTCAGTTCCAGGCTGGCCAAAGCTTCTGCAGCGTTATTGAAAGATAATACATTGTATTTATCTACAAATATTTCCGAGACGAACCATAACATCGAAGGATCGTCGTCAATGATCATAACCGTGTGCTTGGAAGTGTCGAAATTAACAGTGGTCTGTTCCAGTTCCATGGGCTCCGTATTTGTATTCAGAGGTCCTGTTTCATACACTTTTTGGGGTGTTTCTGCTTCCTGTGCAGTGGGCGATAGTTCCGGTAAAGTGACTGTAAATGTAGTTATCTCATTCTGAATACTGCTGACATTGATTTCACCGTTCAACAGAGTAACCATATTCTTACAAATGGCCAATCCCAGCCCATTCCGTGAATTTTTGCCATTCATTTCAAAAGAATCCAATATCTTATAGCGATCGAATATCTTTGCAAGATTCTCTTTCGCTATCCCCTTTCCTGAGTTGGATATATTAAGAGTTAGAAGCTGCTTTTCTACTTTCAGACCGATGGTGATATTCCCTTCTTCCGGAGTATATTTAAAAGCATTTGAGATCAGGTTATTAACGATCTTATTGAAACAACTGATATCCGTGTTCCATTCGATGTCCGGTTCAATATCCAACCGATAGTTCAGATTCTTATTTTCAGCCAATTCACAGAAGGATTCCGCTATGTTCCGGAGTTTGTCCGATACGGATAATCTTTGGATAGAAAGCACCTTATGACCGGTTTCCAGCCTGCGGAATTCCAGCAGTTCCAGAATCAAACCATTCAGTTTTTCTGTATTCTGCTGTATCATCTTCCCGTATTTGCGGATGTACGAATCAGATTGCGGGTAGGCAAGTATCTTTTCGCACGGACCATAAATCAGCGTCAGTGGCGTACAGAATTCATGAGTGATGTTGGTAAAGAAACGCAGCTTGGACTCATAGACTTCTTCTTTCTTTTCCCGGTTCAATTTCTCAATCATGCGGTGCTGCTTCCGGCGGTATTGATGAACTATCCTGTAAACAGCAAGAATGCAGAACAAAGCGATTAATATGAAATAGAGAATATATGCCCAATTACTTAAATACCAGGGAGGAGTAATCTGAATCAGAAGTTTCTGCGGTTCGCACTCTTTTCCATTCATGTTATTCTTGTATTTCACTAACAAAGTATATTGTCCGGGTGCAAGATTGGAGAAGATGGCGCTGGCCGATGTTCCACTTTCTATCCACTGGCTGCTTACTTCGTCCAATTTGTAAGAATAAGAGTAATTGTTACCATTTATATAATCTATTGCCATAAAGTCGATGCAGAAGAAGTTCCGGCTATAATCCAGCTGAAGTATCTTCTTTCCTTTTTTGTCGTGGAGAAAATCATGAATATTGTATTCTTTTCCGAAGATAGATAATCCCTTCAGGTTTATTTGAGGCATATAGTCTGCCATAATATAAGCATTAGGCTTGACGGTAACAAATCCGTTTGTCCCTCCGAAGAATAAAGTTTCGGTCCGCGAGTCTTTATAGAAAGCTCCATCACTGAATTCAGTGACTTCCAGTCCGTTTTCCCGGTCGTAAGTCTGCCCGGTATTGGTTTTAGGGTTGAACCTTACCAGTCCTTGATTCGTGCTGATCCAAAGGTTATTTTGCTGGTCTTCCAAAATGCCATGTACTGTGTTGTTTGAGAAAAGGTCAGCCCTGTCATGATAATGTGAGTAATCTTCATTGAAGTGAAGTAGTCCGGAACTGGTTCCCAACCAATATCCTTTCTCATTTTTATAAATGGCGAAAATATCATTGGCCGTCTGACTGTTCACTACATTATCAAACCTGTATGGAGTTAGCTGTTCGGTTTCGACATTGAGCCGGTAGGCTCCATAGCCACGATTACCGAACCAAAGGATAGAATCATTCTCTTGGAAGGAGGTAAAGAAATAATTGGAAGCCATACGCCCGTCATCCAGAACAATTCTGGTAGCCGATTTAACGGAAGGAGAGCTACCGGCTTTATCCAAAATAACTTTTACGATACCCTCACCTACAGTGGATACCCATAAAGTGGTATCATTTAATTCGTTGATGGAGTGTACATATTTCACCTTCTTTCCATCGGCTATCACTGTAAACGCTTTCAGCTGTTTATTCTGGTATGAATAGTAGTTAAGCCCGTTTTCCGTTCCAATCCATAGCCTGTTCGCAGAACCGGGGGCAAAGCAATAGACGGTGTTGTCGGTTAAGGTACTGTTGCTGATGGAAATCCGGTCGAAAGAAACTGCTGCATTGGTTTCCGGAGAATAATTCCTGATACGCAATATACCTCCTCCTTTGGTTCCTATCCATAAGGTTTGTTCCTCGTCGTAGTAAACGGTACGTACGGGGTTGTTTATCTGGTATACAGGAGTATCCAGCAGTGTATTGGTAATGGAGAAAGCATCATTGAAATACATGTATACCCCTTGTCCGTCTGTTCCTATCCAAACAATATCCTGATATTTGTCCTTCATCAGGCAGAAGATGCCGGAATGGATTTCTGTATCTTGCATCTGGTATTTTATTTTCTGATCGGACATATATTTCAATACGATCAATCCGCTACTTTTGAAGCCAATGTAATAGTCGTTTTGTTGTTTGATGATGGAAGAAACTTCTCCGCGTGTTTCGACTTCTGCTTTGAGATCTGCAATAAAGTATTGCTGTTGATTTCCGAAGTCATATTCATAGAGTGAGTAGGTCTTATCGATGAAATAGACCAGGTCTTCTTCTGCGAATGCCCATAATAACTGTTCGGAATGTTTAAAAAGATTGTTGGGGGTGAGGGCTATCTCTTCTTTATTCTTGATTATCTGATAGCTGCGGGTGTCATTATTCGAAGTGAATACCCATAGAATATTGTTTTTGTCGATGATAGTGGATAATACGTGTCCGAATGCTATTTGAGGTACTTCCAACTTTTGGAAGAGTTGTTTTTCCGGTTGATAGTAATAGATATATCCGTCGTCTTTTACAATGAAAAGGTCATTATCCCTGCTTTTTGCCATATAGTTCTTGTCTTTAAACTCCGTAAAGCTTTTGGATGTCTGGAGTTTAGTATCCAGACGGTCCAGTCCATAGTTGGTCTGTATCCATAATACATCCTTTTCAGTCTCCATGATGTCGTTAATCAGGTTTCCGGATAATGGGGCTTTCGTCGGGTTGACAGGATTATATACATGGATATTGGTGCCGTCGAAAATATTCAGACCATCACATGAACCGATCCAGATGACTCCCTGATGATCCTGGTAAAGGGATAAGATAGCACTGTTGGATAAGCCGTTTTTGTTTGAAAATTGCCGTAGACTGTATGCATGAATCAAATGCGGAAAGCAGCATAAGATGCAGATAAGCAGTGAAACTTGAGGGAAGTAGTGTTTGTTTTTCATATCTGTATATCGGACTAATTAGGTATTGCAAAGATAGAGAATTATGGTAGGATATGGTTGGGAAGCATAGAAAAAAGAGTAATACTTTTCTGACTTTTTTGTGCGTTTTACAGCCATAGCCATGTAATTACACTTTTATGGCATAAATATAGGTATGCTTTTAGGTAAGTGCCGCTATTTTTGCGATTGATAAATATCTGTATTATTCACAATAGAATATTTTACTATGAAATTACCAGTTATCCTATTAGCATCTGCGCTGCTTTGTTCAGGTAGTATGCATGCACAGAGTGCAAAACCGGAGAAAAAAGCGAAAGCTTATATGGTGGCAGATGCCCACCTGGATACCCAATGGAATTGGGATGTCCAAACCACCATCAAAGAGTATGTTTGGAATACCTTGTCCCGTAATCTGTTTTTGTTGAAGAAGTATCCCGATTATATCTTCAATTTTGAAGGAGGTGTCAAATATGCTTGGATGAAAGAATACTTTCCCAGTGAATATGAGCAACTCAAAGCATTTGTGCGTTCAGGTCGCTGGCATATCAGTGGCAGTAGTTGGGAAGCATCGGATGTGCTGGTACCCTCTGTTGAGTCTTCCATTCGTAACATCCTGCTTGGACAGGAATATTACAGAAAAGAGTTCGGGACAGAAAGCACGGATATTTTCTTGCCCGACTGTTTTGGCTTTGGCTGGACGCTGCCTACTATTGCCAAACATTGCGGTCTCATCGGCTTTTCTTCACAGAAACTCGACTGGCGTAACCATCCTTTTTATGGAGAGAGCAAACATCCTTTTATGCTTGGATTGTGGAAGGGGATTGACGGTTCTTCTATTATGCTTGCTCATGGCTATGATTATGGTAAGCGCTGGAATAACATTGACCTGTCGGAAGATAAAGAATTGTTGGGACTGACTAAGCGCACTCCATTGAATACGGTTTATCGCTATTATGGTACGGGTGATACGGGTGGTTCTCCCTCAATAGGCTCTGTCAGTTCTGTAGAGAAAGGTATCAAGGGGAACGGACCGTTAGAAATAATCAGCGCAACGAGCGATCAGTTATTCAAGGATTATCTTCCTTATGAAAAACATTCGGAATTGCCCGTTTTCAACGGTGAATTGCTGATGGATGTACATGGAACCGGATGTTATACTTCGCAAGCTGCCATGAAGCTTTATAACCGTCAGAATGAACTTTTGGGAGATGCTGCCGAAAGAGCGGCCGTAGCAGCGGATTGGTTGGGTATAGCCGGTTATCCGGGTGAAAGTCTGAGAGAAGCATGGAAGCGTTTCATTTTCCACCAATTCCATGATGACCTTACCGGTACCAGTATCCCACGTGCTTATGAGTTTTCGTGGAATGATGAATTGCTTTCATTAAAGCAATTTTCAGGTGTTCTGACAGCTTCGGTAGGGGCTGTTTCTGAGAAAATGGATACTCGCGTCAAGGGTATTCCGGTTGTGTTCTACAATGCACTCGGATTTCCGGTTACGGATGTAGCGGAGGTAGCGATTGAAGCTCCCAAATTCCCTAAAGGTGTCAGTGTTTATAATGCGGAAGGCAAGCAAGTTGCTTCCCAATTACTTTCTTACCGGAATGGAACTGTGTATTTATTGATAGAAGCAACTGTACCTGCTACAGGATATGCCGTGTATGATGTCCGACTTTCCGGAAGCCAGAAGCAGGCAGATTCTTTTGTTTCAGAAACAACAGTGGAGAACTCTGTCTATAAAATCTCATTGGATAAGAAGGGAGATATAATCTCGCTTTACGATAAGAAAAACAATAAAGAACTTGTTAAGGACGGCAAATCTATTCGTCTGGCTCTTTTTACTGAGAATGAATCATATAATTGGCCAGCTTGGGAGATTCTGAAAAAGACTATTGACCGTGCGCCTGTTTCTATTACTGAAGACGTGAAAATGAATCTGTGTGAGAATGGTGCCCTGCGCAAGACTTTGTGTATAGAAAAGCGCCATGGCAAATCGTTGTTCCGTCAGTATATTCGGCTTTACGAGGGAGAATTGGCTGACCGTATAGACTTTTACAATGAGATAGACTGGCAGTCAACGAATGCACTGCTGAAAGCAGAATTCCCCTTGAATGTTGATAACGAAAAGGCGACCTACGATCTGGGTATAGGCAGCGTTCAGAGAGGTAATAATATATTGACCGCTTATGAAGTATATGCCCAATATTGGGCGGATTTAACCGATAGTGACGGCAGTTATGGTGTTTCTATTATGAATGACAGTAAATATGGCTGGGATAAACCTGATAATCATACACTCCGCCTGACATTGCTTCATACACCCGAGACTAAGAACAACTATCCGTATCAGGACCGTCAGGACCTGGGATATCATACTTTCACTTATAGTTTGGTAGGGCATGCCGGCGGTTTGGACAAGGCGCAGGTCGTTAAGGAGTCTGAAGTATTGAATCAGCGTCTGAAGGCTTTTACTGCCGAGAAACATTCCGGAACATTGGGCAAAGCCTTTTCTTTCGCATCTTCGGACAATAGTAACGTTGTCATCAAAGCTTTGAAGAAAGCGGAAAGTTCGGACGAATATGTGGTGCGTGTGTACGAAACGGGTGGCAAAGCTCCACAAAATGCAGTGATGACATTTGCAGGAACTATTACAAGTGCCGTTGAAGCAGATGGTACGGAGAAGAGTATAGGAAGTGCGGACTTCAGTGGTAATCAGCTGGAAGTCTCCATACAGCCCAACAGCATCAGGACCTATAAAGTCCGTTTCAATGATAATAAGAAGGAAGAATTGCGATGCGAACAACTGCCTCTCAATTATGACCGTAAATGTTTCAGCTGGAACGAATTTCGTTGGGAGGCTAATTTCGAAGCCGGTTATTCTTATGCCGCTGAATTAATACCTGCCGATATAACTGTTAATCGTGTTCCTTTCCATCTGGAAACAAAAGAAGAAATGAATGGTATGTTATGTAGCGGAAATACCTTGCAACTGCCTGCCGGACATTCCTATAACCGTTTGTATATACTGGCTGCTGCGGCAACTGCTGAAGAAGATGTTAGAGGCGTATTCCAGACAGGGAAGAATTTGCAGGAGATTGTCGTTCCTTCTTATACCGGTTTCATCGGACAATGGGGGCATACAGGCCATACACAAGGCTATTTGAAAGATGTAGAAGTGGCCTATGTCGGTACACACCGCCATTCCGCTGAGGGAGATCATGCTTATGAGTTTACTTATATGTTCAAGTTTGCCATTGACATCCCTGCTAAAGCAACTGAGGTTATCCTGCCCGATAATAAAGATATTGTTATTTTTGCTGCTACATTGGTTGAAGAACCATATGCACCTGTTAAAGCACTATCTACTTTATTCCAGACTGCCAATGAAGATGATACCAGCTTGCAGAAGACAGCAGAACTGAAGATCAATCTGTTGAAACCGGAACATATCGTTGCTTGGTCGGGATATACCAACGACCATGAGAAACCTGCATTTCTCATTGATGGAAACGAGAATACTAAATGGTGCGATACCTCTATGCTTCCTAACTATATTGATTTTGATTTGGGAATGGAAAAGGAAATAAGCGGTTGGAAGATGGTGAATGCTGCTCAGGAAAGCTATTCTTACATCACTGGCAGCTGCTTCTTGCAAGGCCGGAATAACCCGAATGAAGCATGGCGCACATTGGACTTCGTAACCGGAAACAAGCAGAATGTTATCAACCGTTCTTTGGGTAAGACTGAGAAGGTACGCTATCTGCGTCTGTTGGTTACTCAACCGGTACAGGCCGCTAATGGCAAGGACACACGTATTTATGAGTTTGCAGTTTTTTAATAAGTATATAACATTATATCAATAACGAGAATATTATGAAAAGTCTTTTTGTTCTAGCTTCAGCTTTTTTCATAGCGGCAGAAGTAAATGCTCAGCAACTGACAACGGAAACTCCGTTAGTCGATAAAGCCTTTACACTTGCCACTAAGACATTATATAAAAATGCTCCTGACAGTTTGATTAAAGCCGGGGGACAATATGGCGGTGAGTGGACACGTGATGTTTCTATCAATGCTTGGAATGCTGCCAGTCTACTTATACCGGAGAAAACCGCTTATTCTCTCTGGAGTGTTACAATCGATGACCGGAAGTTGATAGGACATCAATACTGGGATCAGATTATCTGGGTTATGGCTGCCTATGATTTCTATCTGAAAAACAACGATCTTAACTTTCTGAAACAAGCTTATATAGCTTCTGCTAATACAATGAAGAAATTGGAGAAGGAAGCCTATGATGAGAAATACGGTCTATTCACAGGCCCTTCGGTTTTCAACGACGGTATTGCCGGATATGAAGAGCCCATCTACGAACCTACCAATAAATCTTCTTATGTGTTGGACCATTCAGGATCAAAGACTATCAAGTGTTTGAGCACAAATTGTATTTATTTTCGAGCATATGAGTTGTTGGCTGATATGGCACGAGTGTTAGGAGATAAGAAGAATATTAAGGAATATAAGCAAAAGGCCTCTATCCAAAAGGAAAATATACGTAAATATCTCTATGATAAGAAACAGAACCGTTTGAACTATCTGATTGATGGAAATGGCAAAGTGCATGCTTATCAAGAAGGATTGGGTATTTCTTTAGCTATTTTGTTCCAGGTTGTGACTCCTCAGGAAGCAAAAAAGATCATCAACGGAGTTTATATATGGGAAAATACGGTTTGCCTTCCATTTATCCGGCATTTAAACGTTTCTCAAAGGAGCATCCCGGTCGCCATAATCAGATTGTGTGGCCATTTGTCAATGGCTTTTGGGCGGATGCCTGTAGCAAGAGTGGACGAGATGACATCTTCATGAAGGAGATGATGAATCTTGCTGATTTAGCCATCAATAAGGGTAATAACTGCTTTTATGAAATATATAATGAGGATACGGGCAAGGTTGATGGAGGCTGGCAGCAGGGTGGCCAATGGAATTCTGTATATGATCAGACTTGGTCGGCTACGGGGTATATAAACATGGTTTTCAGTGGTTTGCTTGGCATGTCATTTTCAACTTCGGGGGTAACTTTTGCACCCAACTTTAAGTTGATGAAAGATCTGGGTTTTAAAGAACTTAAAGACTTGCGTTATCAGATGGGGACATTGGATGTCAAGATGGTAGGAACAGGCAGTAAGCTATCCGCCATGCTGGTAAATGGTGTTAAGTATAACTTAAAGAAACCCATTGTCGCTACTCAAGGCCGGACAATCATAGAATTTGTAATGGCAGAATAGGCCATTATAAATGGTCACCCTCATGCTGAGAAGCGAGGTAGCTGAGCGAAAGTGTATTTGATATCATCCCATTGACTGGCGTCGTAATCCGATTGATGGAAATATTGGGGGCTGTCTTTAGATCAGCCCCCACTTTTTTCATAAACAATTTGATATTTATCCTATTATCCATTTACTGCCCGGTATAAATGAGATGATCTTTGCTGTTACGAAACAGCAAATGAATGTACTCACTGCAATACAAGGTATAGCCGCAACGGTAGGCAGTGCCAGAGTGTGCTTGAATACTGTTACCCACAACCCGAGCCAGAATATATGCATGAGATACATGCCATAGCTGAGTTTTGATGCTTCTGTTAGAATTCGTGGGGGATTTGGACGATTGATGCATGTGAAAATAAGGAATGTACCCGTTGTAAGAAGCACACAATTGATTGTACAGAAAGCCCATCCTATTTCTATTACAGGTGTGGAAAGAATTTCTCCGGGCACAGCCTGGATATAGAATGAATAAATGGTCCATACAGCTCCGATGATCATTAGAATACCTCCTACGGTGAGACGTTTGGAACGGTTCCATGTAAGGTGAACACGTATGTAATGTGCCAATACGAGGTATCCCAGATAGCCTGAGAAATACCATAGCATGTGGTACTCATTCCAGAAACATTGCCCCCATACTTCACCACACCAGCGGTTGAGATACGGCATACATGTTGATAACAGGAATAGCCCAATGAAGAAACGCTCTTCTTTCTTTGTGGCTTTACTCAGCCACGGTGATATGATGGGTATGAACAAATAAAGACTGATCAAAGGATACATAAACCATAAGTGTCCGGCCTGTGATGGGAAGTTCAGTAATATTCGCGACATATCGTTCAATGATGTCTCTCCATTGATCGCTCCCCACAACATTGGTAAGGTACTATAGAGTATCATGAAAATAAAAAATGGTGGCAGGATGCGTAAGCAGCGCTGGCGGTAAAATTGCCATGTGGTCTGTTCTTTTTTCATCGGTGCAAGGAGGAAGGCGGAAACAATCATGAATAGTGGTACTGCCATGCGTGAGAAACCGTCGTAAACTGCTACCCATAGCCGGTCTGTTTCACTGGCCAAATAAGACTGAGGTCCTACCATATCTGTAGAGCCGGCAGCACCATAAAAGTTTTCACTGGCGTGGACCAAAATAACAAGGAAACATGCGAATACGCGTACATAATCTAAAAAAACAATACGTTTCATTTTTTATTTGAGTATTTCTGTTAATAATTTTGTGTTAAAGTAATTCTCAGGGGGAGGAGATTCAAAAAACTTCTCCGGATTAATTGTTAGATTATTCAATTACAGCTGCAAAACCACCATTGCGTGCCAGACTTATAGTTAACTTATCTCCTTTTCTAAGTGTACGCTCTTTCATACGATAATCCATAGCTTGGCGGTTAGCGTTTATTCCGTCTTCAAAAGAGGTCATACGGTAGGTTTGTCCTTCTTTCAGGAAGTTCAGGTTTAGTTCAAAGTCTCGTTGTTGCTCTCTATTATTGGTCATGCCACCGATATACCACTTATCTCCTTTGCGTTTGGCTACGATAGCGTATTCGCCAACTTTGGCTTTCAGAGCAATGGTTTCATCCCAAGTTTGTGGCACTTGGGTGATGAAGCGTGTACATTCGTCATTACGGTAGTAGAGAGTTGGATTGTCTGCCATCATTTGAATTCCGCTTTCGAATATAATGAATAATCCCATCTGATAAGCGCGTGTACCGATACTGGCTGAATTGGGACGCTCGGAACGATAGATCTCCGGTTGCATACTCAGCATAGCGCCCGGAGTATAATCCATCGGCCCTACTGCATTTCTCATGAAAGGCAGATAAACGCTATTGTCCGGTTGGCATCCACCCATTTGCTCCATACCTCTTACCCCTTCATAAGAAAGGACATTGGGGTATTTGTATTCCAGACCTGCCGGTTTAAATGATCCGTGGAAATCGATGAACAGATGATGCTCGGCTGCTTCTTTGGCAACTCTTTCATAATAGTTTACCATCCATTGGTCGCTTCTGTCCATAAAATCAATTTTGACACCTTTCACGCCCCATTTTTCAAATGTCTCGAACAAACCGAAGTTCTTTTCTACCAGTACCACCATATCGACCAAGTCCAGGCTGTCCAGTTCAAGAGTTTCCATTAACGGTGCATCCGGCTGGATAACGTCGATGTCTACTTCAAACTCTTCTGCCAGAGTGGTTCTTATTTTCTCGATGATTTCTTCGTTTGTCATATATCTGTTTTCTTTAGTAAATTATGGATTGATTTTGCGTATGATTAGCGTGGAATTGGTTCCTCCGAATCCGAATGAGTTGGAAAGGAACGTATCAAATTCCAGGTTTACCCGTTGGGTAGGTATATTTAATTGTGCAGAGGCCTCGTCCGGTTCCTCGAAATTGAGGTTGGGAGCGATGAAACCGTTGTTCATCATGAGGGTGGAATAAATCACTTCACTGGCACCGGCCATCCACATTTCATGTCCTGTCATAGACTTCGTGGAAGTCACATACGGGTGATGCCCTTCAAATATTTCTGCAATGGCTTTCGCCTCGTTCAAGTCACCTACCGGAGTTGAGGTGGCGTGTGCATTGATATAACTGATCTGTTCGAGTGCAATCCCTGCATCTTTGATAGCCATTTGAAGAGAACGTTTCGGGCCGTCCACATTAGGCACGGAGATGTGATCTCCATTGGATGAAAAACCGTAACCGATGACTTCGGCCAGAATGGGAGCTCCCCTTTTTACAGCCGATTCATAACTCTCTAATACCAGACTGGCGGCTCCTCCACTCGGAATCAGTCCGTCACGTCGTTTATCAAAAGGTTTCGAGGCTTTCTCGGGGGCTGCTTCCTGGGTGGAAAATGCGCTTAGTCCGTCGAAACTTCCTACTGCATAAGGATTGACTTCTTGTGCGCCACCGCAAAGAATACAATCCTGTAATCCCGATTTTATAAGCAGGTAACCCATACCAATAGCGTGAGAACCGCTTGCACAGGCTCCGGCAATAGTGAAGTTGACCCCTCTAAGTTTGAAAATAACCGATAGGTTCATTGTCACGGTGGAATTCATCGACTGGAAAATAGAACCGGAACCCACTAGTGCAGTGTTTTTCTTTTCACGAATGATGTCCACTGCGTTAATAACAGGAGCGGCGCTACTATCATTGCCATACAAGATACCAACTTCATTGGCTTCGAGAAAATCCTCATCAATACCGGCATTACGGAAAGCTTCTAATGTAGCGAGATAAGCATATTCTCCCTGCTCCGGTAGACAGAGACGTTTACGGCGGTCCAACAACTTCTTCAAGTCGGGACGTTCCAATATCCCCGTTAATGCAGAAAAATAGCCCAATTCTTTCCGTACCGGGTCTATGCCAATTCCCGATTTCCCATGATATAGTGAGTCTTTTACTTCATCCAGATTCTTGCCGATGCAAGAGTAAATCCCCATTCCCGTGATAACAACTCTTTTCATTATTTTGTCTATTCTATGCTTTTATTTTAAGTATATAGTCCTCCGTTGATGGAAATCACTTCTCCTGTGATGTAGGATGAGGCTGGAGATGCCAGGAAACCGACCAGGTCGGCAACCTCTTCCGGAGTGCCGAAACGTCCCGCGGGAATATGTTTCTTCCATTCGTTCTCATCAATTCCTTCCGTCATATCCGTACGGATGAATCCCGGAGCTACTGCATTGACTGTTACTTTCTTCTTGGCAACTTCCTGTGCCAGTGCTTTGGTAGCGGCTATTACGCCACCTTTGGCTGCGGAGTAATTAGTTTGGCCGGGCATTCCCTGAATGCCCGACAATGACACGATATTTACGATACGTCCATAACGTTTGACCAGCATATTCTTCAATAAAGGCTGTGTCACGTTGAAGAATCCGTTCAGGCTGATATCGAGCACTTTGCTCCATTCTTCTCCTGTCATCCAGAGCATCAGGTTGTCTTTGCGGATACCTGCATTGTTTATCAGTACCTCGATATATTCGTCAGGGTGTTGGGAAGCCCAGTTGCCCAAAGCAAGGGTGATAGCGGCAGGGTCGGTCACATCGAACTTC
>OKUA01001379.1_pt1 | contig 13513 bp, 10 predicted proteins | sample 1606501 | NCBI WGS metagenome assembly OKUA01 (sample SAMEA3879608, study PRJEB24766) | human gut metagenome | biome: human-associated habitat; feature: feces | place: USA | collected 1985/1987
TGCCTGGTGCCAACTTGATGTTGTGGATTGGTATGGGAACAGAAGTGCTGGTGTTCTTTATTTCTGCATTCGACTTGCCAAGCAGGCAGACTGGTACAGCTGCAGGCGGAGTGATAGTTGTTGGTGACGGAGGGACGGGCAGTGCAGATGTTAATCAGACTGTATCGCAAGAAAAAAGACAGGTTCCTGTTTCAGAGCAGCCTGTAGCGGTGACTGTAGGAGCTGCTAATAATTTATCCGGAACTCCTGCTCCGGCTTTTACTCCTGAAATGGAAGAAACCACACAGGCTTATATCGCTCAACTGAAAGAAATGACCGAAATGCTTTCGCACTTCACCGCACAAGCAGAGTCGTTGTCGCATGATGCCGAGCAAATGAGTGCACTGAACCGTAATCTTGCAGGTATCAATGCCATTTATGAAATGCAGCTTCGCAGCGCTAGCACTCAGATCAACACTATCGATCAGGTACATGAGCAGACCCGTAAGATGGCTCGTCAGATTGAAGAACTGAATGCGGTCTATGCGCGTATGTTGCAGGCTGTACAGGTTAAGTGATAACTTTTAAAGAGTAACTTTAATCGTAAATCGTAAATTGCTAAATCGTAAATAAACACCATGTCTCTGAATACTAATCCGGATTCTCCGCGTCAGAAGATGATAAACCTGATGTATATCGTCTTGATGGCGTTGTTGGCACTCAATGTTTCATCGGATGTGCTGAATGGCTTTTCATTGGTAGATGAAAGCCTTTCCCGTACAACGGCGAACTCGACCGTGCAAAACCAATCATTATATGATGGGCTTGCCAGTGCTAATAAACGTAATCCGGAGAAAGTGGGACCTTGGTTCGAGAGAGCGGTACATGTGAAGAATATGTCTGATTCGCTCTATGCTTACGTCGATGAATTGAAATTGAGTATCGTGAAGGAAGCGGATGGAAAAAGCGGTGATATTACCAATATATCCAATAGAGAAGATTTGGAAGCAGCTTCTTTCGTAATGCTTGCTCCCGGTAGAGGGCAAGGAAAAGAGCTGTTCAATCGGATTAATCAATATAGGAGTGAAATACTGGCTTTTGTTACTGATCCGGTGCAGCAGAAGATTATCCGTGATAACCTGAGTACTGAAGTTCCACGTAAAGCATCGGCAGCTGGAAAGAACTGGCAGGAGTATATTTTTGAAAATACTCCGGTAGCTGCTGCTGTCACGCTATTAACTAAATTGCAAAGTGATGTACGTTATGCCGAAGGTGAAGTATTGCACTTGCTAACACAGAATACCGATGTACAGGATGTGCGCGTAAACCAACTTCAGGCTTATGTGATTCCTACCTCTCAGAATGTGGTGCGTGGGGGGACGTATAGTGCACGGGTTATTCTGGCCGCTGTAGATTCTACACAACGCCCGTCCATCTATATAGCCGGAAAGAAACAGCCGGATAATGCCGAAGGTTGGTTCGAAACTGTTTGTAATCGTACAGGGGAATTTTCTTTAGATGGTTATCTGGAATTGGCACAGGGTAATGGAGAAGTGCTTCGCAGAGAGTTTTCCCAAAAATATACGGTGGTGGAGCCTACTGCTACGGTATCTGCTACTATGATGAATGTGCTTTATGCCGGATATGATAATCCTATCAGCATCTCCGTTCCCGGGGTACCGGCAGGACAGGTGCAGGCAAGTATTGTAAGTGGGAATGGTACATTGACCCGCACCGGTAGCGGATATATTGCTCGTCCTACAGCTATAGGCAAGGATGTGGTGATTCGTGTAACGGCATCTGTGGGTGGACGTACGCAATCAATGGGAGATTACACTTACCGTGTACGCCAATTGCCTGATCCGTCACCCTTTATTGAGTATACGGAAGATGGGACGCCGAAGCGTTATCGTGGTGGCCGTGGACTATCCAAGGCTATCCTGATGAATACTCCCGGTATTGTTGCTGCCATTGATGATGGATTGCTGAATATTAATTTCCGGGTATTGGGCTTTGAAACTGTTTTCTTTGATAATATGGGGAATGCCGTGCCGGAAGTGTCTTCAGGAGCTTCGTTCTCTACACGTCAAAAAGATATGTTCCGTCGCTTGTCACGGGGTAAACGTTTCTATATTTCCCGGGTACGTGCGGTGGGGCCGGATGGGGTAGAACGTCTACTGCCTACTACGTTGGAAGTAATTGTGAATTGAAATTAGAAATCGACTATAAAAGGTATAAGACTATGAAACTTTCCTTGAAACTCATAATAGCTGTCACTCTGTGTGTATCGAACCTCTCAGTAGGGTGGGCACAAAGGCAATATCCCGGTTCGCCGGGATTACCGGATGATGTGGTGTGGATGCGTGAAATCTACCGTACGCTGGATTTGACAAAGGATACCAATGGTGCGTTGTACTATCCGGTGGAACCGCAGGGGAATAAAATGAATCTTTTCACAACGATGTTCCGTTTGCTGGCACAGAAGAAAATACCGGCTTACGCGTATCAACTGGATGGTACGGAACGTTTTCAGAAAGATGCTGAGGTGACTTTTCGTGATGTGTTGGATCGTTTCCAGATCTATTATGAATTGAAGAAGGTGGCAAATCGTCGTGATAGCGTTGTGTCTATCAGTAATGGTGACATACCTTCGGCAGATGTATTAAGCTATTTCATAAAAGAAGTCTGGTATTTTGATCAGCGCACTTCTACCTATGGTTCGGTGATAACGGCCATTTGTCCGGTATTGCATCGGTCGGAAGATTTCAGTTCGGAAAAGACCAAATTCCCTATGTTCTGGGTAAACTATCAAGATCTGGTTCCCTATTTAATGCAGTCTAAGATATCCGTTAGCAATTATAACAATGCGGCAAACAGTACTTGGGATGATTTCTTTGCAGCGCGTTTATATAAAGGTGATATTTATAAAACTACGAATTTGCAAAATCGTACCTTATCGCAATACTGTCCCACGGATAGTGCTATGGTGAAAGAGCAGAAAAGGATTGAAAAGGAACTGGCAGATTTTGAGAATTCATTGTACGGTAAGGATCTCGTAGAGGAGACAGATTCGGTTTCTGCAGCTTCGGGGACAAAAATTGTAAAGGCGAATTCCAAAAAGAAAGGACGTGACAATACTGTTACGGTTAGAAGTAAATCTTCTTCCTCTTCTAAGGCTAAATCTTCTTCTGGTAAGTCTCAGTCGGTATCTAAGCGTGAGGCAGCTGCCCCGAAGGCGTCAGTGCGACGACAACGGCGTTGAACAAAAATGAATCTATTTTGTTCTTTTTAAGAATTAATCCATATATTTGTCCCGATAATTTAAACAAAAAGAATTATGAAGAAGATTTTTAGTGCTTTCATTATAGCTGTATGCTGTATGTTTATGGCTATGCCTGCCCAGGCACAGCTCCTTAAATGGGGTGTAAAAGGTGGTGTGAACTTGACAAAGATAGACTGGGATGGAGGATTCAAAGGAAATAAGGATAACTCGACTGGTTTCTTTATTGGTCCGATGGCTGAAATCACAATTCCTATTGTAGGTCTGGGTGTTGATGGTGCTTTGTTATTCTCGCAGAGAGGTAAAGGTGACGTAAAACAAACCGGAGTGGAAGTTCCCGTTAATCTGAAATATACGATTGGATTGGGTAGCTTACTGGGTATTTATTTTGCTGCCGGTCCTGATTTCTTTTTTGATTTCGACAAGAAAGATAACGTTGACCGGAAGAAAACCCAGGTAGGACTTAACTTGGGAGCCGGTGTGAAGCTGATTAAGCATTTACAGGTGGGTGTGAACTATCAGTTCCCGATGGGCGATAGTTTTACTTGGAAAGAAGCGAGTAAGGCTGTCGGTGCAAAGAATAAGACTTGGCAAGTATCTGTCGCTTATCTTTTCTAAGAAGGGAAATATTTATCATATAAATAGCGTTGCTGATTTTGATTGGCAACGCTATTTTTTTGTCGTATCTTTGCCGCCGCGATGAAGAAATTTGTAGATGTCATATTGCCTTTGCCTTTGCCCCGTTGCTTCACCTATTTGCTACCTGAAGAATGGGCGGATGAGGTGCAGATGGGCTGCCGGGTGGTAGTTCCGTTCGGACGAAAGAAATACTATACAGCAATAGTGCGTAATGTGCATTATTGTGAACCGACGGATTATGAGGTAAAAGAAGTCTCTACATTGTTGGATGCCCGCCCGATTCTATTGCCGGAACAATTCAAGTTCTGGGAGTGGCTGGCTGATTACTATCTCTGTACACAAGGGGATGTTTATAAAGCTGCTTTGCCTTCCGGCTTGAAACTGGAAAGTGAGACGATGGTAGAATACAATCCGGATTTCGAATCGGAGGTCCGTCTGCCGGAACGGGAACAGAAGATATTGGATTTACTTTCAGCAGAACCCGAACAGTGTGTCACCAAGTTGGAAAAAGACAGTGGATTCAAGAATATACTTCCTGTTATCAAATCTTTGCTGGATAAGGAGGCTATCTTTGTGAAAGAAGAACTGCGCCGGACTTATAAACCCAAGACTGAAACGCGCGTAAGACTGACAGACGAGATGCGGAATGAAAAACGTCTGCAGGAACTCTTTGATGAACTGGCACGTGCTCCAAAGCAACTGGATTTATTGATGAAATACATTGAACTCTCCAGCATTCTGGGAGGAGATGGTCTGAAGAGTTTCCCTAAAGAAGTCACGAAGAAAGAGCTTTTGTTGCGGGCATCTGCTTCACCGGCAGTGTTTAATGGTTTGGTAGATAAGCATATCTTTGAAGTCTATCAGCAGGAAATAGGACGACTGTACGCTGTTGTGCGCGATACTCTTCCTATCAATCCGTTGAATGAACATCAACAGGCGGCACACGATGAGATTGTGCAATGCTTTCAATCCAAAAATGTATGCTTGCTGCATGGTGTGACTGCCAGTGGAAAAACAGAAATCTATATACATTTGATTGAAGAAGCCATCCGGCAAGGAAAACAGGTATTGTATCTTTTGCCGGAAATAGCTCTTACCACTCAGATTACAGAGCGTCTGCAACGGGTGTTTGGAGATCGTTTGGGTATTTACCATTCTAAGTTTCCCGATGCAGAACGCGTAGAAATTTGGCAAAAGCAACTGACGGAAAAAGGATATGATATTATTCTGGGAGTCCGCTCTTCTGTATTTTTACCTTTCCGCAATCTGGGGTTGGTGATTGTAGATGAGGAACATGAGAATACCTATAAACAACAAGACCCTGCTCCTCGCTATCATGCCCGGAATGCAGCAATTATACTGGCATCCATGTATGGCGCCAAGACTTTGCTGGGTACGGCAACCCCCTCTATTGAGACGTGGCATAATGCCTCTTCCGGGAAGTATGGACTGGTGGAGCTGAAAGAGCGGTATAAAGAAATACAGTTGCCGGAGATTATCCCGGTGGACATATACGAATTGCATCGTAAAAAACGTATGAACGGGCCGTTTTCTCCATTGCTACTTCAATATATTCATGAAACTCTGGCGCAGAAAGAACAGGTTATCTTGTTCCAGAACCGGCGTGGCTTTGCCCCGATGATTGAATGTAATACATGTGGATGGGTGCCGAAGTGCAAGAACTGCGATGTGAGCCTGACGTTTCATAAAGGATTGAATCAGTTGACTTGCCATTATTGCGGTTATACATATCAGTTGCCCCGTGTATGCCCTGCTTGTGAAGGGACCGACTTGCGCAATCGAGGGTTTGGAACAGAGAAGATAGAAGATGATATCAAAGCTTTGTTTCCGGAAGCTACTGTTGCACGCATGGATCTGGATACTACCCGTACCCGTTCAGCTTACGAACGTATCATTGCAGATTTCGAACAAGGGAAAACTGATATATTGATAGGTACGCAAATGGTTTCCAAAGGATTGGACTTTGACCATGTCAGCGTGGTAGGTATCCTGAATGCAGATACCATGTTGAATTATCCGGATTTCCGTTCGTACGAACGTGCTTTTCAACTGATGGCGCAGGTTTCCGGACGTGCCGGACGAAAGAATAAGCGGGGACGTGTTATTTTGCAGACGAAGAGTATCGATCACCCTATTATAGAGCAGGTCATTCACAATGACTTTGAACAAATGGTAGCCGGACAACTTGCTGAGCGGCAGATATTTCACTATCCACCATATTACCGCCTGGTGTATGTTTATCTGAAAAACCGCAACGAGCAACTGCTTGACTTGATGGCACAGACCATGTCAGGCAAGTTGCGTGCAGTCTTTGGTAACCGTGTGCTGGGACCGGATAAACCGCCTGTTGCCCGGATACAAACCTTATTTATCCGGAAGATTATTGTCAAGATAGAGTATAATGCTCCGATGGCTCGTGCCCGTGAACTGTTGGTGCAGGTTCAGAAAGAGATGGTGTCTGAGGATCGTTTTAAATCTTTGATTGTCTATTACGATGTAGATCCGATGTAGGGGCTACTTTTTGGTTCCCTGCAAAATACCGGAATCTGTATCCATATTCTGAATTCTCTTATTGGTACTTTTGTATTGTCGTCCGAAGTTCAGGTTGAAGTTAAGCTTGACAACGATGGTATTTGACATGTTCGTACTGTGTATATCCGATTTTACAGGATTCAGTGCAGACCAGTTCTCATTCTCTGAGCGGTAAGTTTTCATAAATGGATTGTGTATTCCTGCCATAATAGACCATGCCGGCTGCTTATAACCTATCATGAGTGTATGCATCAGATCGCCTTTCAACAATTGTTCACCGTATACATACCGGTTGGGTGGAGTGATAGTCATAAAGCTCAGAAGCCAGTTTTTATAGGAAGCATCTAGGTTAATACGTAATTCTTTCAAGGTATAGGTGTGCAGGTAATTGTTTCCTGTACTTATATACCGGTTAATTCCCGGTGTAACAGAAAGGTTGATATGATCTTTCCAGGGCTTTATCTTGAATGTGATTTCCGCTGCCAGATGTTGGAAGGACTTCTGGTTTTCATAAGTGCGGATGAACATACCTTCTTCATAAATTACAGATTCCATGATAGGATTCTTCTCGTATGCATAGCTCACCAGTGCATCAATGTTGCAAATCCCTGTACTGAATACTGCATTAAAATCCTGAATCGTACTGCGGAATAATTTTAAGTCCGGGTTGCCCCTACGCGTTTGTAGGATGTCGATTCTTTGTTCCACATCATTTAGATAGGCTATGGAAGGAGCATTGTTTTTCAGATTGATATGATAGCGGAAATGCAGATTGTCCACAGGATTATAAGATACTAAGAGAGAAGGTTGGAGGCCATATCTTTCACTATGGTTATCTCTCTGGCTATAGTAGAAACGGTTGAATGATAGATTTGCCATGTATCCCCAATTCTGAATTTTGCCTTTATACTCGGCATAAGCATAACTTTCCGCTTGTTTAAGAAGGACGTCCATCACATCTTCTCCTTCATATCGGTTGTCTGTATAAGATTGCATATGTCTGAGGCCTGCCGTCAGTGTTCCTTGCTCTAATTTTTTCTCATAAATACCTTCGGCTATCAGCGAATACTTCTTTCCGGCAATATCGGAATATAACTCTGTATTGGCGATGCCTTCCTGCTTCTCCTGATAAATGCGTGTATTGCTACTCTTGATATATGTGCCGACAAGATTGAATATGAGTCGCTGGTCATTCTTTAGATTTTGCTGATAGTATAGATCGAGGGATGGCAAGTGGTTCCGTTCTTTGGTGTGGTCGTAGATGGATACCGGAATGTCAGAATCAGACGTATAGAGCTTGCTCTTCCGGTCTTCATATCCGGCAGGATTATCTTGCAGGGTATATCTGAATTGTGCATTAAAGAGATATTTTCCTTTCTCCTGCAGGCTGTAGTTCAAGTTAGAAGTTAATAACTTCTTATTGAACAGCGTTGGTTCTCCGGTTTCCAGGCGATGAAGTTCTTTGTCGGGGAAGATGAAGTGCTCGTCATACTCACGTGTCCAGTCTCCTTTGCGTTGTATATACCGCACGTTGGCTGAGATTTCAGACTTTCCGTAGTTATATCTTCCGGAAATCATATCATCGATAGAGGTACGGTTGCTGCTGAGGCTGTGGATGGCACCGCCGCTGATGCTACCCCCCATCTTTTTGTTTTTGGTTATATAATCTATCACGGCAGCAGTGTTTCCATAGCGTGCTCCCGGAGTATCGTGATATTCTATGCGGAGAATATCTTCGGGACTAAGGGAGGATATCTCCGTATAAGTAACCTGGACACCGTTAATCCGTAATTGTACTTCTCCGTTGCCGGAAGTGGTTATTTCGCCCGACATGATATCAACTGTGATTCGGGGAAGTTGTAATTTGCCTAATAAGTCTATGCCACTGGATGACATTTTCAGTTGATTCTGGGTCGGAAGAATTACTTTCCGGTCACCTTTTTCGATGACAGACTGTGCCTGGATGGTTACTTCATCCAGAGCGATAGCCATGATTCCGGTAGAATCTTTAGCAATGAGTTGGGCATAGGAGGGGCTGGCCATACACAGTAGTATGGTCAAAATTGACACTATTGTTTTCATAAATATTTGTGGGAATAGCTGTTACCCGGTAGGTAAACAGAGAGTTAAAAACTGAGGTTAGTAATTTAGAAGATCGTTATACAGTCCTTTCAGCCGTTTGCGAAGGTGAATGACGGCATAATATTTTCGTGATAATAAAGTGTTGACTGATATTCCGGTGGTACTGGCAACTTCTTTGGCTGACAATCCTTCCATTTCCAATAGTTCGAATGCTTCCCGTTATTCGGGTGGTAGCTCGGCAAGAGCTGTTTCAAGCTCTTGCCAAACGAGTGACCGCATATATTCTATTTCCGGAGTAGGCGGGGCATCGCTGAACAGCACTTCTGAGAACTCACTCAGTACATTGTCTTCTTTATCATAGCTCGAAACCGGCAGTTCTTCCTCCTGTATTTTCTTGCCTTTATTGATAATGGTATTTCGTGCTACGCGATATAGCCATGCTGTAACCTGTTCGATAGGATTGAAAGTGCTTTCAATGGTTTTCACCAACTGATACAACACGTCTTGCAGAATGTCTTCGGCATCTTCTTTAGTGGAAACCCGCTTGCGGATAAATGCTTTCAAACGGGGTTGATTTTCTGCAATCAGTTCTTCCAAACTGTTGTCTTTGCCAGTCAGGTTATTCATTCTCTTTGGGAGTTTCGCTACCGTTGTTTCTATCAAAGTTTCTTTCATTGAAGAATCCGTCTCTTCCGAAAGGACCGCCAAATCCGAATTTCTTTCTTTTATTAATAAAATCCTTGCGTTCTTCCGGAGACATCTTCTCCCATTTAGCACGGAACGGGTTACCCTCTTTACCACCGGGCATTCCTCTACGGCCGGGAAAACCTCCTCTGCCCGGGAATCCTCCAAAGAGAATGTGTGCAAGTACAAACAATACCAAAGCTTGCCAGAAGTTGATGGCTGCCAGTCCTAAGACTCCGGGTACTACGAAATTCCATAATAGCATGACTATTGCTCCAAATGTCGCAATGGCTAATACCCAAAACAAAGATATAATAAAAAATCTTTTTTTCATGATGTTCTAATTTTTATGATTTGCATATTGCTTTGAAAACGTTCTCTGTATATGCTGACAACTGAGAAGAAGAAATATTTTAAGAGAATGCAAAAAAACTTCTATATTTGCATTTTTAAATAAAAAATGTGCTTATGAAGCCTTGTAGAATACTTTTTGTCTGTTTAGGTAATATTTGCCGTTCTTCCTCTGCGGAAGGTGTGATGAAGCATTTGGTTTCAGAAGCCGGGCTGGAAGATCAGTTTGTGATAGACTCTGCCGGTATCTTGTCCTATCATCAGGGGGAATTGCCTGATAGCCGGATGCGTGCCCATGCTATTCGTCGCGGTTACGAGCTCACACATCGTTCGCGCCCCGTGCGAACGGAAGATTTCTATAATTTCGATTTGATTATCGGGATGGACGACCGGAATATTGATGACTTGAAAGATCGTGCCCCTTCTCCGGACGAATGGAAGAAGATACACCGTATGACGGAATACTGTACCCGCTTTACGCATGCCGACCACGTGCCCGATCCATATTATGGTGGAGCCGAAGGGTTTGAGTATGTACTCGATCTACTGGAGGATGCTTGCGCAGGATTGTTAGATCGTATTTCGCAAAGCAACTAATACTAATCCTTTTCTTAATAATGCGGATCAGGAATTGAATCCTGTTCATTACCGCCGGGTTATGAACTAAAAAAACAGGGTAATGGTGCATATTATTTACAAATATGTATGTTCCTAAAATAGTCGTATACTGAACCTAATTCAGTCGTATAGTGAATGCCATTCAGTCGTATACTTAATAGGGTTCAGTCGTATACTGAATAGGGCATGGTTTAATAATATTGATAATCAGGAAGTTGCAAAGATTTGTGCTGCTATTGATAAATTCTGACAAATCTCTGCGATATATAGCGCAGCTACTTTATCGCCTATCACTTTACCACCTTACCACTCTTTTATTCCTTCTGCACCGGTTAAATTCAACTCCTGATTCGCATTAATAATGGATAGATGCCGGAGCTGTAGATGCTAATTTGTTCCGAGTATAACTAATGACGCTTGCTTAGTGAAAAACCTGTTTGTCCTGATAGAACCTCTTATCTTCATTCAGGCTACATGTAGCGTCTACACCTGCACTTTGCAGAGTCTCAGCAATGTCATTCAGTGTTCGCCGGGATACCCTGCCTATGTAGTAAAGACGATAGTGATAATCTTTGTCCAATATTTCCATCACATGTGTGAAAGCCTGTTCGCGTGCAAAGTCAAAGTTGACTTTAAGTATCTTTTCGTAGGGATACACTATCTCACGCCCTACACTATATATTCTGAGACTTTTATTGTCTACTTTCAGATAGCAAAAGCGTGTCATCAGCATGTGCATGAAGTAGATACTCAGACCGAACGAAATGATGCCCAGAATATATGCCCACCAACTTCCGAATGCAATAGCCTGATATCCCAATATCATGAACGTGATGAAAAGCACAAAGAAATAAAACATATAGAGTGACGGGCGCTGATAGGTAGTCGCCGGAATTTCCGCCGCTGTCCGTTCCCGCGAGATAGAATTATCAAAAGGTATGTTCTGCGAAACCAGATAGCGGATAATAGAAGATGGCTTCTGAAACGGGCGAACATAAAAAGCCTTTTGGCTACCCTGTTTCAGGTGTAATGTCAAGATGCCCGCACCATATTTATCCTTGACCTTCAGATTGCTTTTGCGTGGAACCTCGCGAAAACGCTTCATGAAACTGAAACTCTGGATGTCATGCAGCCGGACACCTTTGTGTTGCAGAAGGCTTTTGGTACGTTTTTGGTCTTGGGCAGTTGTTTTCATATTTCTTATTTTTTAAGTTCGGGATAACTGATACGGGTATGGTAAATCGTTTTCAATTTTTCTTTGAAAACTGATTTTACGGTGGCGATATCCTTGAAGGTGATAGGGCATTCCTTGAAGTAACCTTCTTCTACTTGCGAATCAATAATCTTGTCCACCAGGTTATTGATACTATCTTCTGTATATTCGGGCAAACTGCGGGAGGCGGCTTCCACAGCATCTGCCATCATTAAGATAGCTGTTTCACGAGTGAATGGATTCGGGCCCGGGTAAGTGAATAATTCTTCGTTCGGTTCTTCGTCCGGGTGTTCATTTTTCCAGGAAATATAGAAATACTTCGTTTTTCCCCTGCCGTGGTGAGTACTGATAAAGTCTTTTATCACTTTAGGCAAGTTGTTCTTCTCAGCCAGTTTCAGTCCGTCCGTCACATGGCTGATGATGACCTGTGCACTTTGTTCATAACTGAGATTTTTGTGCGGATTGACACCTCTCGATTGGTTCTCAGTAAAGAATACCGGATTTTCCATCTTGCCAATGTCATGATACAAAGCGCCGGTACGTACTAACTGGCTCTTTGCCCCAATACGGTTGGCAGCTTCTGCTGCAAGGTTGGCCACTTGCATAGAGTGCTGGAAAGTACCCGGAACTGTTTCGGACAAGCGACGCAGCAACGGACTGTTGATATTGGAAAGTTCTACCAGGGTAACGTTGGAAGTAAATCCGAAAGTCTTCTCCAATAAGAATAAAAGCGGATAAGTAAACAATAGAAGTACTCCATTCACTGTGAAGTAGGTATACATGCTTCCATTCAGTTTCGACAAGTCGTTTTCAGTAATCAACTCAAATGAGAAATAAAGTGCAGCATAGGTAAGTATCACCAGCAGGGCTGTGCGGAAAAGTTGCGAACGCTGTGATAATTCCCGCAGGCTGAATATGGCAACCAGACCGGCGGCCAGTTGCAGGAGTATGAACTCATGCGGATAGCGTAAACAAATGGAGCATATCAGTATAGTGACTACCTGTGTGAGGAATGCCGTACGTGAGTCGAGGAATACACGGATAATGACTGGCAACATCGCATAGGGAATAATGTAAACATTGTAGATATTATTAGCTACCATAAGGGCCGTCACCACACAATAAAACATGATTAGTGTAAAGAGTAGGGACAGGCTGCCCTTACGTTCATAATAGTCTTTACGGAACAAATCGAGATAAAGCATGAAGCACAGAATAAAGATACCGACAAATAGTGTTTGCCCAGTTAGTATCAGACGTTTCTGTCCCAGTGACTCACTGCGCTGAATAGATTCTTTCCGTAGACTTTCAAGAATATTATAAGTTTCCTGATCTATAATTTCTCCTCGGTCTATGATCTTCTGTCCGCTTACAACTATGCCATTTGCCCAGGCATAATTATCGAGGGTTTCTTTCTTGGCTGTTTCCGTACGCTGTTCATCGTATGACAGATTCGGATACAGATATTCGTTGAGAGAACACTGTCGTAAAATAAAAGGTGAGTAGTGTGCAGTGTCCGCAGTAAGCAGATAGGTATAGGCATCTTTTACGGAAAACAGTTGTTCGGTGCTTCGTTGGTTGGCAAGTTTATCATCAATTACCATAATGGCAGTGGTGCTGTCTTGCCGTAGTTGGTCGAGTCCCTCCGTAGAAAGTATGCCCGCCTTATAAATTTCCGACAATCTTTTTTCCAGGTAACGCATGTAATCGGAAGAGGGGACAATGTCACGCAGATGGCTTTGATAATCTGCTTTCAACTTACTGATAGCAGTCTTTTCTATACTTTTATCTAATTGATAATAAGGCTGGAAAGCAGCAAGAATACTGTCCTGCTCCCGTTTCACAACTGCATCGTCCTTATAGATAGGGAAATCGAATGTAGCCATAAGTTGTCCATATTTCCACGGTTTATCAATATCGAACTGATAATTAAATTTGCCGTCACGCGGCAGGAAGTATACAATAATAGCTACCGTGCCGATAAATATGAGTACTTTATACAGCAAATCTCTATAAGAAAAGCTTTTTTTAGTCTTGGTTTTATTCATATCGGTTGAATTTTTTGCGAAAAGTACAAAAAAAAACATTAGTGTGGAAAAAAAGGTTTAATTTTG
>OKUA01001387.1_pt1 | contig 13403 bp, 10 predicted proteins | sample 1606501 | NCBI WGS metagenome assembly OKUA01 (sample SAMEA3879608, study PRJEB24766) | human gut metagenome | biome: human-associated habitat; feature: feces | place: USA | collected 1985/1987
TTTCGGCCGCAGCCGCCGCGGCACCGGTGTCAAACGTGCCGGTCTTGGCGCTCGGCGCACCCACGGGCTCGCCCTCGGCGGTGGCGTTGCACAGGCGCAGGTACTGGTCCACGCCGCCGGGCATATGCGTCAGGTGGCCGTCGAGCAGCGCCCACTGCTGGTCGGTCACGCGCTCCATCAAGAAGCGGTCGTGCGTCACCAGGATCAGCGTGCCGGGCCAGCCGTCGAGCAGGCATATCGGTATCCAGGTCGTTGCCGGGCTCGTCCAGGATAAGCACGTTGGGCTCGTCCAGGATCGTCAGCAGCAGCGACAGGCGACGGCGCTGGCCGCCCGAAAGATCGCCGATGCGACTCCAGAGCTGCTGCGTCGTAAAGCCCAGACGCTCGCAGAGCTTCTCGGGCGAGGTCTCCTTGCCGTCGATGACGTAATACTTCTTATAGTTGCTGAGCACCTCGCGGATCGTGTCGCCCATGTAGGGCTCGAGCTCCTCGAGCTGCTGCGATAGCACGCCAAAACGCACCGTCTGGCCGATCTTTACACGACCGCGCAGGGGCGCAATCTTGCCCTGAATCACGTCAAGCAGTGTGGATTTGCCGGCGCCGTTCTCGCCCAGCAGGGCATGGACCTCGCCCTTTCGCAGCTGCAGGGTAATGTCGTCGTTGGCCTTGATGCCCGGGAACTCCTTGGTGATATGGAGCATCTCGATCACAAAATCCTCTGCCAATCTGCTCACTCTCCTTTCGTGTCCAAGCGACACTTATACTATTCTAGTGACCATTATACCGTATTTTTGTCGTTTTGCACACTTCTTTTTGAAAATTTAGTGTTTTGCCATATCATAAGTATTACTTTTGTGCATTTTGCCAAACAGTCCTCTCCCGCTGCCCGAAAGAACGCAAAAAGGCGGGATGCCCTTTGCAGAGCATCCCGCCCGGGAAAGCCTTGATTACTGGATGTAGTTGACGGTGGTGAACTCGCTGACGGTGGGCTTGGTGCTGTCGTCAGAGTTGTTGTCCACAACGATCTCGCCGCTCTTGATCTTGCTCTTCAGAGCCTCGTACTCGTCGGTGGTGAAGGTCTCGAAGTTCCAGCTGTCAGCATCGGTGGGCAGGCCGATGTAGTCGCCGTCCTCCAGACCGAAGTTGCCGTTGGAAGCAGCGATGTCGCTCCAATCGCCTGCCTCGATGTCGGACAGAGCGGTGTTGACAGCCTCGGTCAGGCCCTTCATTGCAGAGGTGATGAAGGGGTTGTAAGCGAAGGAGCCGTCTGCCACGCCGTTGACACCGATGTAGTTCTGGTCAACGTCAACGCCGATGACATAGCCGTTGCTCTTCAGAGCAGCCTCAACAGCGGAGGTGTAGATGCCGCCGCCGCAGGCGAAGACGACCTGAGTGCCGTTGGAGTACCAGCCCTCCATACGGGAGGTGATGTTTGCATCGCCGTAGAACTGGCCGCCGTAGAAGTAGTTGATGTCGATGTTGGTGCCCAGCTCCTGAGCAGCAGCATCAGCGCCCTGAACATAGCCGTAGCCGTAACGGATAACAGCGGGAACAGCCATGCCGCCGAGGAAGCCCAGCTTGGTCTTGCCGTCCTTGACGATGGCATAGCCTGCCAGATAGCCTGCCTGCTCCTCCTTGAAGGTGATGCAGTAGCAGTTTGCGGGGATGGCATCGGTGCCGATGTCGCCCTGCGTGACGTCAACGGCGATGAACTTGACATCGGGGTACTGGTCAGCAGCCCATGCCAGAGAAGCGCCGTACAGGTAGCCGACGCAGACGATGACGTCAGCGCCGTCGTTGACAGCCTGACGGATCATGGTCTCGCGGTCCTCATCGGAAGCGTCAGCCTCGGGGATGTAGTACTGGCAGTCATCGCCCATGTAGCCGGAAACAGCGGTCCAGCAAGCCTGGTTGAAGCTCTCATCGTCGATGGTGCCGGTGTCGCAGGTCAGAGCGACCTTCACGATCTTCTCGCCGCCCTCAGCGGTGGAAGCGGCAGTGCTGGTGGAAGCAGCTGCGGAGGAAGCGGTGGAAGAGGAAGAACCGCCGCAGGCAGTCAGAGCAGCGGCAGCAGCAGCGGCGCCAGCCACTGCCAGAAAGTTACGACGAGAAATCATCATAATGAAAACTCTCCTTTTATTTTAATATAATCGCGTCTTATTGACGAAATGTGCGCACCTGCACATTTACTGGCTCAAGTATAGCGGGAAGAAGTGACAGATGCAAGTCTTTTCCGATTACAAAACATTTACAAATATTTTATCAAAATTGTATAAAAATCACACTTATCCCGGAAAATCCGCTCCGTCCGGTCTTTTTCGCGCAGCTGCGTTCAGTCTTTCACGGCCTTGTTGCCCGCCACATTGGAGGGGCCGAAACCGAAGGGCAGCAGCTCGTCCATGCTGCGCTCGATGAAGTCCTCCGGGCTTCTTGCCATGATGACATTCAGCTCCGGGCCGCCGAACTCGAACAGCGCCTGACGGCAGACGCCGCAGGGCGAGGTGATCTGCTTGTTGACCTCGCCCCGGCGGGAGCCCACCACCGCGATGTCGGTGAACTTGGTCACACCCTCCGCCACAGCCTTGAACAGTGCCGTCCGCTCGGCGCAGCTGGTGGGGGTGAAGGCAGCGTTCTCCACATTGCAGCCGGTGAAGATGCGGCCATCCTCGGCCCGCAGGGCTGCGCCCACCATAAAGCCGCTGTAGGGCGCATAGGCCTTTTCCCGGGCCGCAAGAGCCATCCGGATCAGCTCCTGCTTTTCTTCCAGAGTCAGTTTTGTCATGGTCGGTTCTCCTTTTTGTAATTTGTAGATATAGCGTTCTTCGTCCTGCGGGACGAAGCCAATGGATTCAAACATTTTCTGCGACTGGGTATTGAAGGAATAGATGTGCGCGAAGCACTCTGCCAAGCCCCTTTCCCGAGCCATCTCCAGCATTTTTTCGATGACCTTCCGCCCGATGTGTTTATTCTGGTACTCCTTGCAGATGACGATGGCCAGCTCGCCTGTCGTCCGCAGGCTGACGTCACCACAAAGCACACCCCGATACTCGATATAAAACAGTTCTCCGTGCGTGTCCAGATAATGATACATCCGCTTCAGCAGCGGCAAATCATAAACGGAGTCCCTGTTATCTACCTGTTTGCAGAGCTGTGCATCCTGATACCACGCAAGTGCTGTATCGTAGGCCGGATAATACGGAACAAGCCGGATGTTCCCCTCCACAGAAATCGGACTGCGCACCATGTTCACCGTTTCTCTGTTCATCGGCCTCATTCCCTTCTGTGTCGTACATTCTTCTGTGTCGTATATTTAAGTATAAATCATTCTTTTCAGAAGTGCAAGCAAAGCCTCCGTCAAAAAAGAGGGCCGCTGCAAAACACAGCGGCCCTCTCTGGTTCAAAAACGCTTAGTACTCCGCCCCCAGCGCGACCTTCATCATATCGGTGAAGCTCTTCTGGCGCTGCTCTGCGGTGGTGATCTCCGGGGAGACGAAGCTGTCCGAGATGGTCAGCAGGCAGGCGGCATTCTTGCCCAGCACCTCAGCGTTGGCGAAGAGTGCAAAACTCTCCATCTCCACGCAGAGGCAGCCGCGCTCGTCCCGCAGCAGCTCCCAGTAAGTGGGCTTTGCGTCGGAGGGCTGACGATAGAAGACATCGGAGGAGTGGATGTTGCCCTCGATGAGCTTGATGCCCTGCTTCTTGGCGGAGGCGCGCAGCTTGTCGTTCAGCCCCTCGCTGGGGAAGGTGATGTCGTGGTCGTTGCCGCTCTGGACGCGGGCATAGTTGGACTCGCTGACCGCACCGGTGGCCAGCACGGTATCGAACAGCTTGGCGCTGTCGGTGTAGCTGCCGGCGGAGCCGATGCGGATGATGTTGTCCACATCGTAGAACTTGAACAGCTCATAGGAGTAGATGCCGATGGAGGGCATTCCCATGCCGCTGCCCATCACACTGATGGGACGGCCCTCGTAGGTACCGGTGAAGCCCAGCATCCCGCGCACGCCCGTCACCTGACGGACATCCTTCAGGAAGGTGTCTGCAATGAATTTTGCGCGCAGGGGGTCGCCCGGCATCAGGACAGTCTTTGCGAAATCGCCCTTTTCGGCGCTGATGTGAGGAGTAGCCATAATGAATTTCTCCTTTTTATAGAATTATTTTCTCCCCGGGAACACGTTCTGCGGGGGAATGTACGAACCATTGAGACGGATCTCAAAGTGGCAGTGGTTGCCGGTGGAACGGCCCGTGCTGCCCACATAGCCGATGAGCTGGCCCTGCTTGACGGTCTGGCCTGCGCTGACCGTCAGGGACAGGCAGTGTGCATACACGCTGCTGTAGCCGCCGCCGTGGTTGATGATGACCGAGTAGCCATAGCCCGTGCCCGCACCGGCCTTGTTGTAACCCGCCTTGGTGACGGTGCCGCCTGCGGAGGCGTAGATGGGCGTACCCGCCGGGGCACAGATGTCCACGCCCCGGTGGCGTCCGCCATACCAGCGCGAGCAGTAGCGGTAATTCGGCACAGGCCAGATGAATTGGCCGCTTCCGGTGATGAATTTGGTGCTGGACTTCACCTTCTTAGTGCCCTGCACCACCTTTTTATTCACCGGCTCCTTGATGACCTCGGTGGAGAGGATGGTCTGCTCCACGAGGACATTGTTTGTATCGTAGACGTTCTGGAAGGTCACGCGGCGCAGGCCGTTCTGGCCTTCCTGCAGCACCTTGGTGGTGCCCTTCGTATATTCGTTGGATTTGGTCGTTTCGATGGCGAAGGCGACCTCCTCCTCCCGGGTCTCGATTCGGGTGATCCGCACCTCGAGGGCCGCTTCTTCCTTGGTGACGATCAGCTCATCGCCCTCACGGATGCTGGATTTTTCGTTCAGCGGCTCGCCCTTGAAGTTCGTATTGAGCGCACACAGCTCCCGGAAGGTCAGGTCATTCTTATGGGCAATGTCCCAGAGCGTGTCACCGGTCTTGACCGTGTACACCTTCTGGGCCTGCTTGACGCCGGAAAGCTCCTTCTCGACGTCCGCATAATCCTGCAGGCTGTCCTTGAAGTAAAGGCCGTCCTCCAGTGTGACCTGTTTGTTGAATCCCACGCTCACGTTGGGGTCATCGGGGACTTCGTAGGGTTCCAGACGGCTGGTGAAGTACGCGCGCAGTGCATCGCCGTCGCTGCATACCGCTGTCAGCTCACCGTCCAGATACAGGGCCGTGCCCTCACCGATCTGGTCGCCTGCGCTCTGAATGATGGCGTCGGCCATCTCGTTCTCATCCAGCATATGGTGGGCGACGGCAATGGTATAGCTCGGCTCGATGGTCAGCTCCGTCTTGTCAGAGCCTGCGTAGCTGATACGCTCCATCACGTCCTCGCGGGCTGTGTCGAAGACATCCTCGTTGGCCACATAGCCCACGGTCTCGCCGTTGACCTGCACAGCCAGCGCGTAGGGCTGGTTGATGACATATTCAAACACCATGCTGCCCAGCGCCAGCGCACAGACCGGCAGGATGTACATCGCCATCCGGGGCAGCAGCCGGAGGTTACGGCGGACGCCGCTGGCGAGATAGTGGGCGCTGGCCTTCAGTGCCGCGCCAAGGCCTTTTTCCCGGTGGATGTGGTGGGCGTGGATGAGAAGGGCCACTATGCCCTTCACGAGCAGCACAAAGGGGCCGAACAGATCCTTGACGACCTGCGCCGCACCCGGGAAAGCCGTCTCGGTCAGGTCTTTTGCAAAGCGGCAGATGCCCCGGACGCCCAAGAGGGCCAAGTGCTTGACGCCTCGCCCGGCACGCACTGCAGCATACTCTGCACCAAAGCCCAGTGCATAGAGCACTGCGCCGATGCGTACCGCCAGCGGCGAAGCCCCCAGCTTCTTGGCTGCGCTGTCCAGCCGATGGCGGCGGAGGCGGAAGCGCCGGTGGCGGCGCAGCAGACGGACGCACTGGAACTGCGCCCACCGTGAGCGCAGCCTTGCGCGGAAGCTGCTGTGCTGCGGCGCAGCGGTCGGCACGTCCTGCCGCGTTTCAGTTGTTTTATCTTCCAGCAAAAAGGATGCTCCTTCCTGTATCTTCAGGAGATTCTGATTTATCTCTCATATCGACATGCTGCCGCATAAGTGCAGCTTTTTTTACAAGAATACTCTATTTATTATACACCCTGCCCGCGCCGAAACAAGCATTGACACAAAATTTGGGCCAAGCTTTCACCTACTTTTCACGAAATTCACAAATTCAGCGAAAGAATTGCGCCATATCGGCGGGCAGTGGGCTTTCCACCGTCACCGTGCGCAGGGTCGTCTCGTCCACCGGCGCTTCGATGCAGATGCCGTCCTCCAGCGTCTCACAGCGCGGCACTCGGAACGTCTGGCGGGCGCAGTGGAGGGCCTGCCGTCCGATGCGTGCCCTGCTCCCGCCGTAGAGGTCGTCCCCGGCCAGCGGGTGGCCGATGGAAGCAAAATGCACCCGGATCTGATGGGTGCGGCCCGTCACCGGCACGCAGGCCGCGAGGCTGAGGCCGTTTTCTGCCTTTAAGATAGTATACTCCGTCCGGCTGGGCTTGCCGTCGGGCGTGATGCAGCGACCGATGATGCTCCCGCCCTGCCGCCCGATGGGCGCGTCGATGACGCCCGGGCCAAGGGGAAGCTCCCCCTCCACCACGGCGTAGTAGAGCTTTTCCACCCGTCCGGCCAGCAGCGGGGCGGCGTAGCCGTTCTGCGCCGCCAGCACGAGGCCGCTGGTATCCTTGTCGATCCGGTTCACCGGGCGGAAGACCGGGCTGTTCCCCCGCTGAGCCGCCCATGCCGCATAGCCGTTCGCCAGCGTGCCCAGCGGGTAGTTCAGGGTGGGATGTACGGCGAGGCGGGGCGGTTTTTCCAGCACGAGGGCAAAGGCGTCCTCATAGACGACGTTCACCGGGATGCCGCTCTGCGGCGCGACGCCCTCCCCCTCCGGCGGCAGCTCGAAGGAGATGACCTGCCCGGCCTCGACCCGGCGGTTGGCCAGAATGGGCACACCGTCGGCAAAAAAGCCGCTGCCCCGGAACTTCACGGCCCGGGAAAGGTCGGCAGAGACGCTGCACCGGCGCAGAAAGCTGCGCAGCAGCGCCCCATCCGCCTCGGGCGGGACCTTGAAATAGAGCTTCATCTTCCCACCTCCAGCGCGGGCAATATGTAGGATAAGTATATCAAAATTCTCTTTCTCTTGCAAATCTTGTTTTTTTATGGTATGATTGGGAGCGGAAAACGAGTGGAACATACGGCGGCGGGGCGGCTTTGACCGCTCTGAGGAAAGTCCGGGCCTCACAGAGCACGGTAACTGCTAACGGCAGCCGAGGGTGACCTTAGGGAAAGTGCAACAGAAAACAAACCGCCGCAGCAATGCGGTAAGGATGAAACGGCGAGGTAAGAGCTCACCAGCGCATGGGTGACCATGCGGCTTTGTAAACCCTACCGGAAGCAACGCCTATATGGGACGTACAGCGCTGCTCGCGTGTCCCGAAGGCGGCACGAGCCTGTCAGCAATGGCAGGCCTAGACAGATCGTCGTTTAATACAGAACCCGGCTTACGGTCTATCTCGTTTTCCATCTTTTGAGCTTTGAACGCGCTGTCTGCGGTGTGCAGGCGGCGTTTTTTTCTTTCTTTCCCCATACTGTCACTTTTCGTTTGAGCCGTTTTGTGGTATACTGAGCAAAACCCCGCCGAGCATCGCTCTGCCGGGGCACAATGAAACAGACAGGATGTGAAATCCTCCGATGAATGATGGTTTTTTGAAAGCAGCTGCCCTCTCGCCCTCTCTGCGGGTGGCCGACTGCGCTTATAACACTTCCCAGATCTTATCCCAGCTGAAGGATGCCGCCGCCCGGGGCGTCAGACTGGCAGTTTTTCCCGAATTCTGCCTCACCGGCTACACCTGCGGCGACCTGTTCTTACAGCGCACGTTGCAGCAGGGCGCACTGGATGGCTTGCAGACCCTGCTGGACGCCAGCCGGGAGCTGGACGTCGTGGCCCTCGTGGGCCTGCCGCTGCTGGTGCGGGGCAAGCTGTACAACTGCGCCGCCGTCCTCTGCGGCGGGCGTCTTCTGGGCCTCGTGCCCAAGACCTATCTCCCCAACTACGGCGAGTTCTACGAAAAGCGCCAGTTTACCCCGGGCAGCACCGAGGTGGAGACCGTGACAGTCTGCGGGCAGGAGGTTCCCTTCGGCACCTCGCTGCTCTTCCGCTGCCGCCAGATGCCCAGCTTCGTGCTGGGTGTGGAGATCTGCGAAGACCTCTGGAGCGCTCTGCCTCCCTCCACCTTCCATGCGCTGGCCGGTGCTACGGTCATCGCCAACCTGTCGGCCAGCGACGAGACCGTCGGCAAGGCCGAGTACCGCCGGACGCTGGTGTCCAACCAGTCCGCCCGTCTCCTCTGCGGCTACCTGTACGCTTCGGCGGGCCACGGCGAGAGCACGCAGGACATGGTCTTTGCCGGCCACGACCTCATCGCCGAAAATGGCACTCTCCTCGCTGAGACTTCGCCGTTTGAGGGCGGCTGGGCCGAGACCGAGCTGGACTGCCAGCGGATGGAGTCGGAGCGGGCGCGCAACACCAGCTTCGAACCCAGCGCCGAGGGCTATCTGACCGTGGATTTCGACCTCACCCTCACCGAAACGCCCCTCTCCCGCTGGGTGGACCCCACCCCCTTCATCCCCCACGACGAGCGCCGCCGGGCCGAGCGCTGCGAGCTGATCCTGAAGATGCAGGCCGACGGCCTCGCCAAGCGTCTTGAGCACGCCCACGCCAAAACAGCCGTCATCGGCATCTCAGGCGGTCTGGACAGCTGCCTTGCGCTGCTGGTAGCCGTCCGCGCCATGAAGCAGCTGGGCCGTCCCACCAGCGACGTGCTGGCTGTCACCATGCCCTGCTTCGGCACCACCCGCCGCACCCGCAGCAATGCGGAAATCTTGTGCGACGAGCTGGCCGTCAGCTTTACCGAGATCGACATCGCCAACACCGTCCACAGCCACTTCAAGGACATCGGGCAGGACGAGCAGGTGCTGGACGTCACCTTTGAGAACGGACAGGCCCGCGTGCGCACCCTCGAGCTGATGGACACGGCCAACCGCACCGGAGGCCTCGTCGTCGGCACTGGCGACCTCTCCGAGCTGGCGCTGGGCTGGGCCACCTACAACGGCGACCACATGAGCATGTATGGCGTCAACGCCGGTGTCCCCAAGACGCTGGTGCGCCACCTCGTCCGGTACGAGGCCGACATCGCCGCCTCCGCCGAGCTGCGCCGGGTGCTGCTGGACATCCTCGACACCCCCGTCTCCCCCGAGCTTCTGCCCGCCAAGGACGGCGAGATCGCCCAGAAGACGGAAGACCTCGTCGGCCCCTACGAGCTGCACGACTTCTATCTCTACTACGTCCTCCGCTTCGGCTTCGGCCCGGCGAAGATCTTCCGGCTGGCCAAGGCGGCCTTCGCAGGCCGGGCCGAGTACCCGGACGAGGTGCTCTACCGCTGGCTGCGCAACTTCTACTGGCGGTTCTTTGCCCAGCAGTTCAAGCGCAGCTGCCTGCCCGACGGCCCCAAGGTGGGCAGCGTCACCCTCTCGCCCCGCGGCGATTGGCGGATGCCCAGCGACGCCGCCGCCGCCCTCTGGCTGGCCGAGCTGGAGCAGATCCCCCTCAAAGGATGATCTTCTATGAAACGACACAAAAAACTGCTGCTAAATCTGGTCTTTGCCGCCGTCATTCTGGCGGCCGCCGCCGCGCTGCTGCTGGTGCGCAGGGCCGGCCAGACCGGTGCCCCACTCTGTGCCGAGCTGATCTATGGCGACGCCAACACCAAGCTGACCTTTCCCCTCGAAACGGACGCCGACTATGATGTGGACACCGGCTATCTCACCGTCCACATCCGCATTCAGAACGGCGCGGCCCGCTTTGTGGACTCGCCCTGCCCGGACCATGTCTGCGAGTCCTTCGGCTGGCTGAGCGAAGAAGACCAGACGGCCACCTGCCTGCCCGCGCGGGCGGTGCTGACCATCCTCCCCACCACCTGATGGCATACGCATCCAAAGGAGAGAACGCCTATGTTTGACGAAAACGAGCATACCCATCCCCAGAACAACGACGAAGGCCCCCGGCATATCCATCGGGGCATCAAGCGCAGCGAGCCGGACGAGGTCGAGGTGGACAGCGCCGACTTCTTCTCCCCGGAGCCGCCCCGGCCCTCCCGGCCCGCATCTGCGCCGCAGCCGGAGGCCGGGCTTCCGCCTGAACCGCCGAAGCCTCCCGTCCCGCCCCATAAACAATGGGAGCCGCCGCACTCCAGTGAGGCCGCTGCTTCTGCCGATAAGCTCCCGAAAGGAGGAATGGTCTTGCTGGGATTGCAGGCCGTCCTGAGTCTTGCCGCACTGGTGCAGCTCTGGCGCACCCAGATGCTGCCGGTGCTCTATCTCGTCATCATCACGGCGCTGCTGGTGCTGCTCTGGCTGCTGGTGCGCAAGTGCCTTGCCTCCCGCACCGGTGCGGTCGTAGCACGGGTTCTGTCCGTCATGCTTTGCGCCGCGCTGGCTGTGGGCTGCGTCTGGGCACAGCAGGGCCTCACGACCCTGAACAATGTCACCTCCGGCCTGCTCACCGGCGCAGAGGCCAACAAGATCACCAAAGAGCCTTTCGTGGTCTACCTCAGCGGCGTGGACAACCGCGGTGAACTGACCGAAAATGCCCGCAGCGACGTGAACATCCTCGCGGTCGTCAACCCCGTCACCAAGCAGGCGGCCCTCATCAACACCCCCCGCGACTACTACGTTGACCTCGCGGGCACGGAAAGCAAGGACAAGCTGACCCACGCCGGACTCTACGGCGTCGAGACCAGCATGGCGACGCTGGGCAACCTCTACGGTGTGGACGTGGACCACTACATCCGCATCAACTTTGCGGGCTTTATCAGCATCATCGACGCCATCGGCGGCGTAGACGTCTACTCCGATCAGGCCTTCACCTCCGTCGGCAGCCCCGGCTACTATGACCCCACCACCTTCGCCGAGGGCTGGAACCATCTGGACGGCAAGTCTGCTCTGGCCTTCGCCCGGGAGCGCCACGCCTTCAAGACCGGCGACATCCAGCGCGGCATCAACCAGATGAAGGTCATCGACGCGATGGCCAACAAACTCAAGTCCCCCACCCTGCTGATGAGCTTTTCCAAGCTGATGGACGCCGCTGCCGACTGCTTCGTGACCAGCTTCTCGCAGGAGCAGATCTCCGCGCTGGTGCGGATGCAGCTGGGCGACCTCGCCAGCTGGGACATCCAGAGCTACACCGTCACCGGCTCGGGCGCAAAGAGCTCCAAGTGCTACTCCGCCAAGGGCCAGAGCCTCTACGTCATGAAGCCGGATGAAAACTCGGTCAATGAGGCCAAAGCTCTCATCGCTGCGGTGCTGGGCGGCGAAGACAAGCTCACCAGCACCAGCCAGACCCCCGAAAAGACCGAAGTCTACACCCCGACGGCCGACCCCAACGCCGCCGCGTCCGTCCCGGAGGAGTCTCCCGACAGCGTGATCGTGGAAGAGCCTGCCCCGAGCGACGTCCCCGCGGAGAGCGAGGCCGCTGACGGCCAGCCCGCCGAGGGCAGCACCTCCGGCGAGCCAAACGCCTCCACCGATGTCCCCGCAGAGGGCAGCGAAGAGGCCCCGGCAGACTCCACCGAGTCGCCGTCCTTTAGTATGCCGACACAGGAGCAGGTCGAGCAGGCGGCTTCGTCCCTGCATCAGGCCGCTTCCACCGTGCTGGACGCCCTCTTCGGCTCCGGCACGGGCGGCGACTCCTCCAGCGCTTCGACCCCCGCCGCATGAACAAAAGAATAAAAATGGCCCGCTGCGATAGACGGGTGTCCGTAAAACAGTTAATCCTCCGTATGGCTTAGACCATGCGGAGGATTTGTTTATGTCTAATCTTCAAACTTGCTGGCGGCAAGTCCACAGGGGATAGCCGCTTTAGCAGCGCAAGGGGGTGTAGCCACCTTGACGGAAGGTCGTGACGAAACATTCTCGGTCAGGCAGTTTTCCTCTGCTGACCGGGAATGAAGCGACCCAGGACGCACTACTCTCGACAGAGCGTATAGAAGTGCGCCCTTTAGTTCCTAAAGGGATTTTATCAGTTCGCCAAACAGGTGTTTGGTTGTGCGGAATAGAATGCTCACTCTAAGTTCAGCTTATAATAATGGGCATCAAAATAGGTTTCTTCTCCCCATTTTTTATAGCGCGTTTTTCTGTCCTCTGAAAACCCAAATTTGCGAAGTAGCGCAACCGACGCAAGATTGATATCTGCCACTTCTCCCGTGATGGACTTGCCGCCTTCCGCCTTAACCCAGCGAATGATAGCATCAATCACTTCGGTTCCGAGGCCTTCTTTCCAATGGTCTTTTGAGACGCAATACCCGATATCGTAATTCTCGTTTTCGGGGAATATGCAACAGGTACCGACAGGCGTACCATCCTCTTTCCATTCAGCAACCAGATAATATCCCTCCGGGTTGTCTTCCATCTCATCGACACATTTGAGATACGCTTCATCCATGTTCTCACGGATAGGGTCGCTCATATACTTCCCGTTTTCTTTGTCTCCCCATAGAGAGAGCGTAAAGTCTTTATCGGATTTCTGCCAAGAACGAATCGTCAATCTTGGCGTTTCCAAGTTTTTGATAAGAAGCATTGCGTATTGTTCTCCTCCACAAATTCCGATTTGTTGCTCAATTTTCATATTTAAATTACACCATAAAACTTGTGAACAATTCTACCGTCATTTTGGACTATATGAGAAAAGTCCGAACAGTTTTCTGCCCGGACTTCCTCGCTCAATCATAAATCAATTCGATTTTCACAATTTCCTCTGCCTGTGCCTTGCAAGCGTTCATCTGCCGTACCCATTCCATTGGGTGTCGGCTTTCAGTTTCTCGGTCATGCCGTTTCGCTTCGCCAACTCCGGCACGATCAGCTCCATGCGGTTTCGTGCCGCTTCGTCAATCTTAGCGCAATACTGTCTTACGTACACCCAGCAATGCAGCGGGCCATTTTTTATTCGGATTTAAGCCAGAATGTCGCCCAGCACGCTCTTGCCATCCAGCGTGGAGGCGTCCACGCCCAGATAGTCGCAGATGGTCTGTGCGATGGTGCCGAAGCAGAGCTTGGTGCCGAGGTCAACGCCCGGCTTGACGCCCTTGCCGCAGATGAGGTAAGGCACATACTCGCGGGTGTGGTCAGTGGTCTTGGTGTAGGAGGGGTCGCAGCCGTGGTCGGCCGTGACCATCAGGATGTCGCCCTCCCGCATCCCGGGAATGAAGTCGGCAAGGAACTTGTCGAACTCGGTGGCAGCAGCAGCGTAGCCTGCCACATCGCGGCGGTGGCCGTAAAGCATATCAAAGTCCACCA
>OKUA01001390.1_pt1 | contig 13387 bp, 8 predicted proteins | sample 1606501 | NCBI WGS metagenome assembly OKUA01 (sample SAMEA3879608, study PRJEB24766) | human gut metagenome | biome: human-associated habitat; feature: feces | place: USA | collected 1985/1987
TAATGCAATAAACTTTTTCATAACTTTTTTTTGTTTAGGTTTAATACGTTGTTCGTTTATTGCAAAAACAAAGTGTATGCCAGATTGTTCACGGGCGTTTTACAATTTTATATCCGATAGCTGCGACAGCGATACTCATTAAAGGACTGATAATGTTGAAAAAGCAATAGGGGAGATACACCAGCGTAGGCACACTCAGAATGGTAGCCTGCGTCATTCCGCAGGTATTCCATGGGATCAGTACGGATGTAACGGTTACTGAATCCTCGGTGGTCCGGCTGAGCAGGCAGCTTTCGTAACCTTTTTTAGCATAAATGTCGCGAAACATATTCCCGGTCAGGATGATGCTGATGTACTGGTCGGCAGTTGCCAGATTGAGGAAAAGCCCCGAACAGACAGTAGCCGATACGACGCTGACCGTTTTCTTCATGAAGCGTACGAAGAGCGATGTGATGCTTCCCAGCATACCGCTGGCTGTCATTGCTCCGCCGAAACACATGGCACATAATATCAGCCAGATGGTATTCGTCATTCCCGACATACCACGGGTGGCAATTAAATCTGTCAAAACAGCATTGTCGGTCTGCAGGCTTGTCTTGCCGTAGATGGTCATCATCAGTCCTTTAAATAGGGAGTCGAAGTTGGAAACGGCAGCCCCCGAAATTTCCCGCAACAAATCCGGTTGGAAGATCAGAGCGAAAATGCCCGCCAATAGAGTGGACAGAAACAGAGTAATGATGGAAGGCACTTTCCGTGCAATCAATATGCCTGTTGCTATCGGTATAATCAGCAGCCACGGGGTGATATGGAACTTTTCGTTCAGGGCAGCTGCCACTTCCGCGATGTGCTGGGTATTGCTGGCGTCATGAGACAGACCTGCTACCGTAAATATAATCAGTGTGATGATCAGTGAGGGCACCGTAGTAATCATCATGTAGCGGATATGACGGAAGAGGGGCGTGTCCGTGACGGATGCCGCCAATATGGTCGTCTCGGACAAGGGAGAAACCTTATCGCCGAAATAGGCACCGGAGATGATAGCTCCCGCAATCCAGCCTTCTTCAAATCCCTGTGCCTTTCCGATGCCCATGAGGGCAATACCGATAGTGGCGATCGTTGTCCACGAACTTCCGGTCATAACGGAGATCAATACGCAAATAATACAGGTGGATGTCAGGAAGAAACTGGGATGGATAATCTGCATCCCGTAATAAATCAAAGTGGGCACTACTCCGCTAATCATCCAGATACCGCTTAATGCGCCGATAATCAGTAAGATGATGATGGCTGTTGTCACTCCTGCCACGTTGTTCGTGATTGCCAGTTCGTAGTCTTTCCAAGGGATTTTGTAGAAAGCCATGCCGATAAGGATACAAATGGCGGTGGTAGTAAGCAGCGATACCTGACTTCCGCCATTGAGGGCATCACTGCCAAATACACGAATGGTGGCGAATAGTAATATCACTAATACGACAATGGGCAATAGTGATACGAGGGGAGATGGAGCTTTCTTCATTCTAAATATAACGCTTTATTATTTAATCTGGTGGTTTAGGTTTCTTTATTATGTAACTGCCGGACCTTCAATGATGTCGGATGCTTTATTGATTTCAGGCATCGATTCCGGTAAATGTCTTTAGAGCGTATCCTATCAGGAAACTGATACCTGCCACACTGAAACTGAGTACAGCCATTTCCGTAAACCGCTTTCGGAAGCTTTCTCCACGGGCTACGGAATAATAGTAGTTGAAAAGAGCAATGATGATAAGTGCCATGGTCAGCATCACTCCCAAAGCTACGATTACATTGCTGATCAGTATAAACGGAGTAACCAGTGACACTACCGTGATCAGATAGGCGATTCCTGTATATACAGCTGCTTTTACCGGATGTTTCTTATCATCCCCTTCCGATTTGGTAGAAAGATATTCGGAAGATGCCATTGACAGTGCAGCGGCTATCCCTGTGATACTGCCGGTCAGTGCTATCAGTTTACTGTCACTCAAGGCAAGTGTGAAACCTGCCAGTGCACCTGTAAACTCAACCAGCGCATCATTAAGTCCCAGTACGACCGATCCCATATATTCCAGCCGTTCTTCATTGATAAGTGAAATCAACTTTTGCTCGTGCACTTCTTCTTCATGTGCCAGCCGTTGTAGGTCCGGTATATGGGCATATTTATCATAATTATTATGGGCATTTTCCTCACTGGACTCCATTAATTTGATGGCGAATGTGATACCTAGTATGCGTGCCAGAAAGTAGAAACGGGCGATACGCTTATAGTCCGGACCGATTTCTTTTCCTGTATATTTCTTGAGGATAGCGTAATGCGACTTTTCTTCTGCTGCTATCAGTCGGAGCGTTTTGCGGTTATTCTCGTCTTTTTCGATAGATGCGAGCCGTTCATATAAGATGCTTTCTGTTATCTCGTTTCGTTGAAAGCGGGTGAATTCGGCAATATCCTGTTGGGTTGGAATCATTTCTTTATTTTTTTGGTCGCGCAAAGATACAATAAAAAGACAGAATTCTTTTTGCCTTGCCGGACAGCACAATAAAATTTATTATAAGTTTATATTTTATTGGAATATAGATGCTTTCCTGTTACACCGGATTCGTCTTGCGCCTCAGCCACCAGTAACGGATGAAGAGTACGCCGGTCAGGATCAGTGCGATGGACAGTCCTGTGTAGAAGACAGATATAAAACTTTCGGGCAACAGGTGGAAGCTGCGGATGGTGATGCCCATACAGATCATAAAGATCATGACGATCCAGCTTTTGACATCGAAGAAGGAGAAAGGGCAGTTCTTCTGTTCCTTTTTCCGTTCGATCCTTTGAGTATGCTTGTAATAGAGTCTTTTGAAGATTAATACGAAGAACAGCAGAAAGACGATGGTTGCTTCTCCTATCTTGAACATCCAGCCTTCGGAGTTATTAAGCCATGTAACGATGCCTATTCGCAAGATATTGGCACCGGCGATAATCCAGACGGTGCCTGCTGTGATAAGTAAGATTTCTTTGTTAACTCCGTATTTCATGTTTCCCTTTTTTTGTATTAAACGGTTTACTGCTCCGTTTTGTTGACTCACTTCTTCGACAAAGTTGTAATTAGTAAAGAAATGCAGGTCAGTGTAGCTCCAATTCCAATAACACCATGCCATCCGTACAATTGCCAGAATGTACCTGCAAGGAAGGTTCCCAGGGAACCGCCGACGAAGTAGGTCGTCATGAAAATTGTATTGATGCGGTTGGAGGCTCGGGGTGACAGTTCGAAGATACTGGTCTGATTACTGAGCTGGATGCACTGCATACCTATGTCGATGATGATAATTCCCAGAATGATACCAAGGTAGGTGTTTTCTCCGACGAAGAAGAGTAGCCATGAAAAGAGGATCAGTCCGCAACCGATGAAGTTGAAGCGGCGGACACCCACTCTCTTTACGTATTTCCCCACAAAGGAGGCGGTTAATGCTCCCGCCACACCGCATAATCCCAGCAAACCGATGATGTCGCTGTTGGCATGAAAGGGGGCTTGCCCCATCTTGAAGGCAAGGCAGGACCACATGGCAAGAAGGGAACCGAAGTTTAACGCCGCACGAATGGAATAAATGCGTAGCTGCGGAAACTCTTTCACCAAAGCCAGGAGGGATTTCATCAGGTCGCCGTACTTTCCCCGGAAGTTGGTCTGAATATCGGGAAGGACTTTGAGCACGACAATCGCGCAGACGAACATCATGGCTGCGGCGATGTAATACATTTCGCGCCATCCGAACAGTTCGCCGACGAATCCGCTGACCACCCGTGAAGCAAGGATTCCGGTCAGCAAGCCCGATAGGACGATCCCGACATTCCTGCCTTTGTTTTCCGGACGGGAGAACTGGGCGGCTATGGGAATGAATATCTGCGGAATCATGGAGCAGGCTCCGGTGAAGAACGAAGCAAGGAGTATCAGATGGATATTATCTGCCAAAGCAATCGTCAGCAGGGAGAATATCAGGACAAAGAAATTGACAAGGATAATCTTTTTCCGCTGATACAAATCACCTAAGGGAGTGATAAACAAGAGTCCCGCTGCATAGCCTATCTGTGTGACCATGGCAATCAGGTTGGTACGGAATTCTGATATGCCAAGTTCATGGCGTATCATATTTAGCAGCGGTTGGATATAATAGATGTTGGCTACCGAGACTCCTGCCACAATGGCGAGCGTCCACAGGATGGATGCCGGCAGACCTCCGTTTTCTTTTAATGACTGTTTCATGCCGCAAAGATAATGAATATCACTCAACAAAGAAAGTGGTGGAGATGGTATTTCCTTCACCGTCTACTGCCGTCAGCGAATGTTTGCCGGCGGCGGGTTGCAGGGAGATTTTGTGAAAGTCCTGTGTCTGTGCTTGGTAGGTCTCGTCAAGATGCCAGAAAACGGTAGCGTTAGGATTGTTGTGCGCCAGTTCTACAGTCAGGAAACCTTTGCTGCCATCCAGTTGCTTGGGCAGTTTGATGCGTGCGTTCATCGGAGGATATATAAATTGCATCGGCTGGAAAGTATCTTCTCCGCATCCGGCTTTAAAAGGAGGCAGCGGTTTATACTCCGGATGATGTTGCTTGTAATACCATTCCCATACGGGTGGCAGTGTGAACCAGCTTTTTCGAAGCGTAGGCTCCGTGTTGGCGCAATTTTCATAAATACGCTGGCTTTCATTGGCTGATAAAGTGACGAGATGGTGATAGGGGCATGCCTCTGTCCGCAGTCCTGCCGGTAAAACAAGAAGTGTGTCCGTTTCATCACAGAACCGTCCTTTCAGATGTCCCGATTTCCGGCAGACCTCTGCTTCGACAAAGATGCCCGCAGGACGTGTAAACCACGAAGAGGAGGGGAGCAGATTAAAAATATCGAATAGTACGGGGCCGGCTGTCTGTGCACCTACCAGCCCGGGTTTTCCTTCTCCGGTGGCATTTCCTACCCATACGCCGACTGCATAGCGGGGCGTAACACCCACCGCCCAAGCATCCCGGAATCCGTAGCTTGTTCCGGTTTTCCATGCAATGGTCTGCATGGAAGGAATGGATTTCCAGTCAATCTCTTCGGGACGGTTGACTTCTTTCAAGGCATCGAATGTCTGCCATACGGCGCCTGGCTGAAAAGGATCGGTTGATTCTGTGATTCGGCTTGTCGGGAGCAACAGGCTGCAAGACCTTTGCGGCAGTTGCAACAAACTGCGTCCCATCATTGCATATGCGTTTGTTACATCCCATAAAGTGGCTTCTGCTCCTCCCAGAATAAGTGATAAACCATAGTGGGAAGAAGAACGGTTGATGGTTTTTAGCCCGATCTGTTGCAGGAAGCTATGAAACTTCGGGACTCCGTATCTTTGCAGCATCGTGACTGCGGGAATATTTAATGAACGTGCGAGAGCTTCCGAAGCGGGAACAGCTCCTTCGAACTGCATACTGAAATTCTGTGGCGTAAATCCGTTGATATTGACAGGTACGTCCGGCAGCAACATATCCGGCAGTAAACTTCCTTCCTGTAACATTGCGTAATATAAGAAAGGTTTGAGAATACTGCCCGTACTTCTCGGAGCCTGAATGACGTCCACTTGATTTCCTCCTTGTTTCCGGTCGAAATGGACGTTGCCGCAGTATGCCACCACTTGATTGCTCGGAATGTCAATCACCAGAATGGCCAGATTGCGAATATCACTTCGCCCGAATTCGTTACTCCATCGTTCCGCCAGGTCCTCTACCTGAGTCTGAATGCCCTTGTTGATGGTCGAACGGGAGTATTCGCCGTTTCGTTCCTGATAGAACCGGCTGACCAGGTACGGTGCGATTTGTGGGAGCGCATGAGGCTCATCGGGAAGTGGCTCGCTGATAGCCAGTTCGTAGGTAGACGAATCGATGGTTTTCTTTTCGAGAAGCTGTTTCAGCAGGCGGTTTCGTTTGTCAAGCAACGTTTTCCGTCCTTTGGACAGATGAATCATGGCGGGCGCGTTGGGAAGAACGGCAAGCATGGCAGACTCCGCCCACGATAAGTCATCGGCAGAATGTCCGAAGTAGCGCCATGCGGCGGCATCCAGTCCCACTACATTTCCCCCGAAAGGGGCATGGGAGATATACATGGAAAGAATCTCCTCTTTGGAAGCGCGAAATTCCAGGCGGGTGGCCCAGATCATTTCAATCAGTTTCTCACGGAAGGTGCGCGATTCGTTTCGTGCCAGGCGGATGGTCTGCATGGTCAGCGTGCTGCCTCCGCTTACGATGCGTTTATTCTTCACATTCTGATAGAAAGCTCTTCCGATAGCGAACGGATTGACTCCCCAATGGTGGTAGAAATGTTTGTCTTCGAAAGTGATGAGGCATTCCTTGATCTTTTCCGGAGTCGTGTTTCGGGGAGGGAATCTCCATTGACCGTCGGAGGCGATGCGTGCACCCAGCAGTTCCTCGTTCCGGTCCGTCACTACTGTGGAGTAGGGGACATGAAACAGGTGGCGGGGAAGACAAAAGATATATCCTGTCACCAAAAAAGCAAGAATACAAAGTATTACTTTTTTGGTGACGGACAATCGTTTGAAGAAATTCAAGATTTTACTTCCCATGCAATTATGCTATCTGTCAATGCTGTCTTATTGTTCAGAGTCTTGTCAGCGGCTGACAGTCGTTCTTCCCGCTTTGGTGCGTGCCTGTACCGCTGCGTCGTACATAGCTTCGCACTGAATGGCCGGAAGAATGAAGTTACCTGCATAAGTTGCCTGCAACCTTACGGTAAATGTTTTCGATTCACCCCGTCGCAGATCGAAATAAGTCAATACCCGGTCGTCACGAATATCTTTATAGGTGTACTTATCGGCTGAACTTTCCGGAGTATTCGCTTCATTAGAATTGGAAGAGGACGCTTCCGGAACAATCATCCGTTCATTATATATTTCCCATCCGGACGGTATAATATGGGTCAGTGCCAGATTGCTGTAATCGGAAGTACCGCTGATATTGGATAGGGTGACCGCAGACATAAAGTCCGTTCCCTGTCTGATGTCTTCCACGGAAATCGGTGAACCTGCCATATCTGTGTATTTCACATCCAGCCGGATATTATCGGCAATGGCTGGCAGCGTATCATTCAGCAATTGGGTACGTGTAATCAGGTCTACGCTCAATGCTCCTTTGCCTTGATTCTTCACAGAGACTGTTCCCGATTTCGGAGAAGTAGCTATCTCCTTCTCAAATACGGCTTTAGCAGATTTCACGGCGGGCTGTTGCTTGCCGTTCCAGCTCCATGTGAAATCCAGTGTACCGGATAATTGCTTCGCAAGTCGTCCCATTGCCATCAGGGCAAAGGCGGTAGACTGCGTGCTGAACCAGTTTTCCTGTGCCAGATTCTGTGATACCTTCTTTGCCTGTTGCAACGCATCCCGATCCCGTTTCATCAGAATGAGCGTTTCCAGAATCATTGCTTCATCCCGGTCGGACGAACCGTAAATCAGATTCATGGAAGAGTAAGGAATGACGGTCGTTTCTGCGTTGTATACTAATTCTCCGGCAGGTTTCATCTTACCGGTCAGCGCGTAGGCGGCTGCCAGTCTCCATTTGGCTTGGATGGAGGGTCCCGGCTGTTCCTTCATGCGGTTCATGGCTCCGTATTCCGGTGCACCGGCCAGTGCAAGGGTATAGAGGCGGAAGGCCTGCTGCAATTCCGATTGCCATATCTGCCAGTTGCTTGCTTCCTGCGGCATACGCCAGTTTTGGGCGGCGGCACGCTGGAAGCGTTTCCATTTGTTCAGTACGTTCGGATGAACGGCATACCCTTTTTCTTGTGCCAGTGTCAGGAACATACCCGTGTAAGAAGTGATCCATTCATCGGCGACGGCGTTGCCCGGCCAGTATACAAATCCGCCGTTGGGAAGCTGGCGGGCATATATCTGCCGGATAGCTTCCTGTACATTCGTCTTTATTTTCTCGGCCTCCTGTTCGTCCACCGCCTTGAACTGGGAGACGAATAAGAGAGGTAATGCTTTGGAAGTCAGTTGCTCTGTGCAATGATGCTGATAGTTGTATAAGAAGTCGAATCTACGGCTGATGTCTACCGACGGAATGCGGGAGATTTCCAGTTGCACCTGATTGTTAGCCGAAGAAGAACCTGCCAGTGTATATGACAGTTCAGCCTCCTGACCGGCTTCTATCCATTGGCTGTTGCGTAAGGTAACCACCGGATTCGGATTCCGGACTTCTATTTCGATCGTTTCTTTGGTCTGCTGTCCGTTGCCGCTTGCCGTCAGGTGGATGGTTGCCTTTCCGGTTTTGCTGCCTGTTTTCAGAGTGAAGTATGCCAGTTGGTCACCCGGCTGGTCAAAAGTGAGTGACTGCTGGCGATTGCCCGTGATCTGTACGCCTGCGCCGGATGCTTCCAGCGATACGGTCACGTTCTTCACTTGGTTCTCCATAGCGAATACATTTACCGGAACGGTAATTTCTTCCTGCGTACTCAATACACGGGGCAGAGTAGACAACAGCATGAGCGGTGTCCGCACAAATGCAGTCTTTTCCGCATTTCCGTAAGCGCCGTCCTGTCCGGCAACTACCATCGCACGTACAGAACCCACATACATCGGAAGCTTCAACGTATGTGTCTGTTGCTTACCTTTTGCGAGATAGAAAGGACCGATGAATTTGACCACCGGTTTGAAACGGTTGGCTTTGGCATCTGCCGGTTTCAGCGAGGCATCTCCACCTGTGCTGAACAATGAACTGTAACGTCCGCCGGAAGCACCCAGCACATCGTCGTACATATCCCATGTACGGATGCCGAGAGCCTCGCGTGCATAAAACTCGTTCCACGGGTCGGGCGTCTTGAAGTTAGTCAGATCGAGCAGACCGTCATCCACAATCGCCAGTGTATAAGTCATCGGTTTTCCGCTTTTCTCGCTGACAGTCACGTTAAAGTCAGTTTCCGGACGCAGCACTTCCGGCATCTTGATCTGCGGTTGCAGAATCGTCTGACGGTTGGTCACAAATACCGGAGCAATGCCGTACATACGGATCGGCAGATCATTGACTGTCTGCGCATGAGGCTGCAACAGGCTGATATGCAGATAAACATTCGGAGCCATTTCCGGTGTAATCTTGAAGGTGAGTTTCGTATCTCCCTGATCGGACACTTCGAGCCATTGCTGCTGCAAGACGGTCGAACCGTTTTCGAGGGATACCAGCGCACGTCCTCCGGCGGCTGCGGGAATGATTGCCGTGGCTGTTTCTCCTATCTCATAAGAATCTTTGTCCAGTGAGAAAGCAAGCATCTTGATGCCGCTCGGGTCTGTCTTGTTTGAACGTCCGCGCCAGTCGGGCCAGTCGATGTAGACGGTTCCTCCGGTGGCGTGTCCGCTTTCACGGTCTTTCACGTACACCAGATAGCGTCCCCAATCCGGATAATTGATGCGGAACTTGAAGGAGGCTTTTCCTCCTGTGGTCTGCAGGTTACCACTGGCAACGGGAGTGATGGAACTGTTGTTGATGTAGGTTCCGAAAGACTCTTCACCGTTTTCCCACCACCAGCTCCAGCTGATCCGGTAGATTTTATATTCCAGATTGGAACGGTTCACCGGCTGTCCCTGATCGTTGACCGTCACGATGTCAAACACATGATCTTTGTCTGTTTCGATATACTTTCCTTTCGGCTGGTTCAGATTGATGCCCACATACGATGTGAACGGAGAGAAGGGAACAGTCTGCGAGTAAATGCTCGCATCTCCTCCCGGTTCGAAGACACGGGTGGTGAGCGTTGCATTCAGCATGCCCGGAGCACCCGTTGCTACCGGAAGCTGTATATTGACGCCTGCTCTTCCTTCCGCATCCAGTACCCCGTTGAATACATCCGCCCGGACGGTCGTAAAGTCCGTTGCCGGATTGTTGAACAGGTATTGCCCGTAGTTCTTGAACTGCGTATTGACCTTTGATAAGGACATTTCGACCTTTGCTTTCAGCCGCGATGCGGTGGCTCCCGTCAGCCATGAAGAAGTAAGCGGGGCATATACGTCTTTGCTCGAAGCCTGAAGGATGGTTGGTAAAGCCAGTGTAATCTTCAGACGGTTCGGCTTGATGGTTTCGATGCGCAGACTCTTGTGGAAGGCAGTTCCTCCTACTTTCACGTAGGCATTCCATAATCCGGTGGGATCATCGGCTTGTGTGGGCACGTCAAATGTATAGAATCCGTTTGTGCCCTGCGTAGAGATCATTTTGGTATAGAACTGTCCTCTGGGATTGTAAATCTCCAATGCTACCGGATGTTTGTCCGGAATGCGTTTCTCCCGGTCTTCCAGCATAAAGGAAATATGCAGTGTATCTCCCGGACGCCATACGCCTCTCTCGCCATAGATAAATCCTTTCAGGCCTTTCTGAATGTCTTTTCCTCCCACATCGAACCGGCTGACCGACTGCTCTTCGCCATCGACCACGCGTACATATGCCTTTTGCTTGTCCGCTTCGGCTACCGCTATGAAAGGAACTCCTTTCGGAGTGATTTCTACCAGTCCTTCACCGTTCGTCTCTCCTTTTCCAATCGGCTGAAGCTGGAAGTTATAAATCGTTACCTGTGCTTTCGCTACCGGCTTCGTATCCAGAATGTTATTTACTGCAATCCACAACTTATTCAGTGAATTACGTTTCACAATCATTCCCAAATTGGAGGCAAGGATATTGCAGGCGGCTATTCGGTCGGAATTCATATAGTAGGACGGATGGCAGGGATTATCCCGTTCTGTCCATCGGTACTGGCTCCAGTCCATCGGCACGCTGCCGTTATAATAATAGTATGTTTCCGGAGTGTCCCATACCGCTTCATCGTCTTCCGACAATGTCTCTCCGCTGACTTTGGTCAGGTTGTCGGAAGACTTGTTGTCCACGAACTGCATTTCCTTGTTTTCACTTCCCCCGCAAGGATAAGCGGAGTATTCCTGGCGGAACGAGAGGATGACACGGTAAATGGCTCCCGGCTCCTGATGAATCAATCCGGCAAGGTCTATCGAATAGTCTTCCCAGCGGTGCACATCTTTGGAAGAATCTTTCGCCAGCCACAATGTTTTCTTATAAACCAGTCGTCCCGAACGGCGCAATTCATTGGCTGAGGAGAGCGAATTGTTCTGCATGAACATCAATACGTTGTTTTCGAAAATACGGATCACGCTCAAATCCACCGCATATAGATTGACGGCGCGGAAGGGGATGATCAGACTTTTCGAATCGGGCAGGATAGCGGCGGAAGTTGCCATTTCTACCTGCGGTTTCAGGTTCAGTTCGCTGAATGAGATGGAATGGGAAGTGCCTAGCGGTTTGTCCTGTCTGTTTCTTATTCCTTCATGGATGTTCAGTGTCAGTTTATTCTGTTTGCCGGCTTCGAAGTAAATGAATACTTTATTCTCTTTGATCTGGAAAATAGAGGAAGAAACTTCCGGAACGTCGATGAGTCCTTTCAAGTCCTGTGTGTTGGATACAGGGTCGGAGAATATGATTTCAATTCCGTTTTCCGGTTGGTCGATGCGTACGGCGGACAGGAAGCGGAAACTGTTCTTTGCGGGGATCAGAATGCTTTCGTTTTGGGTACGGTCGATGCCTGCCGGATTGCCTTTGGCGGTAATTTCCAGTTGGTAATCTTCCGCCTCTTTGGTTATCTGGCTGATGCTGAATACGTATCGGGTCGGATGATCTGTCTGGGTGATCTCAATCGGATAGCTTTTGTTCTTTTCGCTTCCGGCTGTGAGCATTTTCTCTACTTCCTCTTTTTTCACTACATCGCTGAAACGTATTTCACCCGTTACGGTCACTTGGTCGGGCTGGGTGGCTGTAACGGTTATCGGATCGGTATGAATACTAAAGTTTCGTTCCTGCACGCGGAAGGAGAAGTTGAATTCTTCCAGCTTTTTGTCTACATCGACGAAATCTCCCAGGCGGAAGGTTCCTTCGTAAAAGGCGCCTGGTTTCAGTGCCCCTTCTTCGGGGACAAATTCAATGGTATTGTTGCTGACCCAATACGTTTTTCCTTTCAATGAAGGAGAGAAACTGAACGGATTGTCTTTCAGTTCCTGATTCAGGTCTACCATCGGCTGGTCTTGTGTCAGTTCTATGCGTATCGTTGAGTTTTGCGAAATCACTCCTCCCGTATAAGCATTGACGTATGGAGCGTATTCGGCAGAAGGAATAATGTCTTTCTGATTACTTTTACAGGACGAAAATCCCGCAATTACTGTCAAAAGAATCAAGAATAGTCCGGCAGCAGTGCTGCATCTGGTTTTAATTTGTCCCATAGCGATGAGTTTTTATGATTCAACAAACAAATATACAGTTTTTATGGAAGATTTCTCTTAAATCTGCTTACTTTTGTACATTCAAATCATGTATTTATGGGAAGAAAGCAAGAATATAAAGAGACGAATTTGGAGTTCTTGAAAGAATTGTCATCGCAGGAAGGTGTTTATGCCTTGCCTTGCGGCATCTATTATAAGGTTTTGGAGACCGGTACGGGGACTGTTTTTCCTAATGTGCGGAGTATTGTTACCGTTCATTATAAAGGGAGTCTGATTAACGGTCGGGTGTTCGATAATTCTTATGAACGTAATTGTCCGGAAGCTTTCCGCCTCTGCGATGTAATAGATGGTTGGCAACTGGCGCTCCAACGGATGCGTGCGGGAGATAAATGGATCATCTATATACCTTACACGATGGGATACGGAACCCGTGCATCCGGTCCGATTCCGGCTTTTTCGACATTGGTATTTGAGGTAGAGCTTTTGGGAGTTGCATAACTAACGAAGAAAGATATGAAAGTGGAAATAAGAAGCAAAGTGGTGATATTGCTATGTATCGTTCTGGCAGTTTTTTCTTCCTGTATCACGGACGATGATGATGATAGGGGAGACTTTGCTCTTGTTGCCGGTGACGCCCTTCCTCAGTTTTCGGTAGAGATGAGTGATGGGGGAATGTTGAATACGCAGTCATTTAGCGGGAAGGTTGGAGTGATTGTCTTTTTTCATACGGATTGTCCGGATTGTCAGAAAGAACTTCCGGTTATTCAGAAAGTTTATGATACATATAAAGAGAATCCGGATGTATTATTGTCTTGTATCAGCCGTTCGGAATCGGGCTCTGAAGTACAAGCCTATTGGGAAAAACATTCGTTTACCTTGCCTTTTTCCGCTCAGAATGATGATGCTGTCTTTTCGCTTTTTGCTTCCCATACCATTCCCCGTATATTGATAACAGACAAGGAGGGGATTATTCGTGCTGTATATACAGATGATCCTTTGGCGACTTATCAAGAATTGGCAAAAGATATCGATGCTGTCCTAATCGATAAGTTGTCCGGGAATGAACGATAGCTCATTTGTTGCAAATCAACAG
>OKUA01001397.1_pt1 | contig 13346 bp, 16 predicted proteins | sample 1606501 | NCBI WGS metagenome assembly OKUA01 (sample SAMEA3879608, study PRJEB24766) | human gut metagenome | biome: human-associated habitat; feature: feces | place: USA | collected 1985/1987
CTTCCTGCCTGTTTATTTGGAAAAGAAGATTCTGAAAGTCGATCCGTTCCAAGTTCTCGATCAGAATGGAGTGGGACAGTTGGTGCGTATGGCTACAGAAAAGGGACGTGCTATCCGCCCGGATCTGAAATGTGGTATCTGTGGCGAACATGGCGGTGAGCCTTCTTCTGTGAAGTTCTGCCACAAAGTAGGACTGAACTATGTATCCTGTTCACCCTTCCGCGTTCCAATTGCACGTATCGCAGCGGCGCAGGCTGCTATAGAAGACTGATCCGGTTATGAATGTTCGATTTCATAATAGTGAAATTGGAGTTCCATGACTATGAAAATAAAGTTCCATGCCTGTGAAACAAAAGTTTCATGGGTATGGAATTTTTATTTTATCGTAGTATCCGATGATTTTCGAGAATAATTTATGAAAAAAAGTACCGAAGAAATCACAAAATAATGTACATTTGTTTTTTGATGATGAACGAATAAACAATATCTACGTATGGAGCGATATTTAATAATTAAGACGAGAGATGAATTATTGCGTATCAAAATAGGGCAGATCCTCTATTTTGAAGCAGATAGAAATTACACTAAACTACTTTTATCTAACGGAATTCAATTCACATTTGCAATCAACATAGGAAAAATTGAAGAAATATTGGAGAAACAAGTCGCAGGTTGTAACACAATCCTGATGCGTGTAGGTAAAAGCCATATCATTAATAAAAATCACATCTTGCAGATAAATTTACCCAAGCAGAAGCTATTATTGCTAACGCAGGATGGAAAACCGAGGGAGTTGGTGATATCCAAGGATCCCTTGAAGGTATTGAAAGATACGCTCGAAAAGGAAATGGGAAAACCTGAAGAACCAAAAGTTGTTACAGAATGATCATCAGAATTGGAAAAGCTAGCGATAATGATTTTGTAGTAAACGACCCTCATGTAAGCCGGTATCATGCAAAGCTGATCCGTGAAGAGGGGGGATGTTGGCTACTTGAAGATTTGGGATCGACAAACGGAACATTTGTCAATGGTGCCCAGATCGTTAAGAAGCATGTTACTCCCAGCGATACGATCAAGCTGGGAGATAATTATGTGTTAAACATTTCCGAAGCCTTGAAGTCCAACAACGATTACAGCGAAGAGTTTGCTGCGCTGAAGCAAGTTTACGATAATTACATTCAAGCAAAGGTTAAGATACAATCTTCTAATCAATTTAAGACCAGATTATTCCAGTCTCTTCCATTTGCTCTTCCCGGTGTAGTGGGGGTTGTGATCGGTTTCCTAGGGAAAGGAAGTCCGGAACTGTTCGGATTGAGTCTGTTTATTACGATCTGTGCTCCGACCGTCGGTATCTACCTGGGTGCGAAACAGTCGGCCAAGATCCCACAGTTGCTGCAAGATCTGACCAATCAATTCAAAATCGATTATGTTTGCCCCAAATGCGGAACGTTTTTGGGTGAAATACCCTGGGAATCATTGCGCAATAGAAAACAATGCCCGATGCCTTCTTGTAAAGCTAAATGGGTGAGCGAATAAGAATCTGTTTCATATACTAAAAGTAATACTTTCGTACAGTAAACCCAAACATTTGATTATAAGGAACTATTTTGTGCTTGGATGTCAGCTCGTTTCCCTACTTTTGTTTCCAGAAAATTTAATTATAACATTTTATGCAAGAAGAGGATTACACATTCGTGACTTTAGACAGCGACGATGCTATACTGACCGACGCTGTTATTGTGGATGTGGACGGGGAAAACGACTTGTCGGATGTTGTAATGATTGACGAAAGTATTGATGTTTCTGATTTTATTACATTATCCGATGACACTATTATGTTGTCCGACGCAGATATGCTGGATACATATTCAACCGATATTGACGGATCTGATATATCGTTCATTTTATGATTTCCGTTAAATGTCCACATTGCCATGTTGGGTTAAAGGTAGACGAGGGGAAAATTCCCCTCGATATCACCTCTTTCAAATGCCCGAAGTGCAGACAACCGATTCCAGTCTCTTTGCTATCTATGGAGAAAGGAAGTGTCGCATCTGAATCGGAAACGGTTCTGATACAGCCTTTTCGTATGACGACCGGACATCTCTCTGTAATTGCAAATGCTGATACGCCGGAGCAAACTTTCCCTCTTCAGGAAGGTGTCTATATCATCGGACGAAAATCCAAGGCATCTACTGCTACGATCGGTATTGTGACGGCTGATAAATCAATGAGCCGAGAACATATCCGGATCGAGGTAAAAAAAGATGCCAAAGGAGGCTATAAACATTATCTTTCTGACAATAATAGTAAAAATCATACGTTATATAATAGCAATTACTTAGAGAATGGAGAGATTGTCGTACTCAATAATAATGATGAAATTATTATTGGTCGCACAGTTCTCCGATTTAATGAATAAAAATAGTCTATGCTATGAATATAACGATCGGCAACCCCTGGGCAGTCAGTGAAAAAGGAGGCAGATTGAATAATGAAGATTCTATCTTTCCTTTGCCGGAAACGGCAAATTCCAATCAAAACTTATTTTTGGTATGTGATGGTGTCGGGGGGGCTGAAAAAGGGGAGATTGCAAGTTCATTGGCTTGCGAGTCTTTCCAGACTTTTTTCTCAACTTTTCGTGAAGGTGAGCCGAACGCAGATTTTATAAATAAAGCGATTCGTTATACCGAAGCACGTTTTGATGACTATGTAGCAATTCATCCGGAAGCCAAAGGAATGGCAACCACCTTGACCATGACCTTTGTAGGTACGACCGGCATAACCTTGGCGCATGTGGGGGACAGTCGGATTTACCATTTCCGGAAAGGAGAAATCTTGTTCCAGACTGAAGATCATTCATTGGTTAATTCGTTAGTGAAATTAGGAAAAATCACCCATGAAGAGGTTGCACATCACCCACAGCGGAATGTGATCATACGGGCTATCCAAGGGACGGACCGTCCGACAGAGGCTGATGTCGTACTTTTGGATGATATCAAGGCTGGTGATTTTTTGTTCATGTGTTCGGATGGTGTACTCGAACGTCTTAACAATGATGAGCTTTCGGATATATTCAAGCATTTAGGTGGTCCGGAAGAGATTAAAAACGCAATCATGTCCGCTTGTAGCGGGAAAACACGCGATAACTTTTCTTTTTATATCATACCTATACAAAATGTGTTAGATTCCGCAGGAATTAAACAAAATATTCTTTCATTCCTTTATTCTTTTATATAAATAACGTAATTTTGGCAGACTAATAGAATTGCGCATAGTATAGTTATGAATTTGCCAAACGGACATGTTCTTCAGAATGGAAAATATCGGATCACTCATGTAATCGGTCAGGGCGGCTTTGGTATAACATACAAAGGCGTCTGGTATACGGAGGTGAAGGGATCGTTAGGAACCGTACAGACAGAGGTGCCTATTTGCATAAAAGAATACTTCTTTAAAGACTATTGTTACAGGGAAGCAGAATCATTTGCTGTCAAGGTGCATTCCGAGACAGGAAGGGTTCTTTTCGATAAATTCAAAGAGAAACTTATCAAGGAAGCCAAAATTCTTTCTGAAGTTCACCATCCTCATATAGTGAATGTGCTGGAAGTTTTCGAAGAAAACGGCACGGCTTATATTGCCATGGAATATATTCCCGGTTGTTCACTCAAATATATGATGGACAGGGAAGGCATATTGCCGGAACCGAAAGTCCTCAGATATGTTCGCCAGATAGGAGAAGCACTCCAGTTTGTACATGAAAAGAACATTCTTCACTTGGATATCAAACCCAGCAATATCCTGATTGACTCGTCAGGGAAAGCACGTCTGATTGATTTCGGTGTGAGCAAGCGATATGACATCGAGCAACAGGAAACAAGTACGACCATGCTTACCTTATCAAAAGGATTTGCCTCGATCGAACAATACGATAACGAAGGAACACAAAGTTTTTCACCCTGTCCGGATATCTATTCGCTCGGTGCTACCATGTATAACCTTTTGACAGGGAAGATTCCGACCGAATCTATTTTGCGGGCAACACGTCCTTTGCAGAATCCGTCGGAACTGAACAGGAATATATCTCCTAAGACAGAAGCCGCTATAATCAAGGCAATGCAAATCATTCCGGCCGATCGTTTCCAAACGGTGGATGAAATGATGGCTGCATTAGATTTTCCTGCGGAAGAAGAAATACCTGCAAATGAGTTGCAAAATACAGACGGGCAGGAGGCGGATGGTGAGACAACGGTCATACATCCGAATGAGCAATCGCCTCTGAATGAGGAGGACGAAGATCGTACGATTATAAATAGCGAAGAAATTATTTCTCAGCCCTCTAAGAAAAAAAGAAAAGGGATGCTGATATCCGTGCTTATTGCTATATTTGCCAGTGCAGGATCTGTTGTCGCTTTTCTGGTGCTGGGGAACAAAACCTCTACGAAACCGGATGTAACGGAGTTGATTAGCCCGGTCGAAGAGGAAAAAGATTCAATAGGCATCTTTCAAGACACAACTGTTTCGGAGGTGAAAGAAGCATCTATGCTTAGCGAGAAGGATAAGAAAACAGAGGCAGCAATGGCCCGACAGCCGGAAAAGGTGACGCCCGTTGTTGTTGATGAACCCCGGAAGCAACCGGATACAAAGCAGGTTCCGGCTGAAGGAAATAAAATAACAATACAGCCAGTACAGCCTACTGCTGAAGAAATTGAGGCGAAATATGTCGCTTTAATAGCTTCTGGCAAGGAGAAGATGGGAAAAGCGGACTTTACGAACGCAAAGAAAGATTTCACGAAAGCGAAAGAAACCAAGTTGACGGAAGAGGTCGTACGTCTTTTGATTTCTTGTGATGAAAAGGAAGCAGCCAAACTTTTGGCCGACAGGAAAGCTCAATATGAGATGAAGAAAACTTTCGGGAACTTTACAATTGTACGAAAGAAATCGACCATGTTATATGGGGCGATCGATTCGGATGCGAACGAGCGTATACCATGTAAATATCGTAATGTCGGGATTGCCGAAAATGGCCGTGCTTTCGAACGTAAAGATGGTTTGTTCGATATCTATAATGCTGATGGCGTGTTGGTAAATGAAGGATCAACGTATTATTAACGTGTTTATGAAAAGACTTTGGATTTTAACTCTTTTTGTTGCGTTGCCGATGTGTTTGCTGGCTCAACAAAAAACAGAATATAACAGAAAAGGTGACGAGGCGATGAAACGCTTGGACTATAGCGATGCAAGGATGTGGTATGAAGAAGGTGTCGTGCAATGTGATCCTTACAGTATCGAGCAGCTCACATCGATTTGGTTAGCCAACCAGAGAATGCGTCCATCAATGCACAGTCTGATGAACAAGTGTCGGGCTTGTCTGGAACTGATGGCCAATAATGAGGATACAACAGCCATTTCGCAGCTGATAATCTATTATACCGAGGGGATAGGAACTTCCAAAAACGAAACTTTGGCCCAATCCTGGCAAGATCGTCTGGAAACACTTCGCAAACCGGTAGAGCCCGTTTTCTATCCTTCTGCCAACCCAATAAAGCCAGATACCCCCAAAGAACCGATGAAGTTCTTTATTGGTTATGCCTACTCCATAGAAGCACCTTATGGCTTGACAGTGGGAGGGGTGAAATCTCGTTTGGGTTGGTTCCTGCGTTTTAAGACCAATCTAGGTTTTAAGGAGTACGACGGGGAATGCCGGGGAACAGATGAGTTTGTCGGTCCTACTCCCGATAATCCGTTTTATTTCACGAATAAGAAAAAGGTGAATAACTATGCCGGTACAGCTGGTTTGGTTGTAAAATGTACATCCTGGTTATATACGTCCGTAGGTTTAGGATATGGCAGTCGGGAATTATTATGCGAATATATCACAATCGATAATTCGGATTATAGAATAGAAAAATCCTATTGGGCGAAGAATTTGGATTATTCTTATAGCGGGTTAGCTGCCGATCTGGATGTAATGGTTAAGTTCGGTCCTGTGTTTGTAAGTGCAGGGTGCAATACGTTGAATTTTAAATATGTTGATTTGAATGCCGGTGTCGGTCTGTTTTTCTAATAAGAATTATTTATGAAACACATATACTCAATCTTTTTATCAGCTGTTTCACTTTTATGGATGCTTTCCGGATGTGTGGAAGATCCGGATATGGATACGCGTTTGCAGAAAGCAAAGGCTCCGGAGGTTTCCGAGACTTCAATGGAAGGAGAAGCATATGCTTCTTCGATCACTTTAAAGGCTCAAATAATGAAAGAGAACGGTTTGCCAGTAAAAGAATGTGGGGTTTGTTGGAGTACCCAAACAGGAACGGAGCCGCTTGAAAACATGCGTAACAAGCGATATACAAAAGCTGATAAAATAGAAAACCACAATTTTACAGCTACCATATCCAATTTGGAAGATAGTACAAAATATTATGTATATGCTTATGCAAAGCTGGTAGAAAATGGAGAGATCCAGAACGGAGATCCGATTAATATTACCGTTCCTACCGGAAATTTTGGCAATATACTGGCTGCCTATTTTGCAAAACAGATGGGAATTCCGGTGAAAACCCTGATTTGTGCTTCCAATGACAATAAGGTTCTCTATGATTTCTTCCGGACAGGAATCTATGATAAGAAGAGGGAATTTATTCTTACCAGTTCTCCTTCTATGGATATTCTGATTTCCAGCAACCTGGAACGTCTGATTTATCTGAGCACAGGCTGTGACGCGGAAGCAAACCGCAGCCTGATGGAGCAGCTAAATACACAGGGCTCTTACGAGGTTACGGAAACCATGAAGGAAGCCATGAAGGATTTTACAGGCGGATTTGCTACAGAGGCTGAGAATGCAGCTGAGATTAAGAAGGTTTATGAAGACACGGGATATGTGATTGATACCCATACTGGCGTGGCTTCTGCCGTTTATCGGGCTTATGCGGAAAAAACTGGAGATACGACACCTACAGTTATTGCATCGACTGCCAGCCCCTATAAGTTTTCTCACAGCGTGATGGAGGCTATTCGGGGAGATGAGGGCAGTAAGGATGAGTTTGCCATTATTGATGAGCTGTGCTCTGTGTCTGGTGTGAAGATTCCGGCAGCAGTGGAGGAGATCCGGAATGCCGAGATTCGCCATAAGCGGGAAAGCGATGTGGAGGATATGGAGAAGACCGTAGCGGAGATTCTGGGACTGTAACAAACTACTTCCCAAATTTCGGAAAATGTATTATACTGTTATACAGAAATGCGGGGTGGACAGGTTCTCAGTCCGCGCATTGGGGGATAATCCCGAATATAAAGGAAAACGGAGGATTTTGACATGTTAGTATCTGCAACAGAAATGCTGAAAAAAGCAAAAGAGGGGCATTACGCAGTAGGTCAGTTTAATATCAATAACTTGAATGATAAATTCGTGGAGAGTCATAGAACGGTATATGATAGGACTATATCAATGTTAAAAGATATGATTGAGTATTGCAAAGAGGAGAAGTTAAGGCTGGTCCTGGTCATACCACCTATGCATAGATCTTTGTGCCGTAAATTTCCCGCTGCTGCCAAAGAACAACTGATAGACTCTTTCATTACAGAAGCCAACGGGGGGGAGACATGGTATTTCGACTGTATGGAAGAGCCTGGATTTTCGGATGACAAATCCTTGTTTCGCAACTGCTATTATCTTAACAAGAGAGGAGCCCTATTATTCACTAAATACATAATGGAAAAAATAGATAATAAGTAATTATGGGAATAAAGTCTTACATCGTGAATTTCTTGAAATCCCTTAAACACGGGGGAGTAAAATATGTCTCTGTTACATTTACCAATCCTGATGCCAGATATGCCAATAAGAAGGTATTTATTTCTGGCGGTAGCGAGGGATTGGGCAGAGCTATGGCTAAGGCGTACTTGGCAGAGGGTGCTGAGGTTATAGTGACTGGAAGAAGTAAAGAAAAACTGTCAAACTTCCAGCTTTCCGAAAGTAATGCCAAGCTTTATACGTTGGTATGGGACGCCTTGGATTTTGACTCTTATAAGCAGAAGTTCGATGAAGCCGTTTCTATGATGGGTAGAATCGACATATTCGTGAACAATGTAGGAGGTGGGATGTCTAAGTATGAACCGTGGAATGCATATACTGCGGAAGTACTGGACAGGACATATGATATCAATACGAAAAGTATGTTTTTGATGTGCCAAATGGAAGGGCTGTATATGATAGACAATAAAATCAAGGGGAATATACTCAACATTACCTCTATCGCCGGCTACCAAAGACTTTTCGACCCTTATGCCGTGGCCAAGTGGGGCGCTCATAGCTTGACTGGTGGAATCGCAAGAAAACTTATTGCTTATGATATCGTGGTGAATGGTATTGCGCCTGGCACATGCCTTACCTCCAATCCAGCGTTGCCTCATAATAGGAACTTTGAAGACAACGCTTATTTCCAAGGACAGCCGAGTAAACGTTTTACAATGCCTGAGGAAATAGCTAAAACCGCTCTCTTTCTCACTAGTGGCGAAGCAAGGCAAATTGTTGGCTATATAATCCCTGTAGATGGGGGTGTCTTGATTTGAACGTACTGATTGGCTATTGGATATCCGGTAAAGTATATTAATTGAAAGAATGTGTTTTTGAATGTTCATATTCGTTGTTATGTATGATTAAAATCCAAGAACAATGGTGAGAGACTATTCTATTGATTCGGTAAAAGGTGTATGCTTATTGCATATGTTCGTCCTGCATATTTTTATAATATATGGTTTTTTTGATGCAAAAGGTGCCGCATCCGAATTCTATTTTAATGCCCTAAGTTTTTTTATGTCCTCTTTTTATTTTTTTAGCGGCTTTTTCTTCAAAAGCCCTGAGAATGGAAATGAGATGAAGTATATTAGGAGTAAGGTTAAGAAGTTTATCATACCGCTGATAACATGGTCTGTCATTTCTTTGCCCTTTGTTTATTGTAAGGATTATTCATTAATAGATATTAACATGGAGGGGTAAAATGGTTTGAGCTTTTCACGTTCGTTCTTCCATTGGGATGTTTACGTTCAAATGATGCTTTGTGGTTTCTTTCGTCACTGTTTTTAGTGAATGTTAGTTGCTAAATTTGTGCCCAAGACGAAGATGAGACACTTTACTCATCTGTCAGCAAATGTTGTAAAGCCATTTAGTTTACCCAAGGCTAAATGTAAAGCTGTTTAGTTCACCTAACGGAAGTTGTATAGCATCTTAGTGAACCAACCTAAAGAGTGTAAAACGTATTAGTTAATCACATTCAAATCTGACAAGCATTTCTAGAGACAGTCAGTATGAAAGTCCCTCTACTTACTTGACCTGATAAGACTGAGAAAGAAGAACTTGTTTATCCTGTTTTAACTAAAATAAGAAAGAAGATAAAAATATGGATCATGAAAATAGGAATATTGACACAACCTCTTAGAGGTAATTATGGCGGAGTTTTACAGAATTGGGCCTTGCAGCATATCTTGATTCGGTTGGGGCATGAGCCGATTACTATTGACATCCTTCCTCGTCCTTCGATTGGAAGATTTATTCTTTCTACGATCAAATCCTTGCTTCTTTGGTTTATTCCTTCACGCAGGAGAAGATTTAAGAGATGGAGAGAGAGAAGGATGCCGCTATTTGAGGAATTTGTGAGTAAAAATATTATCAAGACTCCTACTTGTAGAAATTATTCGATGGAGATGATTAGAGAATATGGTTTAGAAGCATTGTTGGTAGGTAGTGATCAAACGTGGCGTCCGATATATAATGTGAATCGTTTGTCGGATATGTTTTTGCATTTTGCGGGGAATTTTTCGGGAAAAAGGGTTGCCTATGCTGCTTCTTTTGGCGTAGACTATTGGGAATATTCAGAAAAACAAACCTCCGTTTGTTCCTCTTTAGCTCAGCTTTTTGATGCCGTATCTGTGCGAGAGACAAGTGGAGTGGCTCTTTGCGAGAGATATTTGGGAATAGATGCTGTGGCAGTACTCGATCCCACGTTACTTGTTAGAAAGGAGACATATGCGGAGTTGTGTATGAAAGTTCCTGTTTTTAAGAAGAGATATCTTGCTGCTTATGTGCTAGATTCCGCAAAGGAAGTAGATCTGATAATCACAGAAGAGGCGAAAAAAAGAGGATTGCCTATCCTTCGTTATTCCGCTTATGGACAGGCCAAGCTGACAATAGAGGAATGGATCGCTATTTTTCGTGATGCTAGTTTTGTAATTACGGATTCATTTCATGGAACAGTATTCTCTATTATTTTCGAAAAACCTTTCCGTTGTGTTGTGAATGAGAGAAGAGGTGGTGTTCGTTTTGCTGATTTGTTAGAAAAATATCATTCTGGTAAGCTGGTGGAGTGGCGTGAAAAGAGTCTTGATTTTTTGCGAGAGGCGTTGAATGGTTGACGGTATGGATGTAACGGTAAATGAAAATATTCTTAAGGATAACCTGTCTTTTATAATTTGATATCGTGCTTTCAGTATTTATTTATACATTTATAATGTGTTTTATGTTTTGCTGTGCTTCTATTGCATCTTATAGAGAGCATGTAACTATACATAAAAATCTGTTTTTTAGATGGGAGATAATCCTTATGCTCCTTTCTTTTGCTGTTGTATTTGGGATGCGATACGATGTCGGTGAAGATCATTTAGGTTATTTAGATGGATATATAAATCCATTTCTTCATAAGGAATATGAACCTTTGTTCGCATTAATTCGTGATACGCTTAGTAATGCAGGTGTACATCCAATCGTTTTTTTTGCGGTTTGTGCTTTCATTCAAGTGTTTTGTCTTTTCTATTTTATGACTGTAAATTCTTGTATCCTGCTTTGATTGTATCTCTTTTTATGGGTCAATTCTTTATTCATTGGATGAATGGTATTCGACAAGATATTGCAGGTTGTATATTCTTATGTGCTATTACTTGTGTTATAGATAAGAGGATTGTAGGATTCTTTACTCTTGTGTTGATTTCTGTTGGTTTTCATTATTCTGCTGTTATATTATTCCCATTTTATTTTCTATATCTGAAAAAAGATCACTATTTTAATAGTATTAATGTTCAATATTTATTGCTTTTTGTTGTGTCTTATGTTGCTATATATAATGTTGATTTGTTGACAAATATAAATGATACTATATTCTATTTAGCTACACTTTCTGGATATGAAATGTATACTGAAGATGTGCTTTATCGATTTGCGGATATTACGAAAACAGGTGTAAGTATGTATGTTTTTATTTTATTGGATCTGATTATTGTATCATATTGTAAAAAAATGAAATGCTATTATTATGGGAGGAAATTTAATATAATATATGATTTGTATTTTTTTGGAACTTTGGCTCAGATTGTTTTTGTTAATAATTTGGTTTTAGCTAGGCCGTTTCGTTATTTTAGAGGATTTAAACTTGTAGTTATAGCGTGTTTGATATTCTTCTTGTATAAGAAATCAAGACAGAGTATTAATGCCGCTGTTCTTTTTATGGTTGTTGTATTATTGCTAATATTATTTGCTGCTACAATTAAGAATGAACCCTTTCATTTTATGCCTGTATGAAAAAAATTAGTATTGTTATTCCATGTTATAATTCGGAGAATTATATTTCTATATGTATAGATGGCTTAAAAAAACAATTGTTTGATGACGTTGAATTCATATTTGTAAATGATGGATCTACAGATCATACGTTAAATTATATAAAGAAATTTGAACGAGAAGATGATAGAGTTGTTGTTATAGATAAACCTAATGAAGGTGTATCTAAAGCAAGGAATGATGCCCTTGATGTTGCCCGTGGTGAATATGTGTATTTTTTGGATCCGGATGATTTTATTGATGCTTCTTGGTGCGAAGAGATGTATGTGCTAGCAAGTAAATATCATGCTGATATTTTGATTTTTAATTTTTACAATATAGTGAATGGAATCAAACATTTTTGTTTGACTAATATTCCTGTTGGGGTATATAATCTTGAAAATATTTTGATGTTTGTAGATTATCTTCCAATTACACCTAAGTTGTATAGGCGAGAAATAATTAAAAATGTTAGATTTAATACAAATATAAAAGTAGGTGAGGTCTTTGATTTTTTTATAGGAGTATTGCTTAATACGCATAGAATATATGTTACTGATAGATTTTATTATAATTATGTTCGACATATAGATTCTGCTACTAAAAATCTAAATATGAATGTGGATTTATCAATTGTTGATACATTATATAGTATAGATGAACGAGTCCGTAAATCCGAATGTAAAATAGTAACTAGCAAATGTTTTGTATATTCTGTTTGTAAGTTGCTTAATGGATTTGTTTTTAATAAGTATGTGAAAGTTGTAGCACTAGGTAAGGCTCGTGATTTAGTTGATTATGTATATACAGATTCTTTAGTGCGAAAGTATATAAAGGAAAGGGTACGGATGACTTCGTGGAGTAGTCCTGCTAAATATTATTTTATGTTATTGTATGTTTCTCCTAAACTATTGTATTTTATTTTGAGGAGTTGTTTGAGGTTGAAATTTATTAAGTGAGTTATAGATGATTTTGATCAAAGAATATTGATTTATAAGCTAAGCGTTATGAAAAATCTCATAATCATTGCCGCTGGAGGCATGGGACGTACTTTATATGACATGTCTCGTGAGAGTAGGGGGTATGGCGAGGAGTTTGTTGTGAAAGGATTTATAGATGACAACCTCTATGCTTTAGATGGTTTTACAAACTATCCTCCTATTTTAGATAGAATAAGTACTTATATTCCACAAAAAGATGATGTTTTTGTATGTTCTATAGGTGGGGCAATTCGCAAGAAATGTATGGAAGAGCTTATAAATAAGGGTGCTTTATTTATAAGTCTAATTCATCGCACGGCACGTATTGGAACAAATGTGAAATTAGGTGTAGGAAATATAGTTGGAGCGTACACCAGTATTGGGGCAGATGCAAAGATTGGTAGTTATAATTTGATACAATCTTATACGGTAATAGGACATGATGTACAGATGGGAGACTGGAACCGGGTTGATACCCATGTTACCTGTGTGGGAGGAACGGTAATAGGGAATGAAGCGGATATTTATACTTCTTCTGTCTTGAATCATGGAGTTGTAGTTGAAGATAGGGCACATGTGGGTGCATGTAGCTTTGTTATAAGGCGTGTAAAAGAAGGTACAACTGTAATGGGGAATCCGGCTAAGAAATTAATGTAAAAGCTAAATAAATAAGAATATGGAAATGACTGATTTTATCGAGAAATTGGCTGAACAATTTGATGATGTAGATGCTGGTTTATTGACTACTGAAACTAAGTTTCATGAGTTGGATGATTATA
>OKUA01001402.1_pt1 | contig 13308 bp, 12 predicted proteins | sample 1606501 | NCBI WGS metagenome assembly OKUA01 (sample SAMEA3879608, study PRJEB24766) | human gut metagenome | biome: human-associated habitat; feature: feces | place: USA | collected 1985/1987
CAGTTGTTCTGGTTTCGCAGTATACTTCTGCCCCAATTCCTTTTAACATATTTGATAAGATTTTACTTACTCTACCAAATCCCATAACTAAAATTTTGCTACCATGCAAAGTTTTTGTTGATTCTTCCATTGCGATTTGTATTGTTCCTTCAGCTGTAGCTATTGTGTTTAAAACAGTTAACTCTTCTCTTTTTAATAAGTCTATCACTTTAGTTTCACTAAATTTTTGATAAAGCTCCTCTTCTATTCTTCCTGCAATAAATGTTTTTCCTTTAATATATTTTGGAATAAAGTCCATCGGCCCGGGACGGTACAGGGAAATACCCGCGATGATATCCTCCAGGTTCTGGGGCTTTAGCTCCTTCATGAAGCTTTTCATCCCGCCGCTTTCCAGCTGGAACACCCCATCTGTTTTTCCCTGACCCAGCATTTCATAAACCTTTTTATCTTCATAATTAATGTGGTCAATATCCAGTTTCACGCCCTGGTTCTGTTCCGCCAGCTTCACTGCATTCTGGATAACCGTCAGGGTTCGAAGTCCCAGAAAGTCCATTTTGAGAAGCCCCAGCTCCTCCAGTGTTGTCATAGTAAACTGGGTCACAATGGAACCGTCCGAAGCCCTGGACAACGGCACATATTCATCCACGGATTTCTGACTGATAACCACCCCTGCCGCATGCATGGAGGTATGTCTCGGTAAACCTTCCAGTCTTCTGCTCATATCAATAAGCTTCTTCACCGTCTCATCTGTCTCATAAAGTGTCCGAAGCTCCGGATTCATTTTCAGCGCCTTATCAATGGTAATATTCAATTCCGTTGGAATCATCTTGGCAATGGAATCGCACTGGGCATATGGTAAATCCATAACACGCCCCACATCCCGGATAACGCCCCTGGCAGCCATGGTACCAAAGGTAACAATCTGCACCACCCGGTCTTTTCCGTATTTTTCCACCACATAGTCAATGACCTCCTGTCTTCTCTCAAAGCAGAAATCCACGTCAATATCCGGCATGGACACACGCTCCGGGTTCAGGAAACGCTCAAAGAGCAAATCATATTTAATGGGATCCAGTTTCGTAATCCCCAGAGTATAAGAAACCAAACTTCCTGCCGCAGAACCACGTCCAGGTCCTACCATAATGTCATGGTCTCTGGCAAACCGGATAAAATCCCATACAATGAGGAAATAATCCACATAACCCATTTTCTGAATAACGCCCAGCTCATACTCCAGACGTTTCTTCAAGTCCTCCAGATTTTCTGTATACCGCTCCTTAAGCCCGTCATAACACAGCTTGTTCAAATATTCCCATGAGGTATATGGCGCAGGCACATCAAACTTGGGCAGCTTTGTCACACCAAATTCAATTTCTACCTCACACCGGTCTGCGATTTTCTGAGTATTCTCCAGCGCTTCCGGTATATAAGGAAAAAGCTTCAACATCTCTTCCGGGGATTTTACATAATATTGTCCCCCTTCATAGCGCATTCTATCCTCATCCTGCAGTCGTTTTCCTGTCTGCACACAAAGGAGGATATCATGAGCCTCCACGTCCGTTTCATAAGTATAATGCACGTCATTGGTCACTACCAGATCAATTCCCGTTTCCTGATGCATCCTGAGAAGCTGCTGGTTTACCCTCTGCTGCTCCGGGATTCCATGATCCTGCATTTCCAGGAAAAAGTTCCCCTTTCCAAAAATTTCCTCATACCGCAAGGCTGCTTTTTTCCCTTCCTCATAGAAACCTCTGGTAAGATTTTTTGCAACTTCTCCTGCAAGGCAGGCACTTAATGCAATAATTCCTTCATGATATTGTTCCAAAAGTTCCAAATCTACCCTTGGTTTGTAATAAAATCCATCAATAAAGCCCTTGGAAACAATTTTCATCAGATTTTCATAGCCCTGATTATTCTCTGCCAGCAAAACCAGATGATAATAGCGGCTTTCTGAATGTCCTTGCTCCCGTTCAAATCTGGAACCAGGGGCAACATACACCTCACATCCCAAAATCGGCTTGATTCCGGCGGCTTTTGCTGCCCTATAAAAATCAATGCAGCCAAACATGACTCCATGGTCTGTTATGGCCGCACTGTTCATTCCCAGTTCCTTTACTCTGGCTACATATTCATGAATCTTATTGGAACCATCCAAAAGGCTGTATTCCGTATGTACATGTAAATGAGTAAAATTCACTGTTTTTCTCCTCTATTCTTCTTACTAATCCTGTTTTTCCTTCCGCAGCAAAACATTAAACCAGCGGTCACTTTTGTCTGCTCTTACATCACTGGTCTTCCAAATGTCCAGCACTGTAATATTAGGAAATGCATCCAGGAGATGATTAAGCGCCTCTCTGTCATAGTCATAGAAATAACGACCATTATATTTGCCGTTGCGTTCCCCTTTCCGCACAGAAAAATACAGAATTCCGTCATCCTTTAATGCTTTTAGAATCTTTCTCATGATTTCCTTCACTTCATCCGGGGGAAAATGCCCTAAAATGGCACAGGCCCAAATCCCATGAAATACATCATCAAATTCCATATCTTCTGCCCGCAAATGCAGAACTTCTTTCCCTGTATGAATGCTGGCCAGTTCGCACATTTTCTCTGACCCATCCATAGCAGTTACAACACAGCCCTCCTCTTCCAGGAACACTGTATCTCTGCCCGACCCACAGCCTAAATCAAGGACATCTGCACTCTCCGGAAGCAGCTCTACAAAACGTTCAATCTGCTCCTCCATGCAAAAATCCACAGTTTCTTCATAATAAGGTACTGCGTACCGGTCATAATAATCTATCGAGTCCACTTATTTTCCTCCTTCTGGACAGTCAAATTCTTCATTATCAGTTATACGACTGCACAACGTGCAATCTTTAGGTATTATACCATACCCTTCTTACTTATAAAAGTATCAGCGGGCATAAATTTTCCCATTTTTCATTTCAATTTTCTTTTCTTTTAATAAATGCCCTACTGCACGTTTAAAGGCATTCTTGCTAAGTCCGAATTCTCTCTGGATAATCTCCGGTGAAGCCTTATCATCAAAAGGCAGTTCCCCTTCGAATTCCTGAATGATTTCATAGACGCTCTCTGCATCTTCGTGAAGCTGGATATAAGCCTTTTTCTTTGCGCTCAGTGTCAGTTTTCCATCTTCCCGCACTGCAGTTACACGACAGGTAAGCTCATCTCCCGGCTTATAATTCCCCTGGGCTTCCTGTTTTGGAATCAGTCCTGAATATTTCTCATCCACAGCCACAAACACCCCAAAGTTATCGCTGATTTCATACACAAGCCCAGTGACGGTGTCCCCCTGTGCATAAGGAGAATCTGTCTGCAAATAATGATATACCTTCATGGTTGCACAAAGGCGGCTGCTTTTATCTATATACAAAGCCACCAGAATTTCTTCCCCTTCGTGAACTTTTTTCGTCTGCTCTTTATATGGAAGAAACAAATCTTTTTCCAATCCCCAGTCCAGAAATGCACCGATTCTGCTCACCTGGGCTACCCGAAGCACTGCTGTCTCTCCTAAAAATAATTTAGGCTCTCTTGTAGTAGCAATTAAGCGGTCCTGGGAATCCTTATAAATAAATACACTGAGTTTATCTCCTTTTTTGGTTCCTTCCGGCACCTGTTTGCCTGGAAGCAGCACAGTATCCTTTTCTCCTGCTGTTTCCTTCTCCCCCAGATAAACCCCGAAATCTACAACTTTTGCAACTGTCAGTTCCTGCTTTTTCCCTAATGCTATCATACGCTCTCCTCTGTCTTATCTTTCTTTATATTTTCTTACCTTAGTTCCACTACTGCAAATGTTTCTCCTGCAGGGCTGTCCAGAACCACCGTATAAACACCTTCCTGCTCATGCACCTTTGGTACAATTACGCTGTCAAGCACTGCCTGGTTCTTATATTCTGCCCGCATTTCTTTTACTCCAAATCCCGCAGGCAAGTATTCCATTGCCATAAGGATATACTGTCCATTGTTCACATGATGATTCGTGTCCAAATGATGAGATTTCACCTGAAAGGACGGATATTCCTGACACTCCTTTGGCACAGCAATTTTCCTTGGCGCATATTTCATATCTAGTTTTTCTTCCAGTTCATATGCCTGAATCTGTTTTTCATCTACATTGGTGGGATGTCCGGTACGCAAATCCAGGTATGTCCACAATGTATTGGCATATGCAATTCTGTTACCTTCTTTGTCTTCCATGGTAAAATTCCTTTTTCCCATAAAATGCCGGAATTCATAAGGCCAGGTGGAAATTTTTATTTCCTCGCAAAGTTCAGGATACCGCTCTACTACAATTTGCCACGCTGAAAGCACCCAGACCTGCTGCTTGTCCGCCAGAAATTCCATTCCCACTCCTGCTGATTCTGAGTGAAAGGTGCTGCAGTCCTGGAAGTAATTAATAATACTGTTCAAAGTCAGTTTCTTATCTTCCCCTATTTCGCTGTATCGTACTCTGCTGTCAAAAGAATATTTCATGTCTCTATCCCTCCATAATTACCGGAAATGAAATTTTCTATAAAGTAAAAATATCCCAGACATTCTGTCTGGGATATAAGTAGCTGGGCTACAAGGATTCGAACCTTGAGATGACGGAGTCAGAGTCCGTTGCCTTACCGTTTGGCGATAGCCCAATGTTTTTCTGTTGTGCCTCACAACAAAATGTATTATATAGCATCCTTTTCAAAAATGCAAGTACTTTTTTAAAATTTTTTCAAAAAATTTTGCAGGACTCTTTCAGGGAGCTTTTGGCAAGAATTTTTTTGGCTGGCAGAAGGTGGTAGGGGCAAAACCAGGCTGCAAAAAGGATTCTTACCCCCCCCCACAAATTTCATTTCTTGACGGACACTGGACAATAAACCACTCTCCCCTGCATATACTAATACCCACTATAAAAAGGCAGGTATCATATCATGACTTCCTATACCATTCTTATTAACCGTAATCATCCTCTACCCAAAGACTTTCTTCCGGATTTTCTCACAGAGCCGGTAATTCCCTTCTCTGCCCCGCCTAATGACCAGAAGCGCTTACTGCAAAAAGAAGCCGCCCTGGCAGTAACACTCCTTTTTGACCAGGCTGCATCCGAAGGGATTGGATTAATAGGAATCTCCGGATACCGTTCTTATTCCCGCCAGAAAGAACTGTACGAAAATGCAATTCAAAGAGGCTGCGCTGCTGTTGCACCTCCCGGAGCCAGTGAGCACCAATCCGGTCTTGCCCTGGATGTTTCCTGCGCTGCCATTGGTCTGGAATTAGAAAACACTTTTGCAGATACCAGGGAAGGCAAATGGCTGACAAAACACGCTCCTCTCTATGGTTTTATTCTGCGCTATCCAAAGGATAAAGAACACATTACCGGCTATCCCTGGGAGCCCTGGCACATCCGATATGTAGGAAAAAGTCTTTCTCTGTACTGCTCCCTTACAAATTTAACCTTAGAAGAATATTACAGCCAGCTAAAACATTGATTTTTTCAACACAAATGCTATAATGTTTCTAACTTATGGTTATTACAAAACCAATGAAAAAGGAGAGCTACGAATATGAGAGCTTTAAATTTAACATTATTAACAGATTTATATGAACTTACCATGATGCAGGGCTACTTCAAAAACCCAACAGACCAGGTCGTTGTTTTTGATGCCTTTTACCGCAAAAATCCCTGCGACGGAGGATATGCTATTGCAGCCGGCTTAGACCAGATTATCGAATATGTGCGCCATCTGCACTTTGCACCGGATGACATTGATTATTTAAGAAGTCTGAATATCTTTGATGCAGACTTTCTGGAATATTTAAGAGGTTTCCACTTCACAGGAGATATCTACGCTGTACCGGAGGGTACTGTAGTATTCCCAAGAGAGCCACTTTTGAAAGTCATTGCTCCGGTTATGGAAGCTCAATTAGTAGAAACTACCATTCTGAATCTTTTGAATCACCAGAGCCTCATTGCCACCAAAGCCTCCAGAGTTGTTTACGCAGCCAAAGGCGACGGTATTATGGAATTTGGTCTGCGCCGCGCCCAGGGACCTGACGCCGGACTTTATGGCGCAAGAGCCGCTATGATTGGCGGATGCATCGGAACCTCCAATGTTCTCACTGGCCAGATGTTCCAGGTACCGGTAAAAGGAACTCATGCTCACAGTTGGATTATGAGCTTTCCAGATGAGTATACTGCATTTAAAACTTATGCAGAGCTTTATCCCAATGCCTGTATTCTTCTGGTAGATACTTATGATGTGCTGAACTCCGGCGTTCCAAATGCTATCCGCGTGTTCCAGGAAATGAAGGCAGCCGGACATGAGATGAAAGGATATGGAATCCGCATTGACAGCGGTGACCTGGCTTATCTTTCCAAACAGGCTTACAAGATGCTGGATGAAGCCGGATTTGGCGATGCTATTATTTCTGCCTCCAGCGACCTGGATGAATACCTCATTGAAAGCCTGAAATCCCAGGGCGCTAAGATTAACTCCTGGGGTGTAGGTACCAACCTGATTACCTGCCAGGACAATCCTGCATTTGGCGGCGTTTACAAACTGGCTGCCATTAAAAACGCAGAAGACGAAGACTTTGTACCCAAAATCAAGCTCTCAGAAAACGTAGAAAAGGTTACAAATCCAGGAAATAAAACCATTTACCGTATTTACGACAAGAAAACCGGTAAAATCCGCGCAGATTTAATTTGCCTTGCAAATGAAACTTTTGACCCTAAAGAAGATATGATTATCTTTGACCCAATGGCAACCTGGAAAAAGACAAAAATTGCAGGCGGCTCCTACACTTTACGGGAACTTCTGGTTCCTGTATTCCAGAAGGGTGAATGTGTATACACCTCTCCTTCTGTTATGGAAATCAGAGATATCTGCCAGAAAGAATTAAACACCCTCTGGGATGAAACAAGACGTTTTGCAAACCCACAGGAAGTATATGTAGATTTATCTGACAAATTGTTTAAGATTAAGTCTGATTTATTAGAACAGATGGGACAGGCATCCATTCAGTAAAATACTCAGCACACATACCAGAAGGCGGCACAAAACAGCGGCTGGCTCATGCATAAAGCAAGCCTACTGTTTTGTACCGCCTTTTTCTTTCCGGCTGTTTACTGCTCCATCTGCCGCCCAAGAAAACCGGCTGCTGCCTGAGCCAGTTTCTGCTCTGTTTCACCAAATGTTCTGCCTCCTGCCTTTTCCAGAATCAGAACACTTCCCACTGCATCGCCTGCGCAGGTGATGGTATCAATCACCTGGGAACTATATTCCAGCTTATCTTCTTCCACAATTTTCACAAATTTCTTTTCTGTGATGCAGACATTTTTCCGGTCCGCAATCATCCCCTCCAGTTCACTGTGGATTCTTCTGCCCGCAAACTCCTTGGCGCCGCTTCCTGCTGCAGCTATAATCTGGTCTCTGTCTGTGATACAGGCAATACAGCCCGCCGCCTGAGCCAATGCCTCCGCATATTCTTTGGCAAAGGTACTCAGCTCTCCTATGGGAGAATATTTTTTCAAAATAATCTCGCCCTCTCTGTCTGTAAAAATTTCCAGCGGGTCGCTCTCCCTGATTCGCAGGGTTCTTCTGATTTCCTTTGGAATCACCACACGCCCCAAATCATCAATACGCCTTACAATCCCTGTTGCTTTCATATAAAAAATCCCTCCATCTACTACAATTTCCATTTCTGGAAATAGTATCTGTAGATGAAAGGATTTTTATGCCTCTACAGTCTTAAATTTTTCTCAAATTCCAAAATCTTCTGCTCCTGGTATGCGCCTTCATAGGTTCCCTCCTGAAAGCGTTTTAATGCCTCCGGAAACTCTTCCCAGGATTCCCTCTCCTGGTATGCCAGAATGGGATAGAAAAATGTCCCCACTTCTCTTGCCGCTTCCAGATCAGACGGTGAATCGCCCACCATAAGTATCATTTGCGGGTCATATCCTTTTTCCTGCAACGCTTTTAGACATCTGGTTTTCGTTCCTGTTTCCTGGGACACCAGCACATCTGTATACTGTTCAATATTCAGGCTCTTCCACTCTTTTCTTATCTCAGAACCATTGGCAGACGTCACAATCGCCACATCTCCACATTCATGAGACAGCTTCACAGCCTCCATAGCGCCTTCAAAGGGTTGTTTCTTGCTCATGGACACCATCATAAGAGACTGATTTACTAATTCCGACCATTCCAGCGCTTTCTTAATACATGGATTTCCTGTTTCTTCATAAGCCCTAGCTGCGCTTTCGTTGGATAATTCTTTGGCACTTTTTACCCACTCCAGATAACCATCAAGACCTTCCACACGAAAATAGTTCTCATTAATATCTTCCAGCACCTTTCCCAGTCCCACAAAGCGATTTACTCCCCGGTCTTTACTGAGAAGATTAATTTTTCTCCACAGTCTTATGATTTCTTCCCGATACTTCGCCAAATCCCATTCATGAACAAGGCATGGACCAAAGCACCGCATATGCTTAATCTCCATGGTATCCAGGACGCATCCATCTGAATCAATACAAATTAACCGTTCCTTTGTTTTGTTGAATTTTTTAAGTTCCTCTTTCAATTCTCTTCCCCCTGTCGCTCACATTTTAATTTGATAATGTAATTATACACTTCTAAAATCTGAGCCGCAAGAAAGAATCCTTTAGAATCAATGGAGAAATTCTACAAATTCCTACTGATAATCCTTCATGTACTCCCCATGAGCTTCAATTAACTCATCACACATACGGATAATATCATCAATATTCAGCTCTGCCGCTGTATGGGGGTCCATCATGGCCGCCTGGTAAATTTTCTGACGGTCTTTGGTTACTGCCGCCTCAATGGTTAAAAGCTGGGGATTAATATTTGTTATATTCATAGCCGCAAGCTGTGTCGGCAGTTTTCCCACTTTTGTTGGATGCACTCCTGTTCCGTCAATATAACAAGGAACTTCCACACAGGCGTCTGCCGGAAGGTTTTCAATATAGCCTTCATTCAACACATTTCCGCCAATTTTATAAGGCTTATCTGTCACTACAGCCTCCATAATATAAGAAGCATACTCATGGCTTCTCTCATGGGTAATCTTTCCATCCTTTAAGATATCTTCCCTCTCTTTTTCCCATCCTTCAATCTGATTGATACAGCGTCTTGGATATTCATCCAGAGGAATGTTGAATTTCTCAATCATCTCAGGATATTTATTCTTAATAAAGAACGGATTGTACTCTGCATTATGTTCACTGGATTCTGTGCAGTAATATCCCAGATGGCGAATGTACTCAAAACGCACCATATCATCATGCTTTTCAGAGGCGTTTTTCTTTGCCGCGCGCTTTCTGATTTCCGGATATAAATCATTTCCATCTTTATCCCGGATTTCCAGCAGCCATCCCATGTGGTTAATTCCCGCGATTAATTCCTGTCTGCCCTCTAATTTATCCTGCATATCCAGTTTTTCCAATAATTTCTCAGAACATACCTGTACACTATGACACAAACCTACGGTTCTGATTTTGGTATATCTCTGCATATAACCTGTAAGCATTGCCATAGGGTTGGAATAATTCAGGAATAAAGTATTTGGACACACCTCTTCCATATCCCTTGCAAACTCCTCCAGTACAGGAATGGTTCTAAGCGCACGCATAATTCCCCCGATTCCCAAGGTATCTGCAATGGTCTGCTTTAAACCATATTTTTTCGGAATCTCAAAATCTGTAATTGTACACGGGTCATAGCCGCCCACCTGAATTGCATTTACAACGAAATCCGCATCTCTTAAAGCCTCTTTACGATTCTCCACGCCCAAATAGGTTTTAATCACAGCCCGGTCTTCGTTTACATTATGATTAATGGCACTCAAAATAATTCTGGAATCCTCCAGCCTCTGGGCATCAATATCATATAATGCAATTTCACTTTCGCAAAGCGCTGGCGTACACATACAATCTCCCAATACATTTCTTGCAAACACCGTGCTTCCTGCACCCATAAACGTAATTTTCACCATAATCTTTACCTTCCTCTCTTACATTTACATTTTATCCTGGGCAGCATATCCCTTTGCCCCCATAACAATCAGTTCCATCTTTTCTTCCCTGTACATACGCGGACTTTTTCCGCAGTGCTGCTTAAATACTTTTGAAAATGCAAGCTGATCCGCATACCCCACCGAAGCGGCCACTGCATTAACAGACAAATCCGTCTTCTTTAACAGGGATTTCGCCTTTTCAATTCTTAAATTTACCAAAAACTCCTGGGGAGAACATCCCACTACCTTCTTAAAACTGCTGGTAAGGTAACTTCTGTTTACCCCTATAAAATCCGCCAGTTGTCCAATTCTCAAAGGTTCACTGTAATGATCCTTCATATATTCCATAGCGTGTTTCACATACACAGACCCCGGATAAGAACGCCCATTATTTGTTCCGTCTTCCACAGAATTTTTTGCATAATCTTCCATAAATGCCGCAAAACACAACATCAGCATGGCATTTCTGGTCAGTTCGTCCCCATAGGAAAGCTGATGCGCTTCCAGCATCCGGTCAATATAAGCTGAGATTTTTTCCATACATCCAATTTTACGGGTTGGATTTTTAAGAGAAAATCCGGCGCCGCTGACACATTCATCTGCTTTCAATCCAACAAAGCCAATCCACATATAACACCAGGGATCATCCTTATCAGCTTCATACCATGCCTCTACTCCCGGAGGAATCAGAAATGCATCTTTGGGCCCCAGCTTATATTTTTTCTTATTTATTTCCAGTGTGCCCTGCCCTTCTTTTACCACATGAAGGACATAGGCTTCCCTCTTATTTGGCCCAAAACGGTAGCCGGACTCACAATATTCCCAGCCACAATATGTCAGGCACAAATCTACAGAATCTTTCTGCAAATCCTCCAGACATTTATATCTGGCATGACTGGTAAACCCCATTGTACGGCTCAAGCAATCCACTCCTTTACTTTTCGGACTTTATGGTTCTGCTTTTTCAATCACATAGAGCAATGATGCAAAATCCCCGCCTTCTTTATTTAAAAGTTCTCTGTCTACAGGAATCCCTGCGTACATTAACTCATCTCCATAAGCCCGGTATACTGTATCGTTACATTTTACCTCATACAAAGTATCTTTGTCCAATCCTTCCAGGCGAAAACGCAGCCAGGACGCATTAATCTTATTCAGTCTCTGATAAAAAGCTGCTACTGCCTGATTCTTGTCAGGAGATACCACTATCCATGCAGTTTCATTCCCCTTAAAAGGACTAAGTAAACGGTAAAAGTCTCCTTCTACCTGAATGAGCCTGCGGTATTTTTTCATAAATGCCACCTGTTCTTTTACCTGAGCCATTTCTTCTTCGCTCAGAAGATTCAGGTCAAGCTCATATCCAAAGGTTCCGAAATATGCCATATTCGCCCTGGTAGAAAGGGGTGTGATTCTCAAAAGCTGATGGTTCGGCACAGCCGAAACATGAGAGCCCATGCTGACCAGCGGATAAACATAAGATGTCCCATACTGAATTTTTGCCCGTTCAGAAGCATCTGTATCATCACTGGTCCATGTCTGGGGAGCAAAAAACAGCATTGCCGGGTCGAACCGGGCGCCACCACTTGCACAGGATTCAAAGAGAATCTCAGGAAATTCCTCTGTGAGCCTTGTATACAAATCATAAACTCCAAGAATATACCGGTGCATCATTTTTCCCTGGTCTTTAGCAGCTAAACCTCTGCTGTAAGGTTCAGACATATAGCGGTTCATATCCCATTTAATATAAGAAATTGAAGATTCGCGGATTACTTTTGCAATCATCTCATAAATATAATCTACCACTTCTTTTCTTGAAAAGTCCAGTACATTTTGATGTCTCGCATGAGACTCAAAACGATTTGGTGCACTGATAATCCAGTCCGGATGTGCACGATATAAATCACTATCCTTGTTAACCATTTCAAGCTCTACCCACAGACCAAATTTCAGCCCCATTTCTTCTACCTTACGGGAAAGTCCGGCAATGCCATCCGGCAATTTTTCCAGATTTACATACCAGTCACCAAGACCTCTGTAATCATCATTTCTTGCGCCAAACCAGCCGTCATCCAGAACAAACAGCTCCACACCTGCTTCTTTTGCCTTTTCTACAAATTCATCTTGTCCTTTCATGACAAGATAAATGATGATTCCTTTTTTATTCATCACCAACCTCTACAAAAATAGGTTCATGATGAAGAGCCGGTATAATTTTTTCAAATACATCTTTCATTTTTATTTTTAAACTCCTTGTATTAATACAAGGATGACATCCTAAGTAATCATCTTCTAATAAATCTTTATCCACCAATAATTGAACATGATGTTCATGATCATTCATTAAACCTAAAACACTCACTGAACCAGGTGTAATATCTAAATATTCCAACATTTTTTCATCACTTCCAAAGGATAGACGTGAACTGTTGATTTGTTTTGAAATCACTTTTGTTTTGAATTTTTTATGTCCTTTCAACATTAGTAAATAATATTGACTTTTATTTGAATTAACTAAAAATAAATTCTTACAAATTGTTGATTTTAAATTTTTTTCTATTTCTAAACACACTTCCATGGTATTTGCTTCTTGATGATCAAGGCGTTGATAGTCAATGTTTAATTGATCGAGTAAATCATAAACTCTTTCTTCTTTATCTATTCTTTTATCTTGTGGTCTCCCTGTTACTAATTCCATTTAATCTACCTCATTTAAATTCACTTGATCTTTGATTTCATTAAATTGAATCATTGATAATTGATTTTCATGATGTTCTCCTACCATTTGATATCCTAAATGATGATGATAATCAATACTATTGGTATCTAAATATTCATCATTCTGAATTGGTAAAGAAATACATGCATTTAAATTCGTAATATTTTGTGCTTTTAAAGCTTTTTCCAAAGCTTGATAAAGTCTTTTCCCTACCCCACATTTTCTTAAAGTATGATCTACATAAATCGATGTTTCTACACACCAATCATAAGCCGCTCTAACATTAAAAGTACCAGCATAAGCATAGCCGACAATTTGATCATCCACCTTAGCTACTAAATATGGATATTTTTCCATGACATGTACCATTCTTTGTTGAAATTCTTCGACAGCTGGTACTTCATATTCAAAAGTAATCGCTGTCTTTTCAACATAATAACAATAGATTTCTACTAGTCTTGCAGCATCTTCTAATTTTGCATACCTGATCTCTATTTTCATAACTCATTCCCCCGTTTGCCTTATTATCTACCAAATTAAAAAAGATGTCC
>OKUA01001413.1_pt1 | contig 13250 bp, 8 predicted proteins | sample 1606501 | NCBI WGS metagenome assembly OKUA01 (sample SAMEA3879608, study PRJEB24766) | human gut metagenome | biome: human-associated habitat; feature: feces | place: USA | collected 1985/1987
GGCTTTGCCCACACCCACGACCTTTGAAAAGGTCGACCAAACTTTTATAATTGTTTGGCTAAACTGTGAGTTAAACAATAATTTATCTAAATGAATATTATTTTCAAAACTGAAAATAATATTATCGGTGATGAAAAATGTATAAAGATATGCCGTTAGGCTTTGTAAATGCACTTGCAAAAAATGAAAGCGCAATGCAAAAATTTGCTCAAATGGAAAAAGACGAAAAAGAAATCGTGCTTGAAAAAGCGCACAATGTTTCATCCAAACAGGAAATGCAAAACCTCATCAACAGCATAGGCTCATAACTAAAGACGGTCTTTCGACCGCCTTTTTTCTTTAAAATAATTTACAAATTTGAACTGTTATCAAAGCGTTTTCGTAAAAGTTTTAAAGCCTTGGTTTCAATTCTGCTTACATACGAACGGGAAATATTCAGTTTCTGTGCAATCTTTTTCTGCGTAAGCGGCTCGCTCCCGTCAAGTCCGTAGCGCATAACAATTATCATTTTTTCCCTTGGTGAAAGTTCTTCGTTAATAAACTGACCGAGCTTTTTACTGTTGAGTTGAAAATCAATCTGCTCAAGTATATTGTCATCAACCGCCATTATATCAAGCAAAGTCAGCGGATTTCCGTCCTTATCGCTGTCAATCGCTTCGTTGAGTGAAATATCCTGCGCCGTCTTTTTAGCATTACGGAAATGCATTAATATTTCATTCTCGATACATCGTGACGCATAACTTGAAAGCTTAATTTTTTTGCTTATGTCATAGGTATTTATCGCTTTTATAAGTCCGATAGTGCCGATTGACACAAGATCATCTTGTTCACTCTGATTGCCGTAATATTTTTTTATAATGTGTGCCACAAGCCTTAAATTATGTTCAACAAGAATATTTCTCGCCTCTATATCCCCTTTTGCACTCCGCACAAGATACTCGTGCTCCTCTTTTTCGGAAAGAGGTTTTGGAAAAGAGCCGTTTCCGCAGATATGAAGAATAAAAAAGCAAAGGTACTGCCCCAGAAAATTAATTAATTCAATCAAAAAATCACCCCTGACAATGCTTATAATCGGATTTATACCTAATTATAAGTATTCAGTCAGGAGTGAGATTTTGCTTGTACCCACCTAAATATCGTAAGAAATAATTTTTTTATTCTTAATTACAATTTCTTTGTTGCAAATTTCTTTTGCCGCCATTTTATGAGAAATCAAAATACAAGTTTTATCTTTGAGCGTTTTAAGATTTTTAAGCAGTTGAACTTCTGTTTCGGCGTCAAGTGCCGAGGTTGCCTCATCAAAAATAATAATCGGAGAATTACAGTAAACCGCTCTCGCAATCGCAATTCTTTGTATCTGACCCTCCGACAAGCCCTTTCCGTTCTCACCCACGACAGTATCAAGTCCATTCGGCAATCTGTTTATAAAATCATAAGCACAGGCAATTTTCGCAGACTCAATAATTCTTTCGTCATCGGGATTATTCGACACAAATGCAATGTTATCTCTGATTGTACCCGAAAGCAGAAAATTACCTTGCGGTACATACGAAAACATACATCTTATATTTTTATCGACAAACACATTTTCTCCGTTTGAAAGTGAAAGATAAATCTCGCCTTTATCGGGTGAAATTACATTAAGCAAAAGCTTTGTAAGCGTACTTTTGCCTATTCCCGAAATTCCCGCAAGCAATGCAAAATCACCTTTTTTTAGCACAAGACTTGTATTTTCAAGCACATTTTCCCTGCCGTAGCTGAAAGTAATATTATCAAAAACTATTTTTTCTGTCTTATCATACAGCTTTTCGGTATCGATTGCAGAATTATTTACCACATCTTCATTATCGAGATTTTCAATATCCATAAGTCGCTCCGCACTTGCAAGAGCAGAATAATATGACGGCAAAATACTGCTGATACCACGAACAGGGCCTTGAATTTGCGACACAAGCGCAAGCATAGAAGTCAATACTCCATATGTAATGGTATGGTCGCTGATTGCAAAAGCACCCCAAATTAAAGCATACATATATCCGAGGGCAAATATAAAAGAAAATCCGGTTGTGGCAACTATAGAGATATAATTTCTTTTTCGTTTTATTTTAAAATTATTCTGTTGCAAATTCATAGCATTTTCAGACACCTTATTTTCAGCGCCAAAAACTTTTACCACAAGCAGACTTGAAAAAATCTCCTGAAAAAACGACCTTGTCTTACCGTCAGATTCCTGTACCGCCTTATGCAATGATTTCATTTTTGACTTAAAAAGCAGCACAACAACAAACATCAGCGCACCGCCGAAAACAAAAACAAGGCTGAAAGTTTTATCAATAGCAAACAGTACAACAAAAACACCAACCAATTTCACGATAAAATATACCATATTCGGCACTATAGAAATAATCGAACTGACTAAAACCGACACATCGCTTGTTATTCTGTTAAGTAGTTCGCCGGTGTGTATGCTTGAAATCTCATTATATTTTTTTCTGATAATATTATCGAAAATATCTTGTTTTATAGAAATTTCAAGTTTTGACGATACATTGAAAGTCAGCACCTTACTTATAATTCTTATGACAAGCTGTGCGATCGTAAGTGAAATAAGTATAATTGCGAAATACACAATTCCGCCGACATCAGAGTTAACCGCCGAATCCACAATACCCCTCGACAAAGTAGCGACCGCAACACCGAGATATGCCATTCCGCCGAAAATAACAGACATAATTATAATACCGAAAACCTGTGGTTTGGCTTTTTTTACTATCCACTTATTGGTTTCGGAATCAAGTATTTTTTTCAGCTTTTCCATAGCTAACTCCTGTCAGTTAAAAATTTTTCGCAAATTTCCGCCGATTCAATATTCATATTGCATTTTAGCAAATAGAAATAATTTTCCTTAATCAACTTATCAGCCGTATTTAACATATATCCCGCATATTCATCATCAAGAGAAAATTTAATCGTATTTTTATATATTCTTGAAAAAATACTGTTTTTGTCAAGGACTTCAATACTGTTCTCCTCTGCCCTTTCAAGAAAAATAATGCCGCCGAGTTTTGCACGGATATTTTTATTTATGCCCGTTCCACCGTCAAAAGGCGAACCGTACACATACCAATCATTGTCAATAAATCTGATAATCGGTTTATCATCATTGATTATCTGTACATTTTCAGCGCCGAATTTTTTTATCCACAGTTTTGTGTGCGTTGACTTGCCCACTCCCGAATCGGCAGAAAAAAGATACGCTTTGCCTTTATAAAGGATTGCAGACGAATGGAGAAATATTGCATTATATTTCAGAATTTTTTTATTGAAAACATCTGACATAAAAATACATTCCAATTCACCGATAGAAAAGAGCATATGCTCGTTGTATTTTTCACGCAGAAAATCTTCTTTGACTGCAAGTTTAATTTGAGCAGGTTCGTTGCCTGTATATAAATAATCTTCTGCGATACTTTCAAAGTAGCGAAACTTAGGTTTTATATTAGTTATAATATCAGCAATTTTGTAAATCGGCATAACATCACCAAATTTTATTATATAACAAAATCTAAAAATAAGCAAGAAAAAGCACAGATGTTGCCACCTGTGCTTAAGTTTAATAATTTAGTTTTGACCGTGAGCGATAAATGTCTGAATTGCTGTAGCATCAATTATATCAATAATTCTGTCCTTGTTAAAGTCGGCAGCCTTAACAGCGTCATCTGTTAATACAGACTCACCTGCAATGTAACGCTGTAGAAGTGTTACATCAATAATATCTATCTTGCCGTCAAGATTAACATCACCGTACAAAGTTTTTTCGTCAAGTGCAACAAAGTTAATTCCGTTTTCTTCTGCATAAGTTTGAGCATAAGAATTTGTATAACCGAAAATTGTAAGTTTATCGCAATTCAAAAATGCTTTGTCAGAAATATTTTTAACTGTTTTCGGAATAACGACTTTTTCAAGAGAGGTACAGCCTGCAAATGAAAAATCCGAAATTGTACCGACAGAATTAGGAACGGTAAACTCTGTTAAAGAAGTGCAGTTCTGAAAAACCTGTCCGTTAATTACAGAAATATTAGAGCTGATGTTAATGTCAGTCAAAGAAGTACAACCCATAAATGAAGCGAAACCGATTTTATCAAGTGTACTCGGAATATTGACTGATTTTAAAGATGTACAGCCCGCAAACGAAAACTCGCCTATAGCGTCGATTGCCTTAGCGTTTGCAAATGATACAGATTCAATATCTTTATTATTCGTAAAAGCAGAATCGGCAATTTCCAATACGGTAAAGGAAGAAAGTTTGTTTGGAACTGACACATTTTTATCAGTGCCTGTATATCCGTAAATTCTGCAATTGAAATCGCTTGTCGGCAAATATTTAAAACCGCTTTCTTCAAAAAAAGTTGCAGCATTTGCAGATACAACAGCAGACATTGTGAATATTAATACAAGCATAACACTTGCAATTCTTACGAATTTTTTAGTTTTCATAACAAATTACCATTCTACATCAGCACCATCAGTAGCAATAACATCAGGGTTGCTCTGTTTAATTCTTTGCAATTCAACATCATCATTCTCACTGTCAGCGAGAATATTCTCAAATGAGAATTTAGTTACTTCAACTTCAGGTGAAGAATAAAACTTTTTGTTTTTCATTCAAATACCTCCATAAGTATTTTAACGGCAAGGCAGATTTTACTCTGCCCTGCCAAAAATTCAAATCATCAAACTGTGGCGTCAGGACCTAAGTTGATGTTTGCTAAGTCAGAAGTAATATATGTAAGGTTACCGATATCATACATATTCATATAAACAGGATCACTTAAGTAAATCTTTCCTGAAACTGTATCATAAATATATGAGTAAACCTTCATAACATTCTGCTGTGATGTTTCACTGTTCTTGAATCTTAAATAATACTCAATTCTGTTCTTTACAGAAATATTAGAGTTATTAATCTCATATTTGTAAACATTTCTTTCAGCACCGTCCATTGTGTAAGTGCCTACCTTACCGTTTGCAGTTGCAGCCTTTACCAAATTGCCAATATCATCTTTATTAGAAGTTGTTTCATAAGACTTGAGATCATTAATATCGTTATATTTTGCAACGACTTCAAAGGTAACTCCAACCTTGATATTAGCATTATTCTTGATGAGTTCCTGATCCTTATCAAAGCTGAGTGCAAAGTCTGTGTAGAGGTAATCGGTCTTTGAACCGCCGTCATTTTTAGTACCGTTACCATTAACACCATAAATTTTATCTGTCCACTGGTTTCTTGTGTACTCAAGGAGTCTGATGCTTGCCTGAGCCTCTTTAATATCGTCCTTAGCAAATCTGCCTGCATAAACAGGAACTATATAATAATTCTGATAGCTGATGTAGTTATATTCCTTAGAATATGACTTAGAAATAAGATTATCATAACCGCCAAGTTGTGTAAGAGCAGTTAATCTCTGTGACATATCCGTAGCAGGAGTACCTGACATATACTCTGCTACTGCTTTGCTGTACTGATCAGCCTTTTCTTTGTTATCAAAGATAGCCCAGAAACTGAAATCATATTTGGTAGTGCCGGAATAATTGAATTTTTCAGGGAATTCAGTTGTACCTGTCTTGTAGAGATAATCACCGTCCGAAGACATAGCTAATTCGCCATACTTAACTGTAGCAGGCTGTGTCCATTGACCATCAACTGTCAAAGCAGAAATATTAAGATCAACAGTGGTTGTGTTAGCCGATACTGTTGCAACATAACCGTTAATAGTCGCCTTATCCATATCCCACGTAATTACTTCTCTGAAGTTTGAAACAAACGGAGCTTTCCTTATGATGAATGCTTTGCTAAGCTGTTCTTTATTCTCAAGACCGGCAGCTACATTCTCAGCCCACATTTCCTCTAACTCAATACCTGATACTTTATCCTTAATAACATAACTCTGTTCACCGTTAAGTCTTGTTTTATAAGTGTAAGTAATCTTGTATTCGAGTGGATTTGATGTGATATTTGAATAGAACGGAATGTTTGACTTTTTAAGTTTGTAAGAAATACTGCCATCGGCGTTTTTGATTTCTTCAAACAATGAGCTAATTGCACGCTCTACACTGTAAGTTTGCTCACCTGTACCTGTAAAATCTTTATTATAACGTACAGGTTTGTCACTACTGTAACCTTCATAGAAGCCTTCTACAGTATCGTTACCGTAAGGTACGGTTCTAAGTGTAAGACGAATGATATATGTGCTTGTATAAGTAACATATTTTGAAGGAATTACAAGGTTACCTGATGTTTCGTCAATAGAAGCCTTAACATTATTTGCGCTGTCTATGATGTCTGCTTTAATGAAAGTTTTGCCATAAGCAGAACCGTCAAGCAATGTGTGTGAAAGTGTTAATGTGCCGCTTGGAGTATTAATGAAACGAGCAACATAAGTTGCGTTGTTTGTCATTGGGATGTCAGTATCGGACTCATTAGTAATGAATGAATAACCGTCAGAGGTCTTAAGGTACCAGCCAAGGAAATAGTAATTAGCATTGGCGTCTGTTTGAGCATGAACACTGAAGTTACCGCCGTCGACTTCACCCTGACAAGTTGTCTTGCCGTTGTAATCGGCATTTGTAAAGTAAGCCTTAGCACCTGTTTTTTCACCGACATTGCTGTCTGCTACAAATGCGTCTTCGATAAACGGAGAAGTATCGTCTGCTCTGTACTCAATCTTAACATTAGCGGAAATCTTCTGAGCTTTCTTAGAGAAATACCAACGACCGTCAGCACGAGTACCCTTATCGAAACCGTCAAATTTTGACATTTCATAAGCAATCTTTACAGGTAAACCGGCATATTGCTGCTTAAGTTTGTTATAAGCTACCTGATAAGCAGAGTCAACCTTGGTCTCATCAATAAGGCTAGAACAGTTGATTGTAGTAATGTATGTACCGTCAGGGGCATATACTGACCACTCAGTAGCATATTTACCAATATTTTCATTATTCTTATAACCGTCAGATATTACTGTAAGATGCTTGCTGTCATATTCAGCAGTCCAATCTTTTGAAAGAATATTTCCAAAGATGTCAACGATATTACCATAGTAATCCTTAAGCGGTTCAAGTTCGTCCGGATTATAAGTAGAGTTGGTTAAATTGTCCTTAGGGGCATTATCTATTGTAGTTCTGTAACGGAAGTCGAAGATAATATTATCTACATCCGCAGTTTCAGAAAGTTTGTAGAAGTCATCATAGTCATAGGTCTGGCAGTTAAATTCACTGTCATCTTTCGTATTTGAGAAGCTCTGTTTATGTATATCGTCCCAGAAGTAGTTGTTCAATGTAATACCGGATACCGTATTGGCTTTATTACCATTAAGGTACTTAGGAATCTGCATTGAATATTTACCACCCTCATATACCAAAGGCTGACCGGGATAACCGCCAAGCGCATTCTTTGTTAGAGAATTAAATTCGTCCTTTTCTACGCCGTTTGTGTACCAAGCCTGAACAGCAACTGTGTTGCCCCACTTAGCCTGTACTGTTTCGTCAAAGCCCTCTACATAGAAAGTTACTGTATCAGTATCATCAATGTAGTAGTAAATAGGTGTGATTTCTATTCTGCTGCCCTCAAAATCTTCAGGAATGGTATATTCACAAGTATATACACCGTCTGTGGTATCTGCCTGTGAAGCATCGATAATACCGTATGAATAACCGTTGATTGAGAAAGCCTTTACAAAATATTTTTCTCTGTAGCCTTCGCCAATAGTAGTTGTAATCTTGAGTTTAGTACCGACTTTTGCATATGCTGTATCATAATAATCTTTTTTAGCATATTTAGTCAAATCAGCCGTATTTTCTGCTGTAAGTACAGTGTCTGCCATATCAGCATACTTCTGATATGTAGCTCTGATAGTACCGTCTTTAGCAAATACTTGAACCATTCCCTCTACACCACTTGTAGGAATTACCTCGTAAGTTGTAGCCTTTGAAGAGTCAGTTGAACTCTCAACAATGTCCTTACCGTCGTAGTAACCGAGGTTAATCTTTACACTTGAAATAGTACCTACATAAGCATCACGTACTTTAAACTTTGCGAAAACTGCTTGTACACTTTGGCCTTGACCTGCCATAGGCAACCAATGATCGCTTTGGCCGCATTCAAGTTTTTCACTATCAGATAAAGTTTTAGATTTATTGTAATTTTCATACGCATATTCCCATGATGTTGTCTCACCTTTTGAATTAGAAATCATAAAACAATATTCTTTAGAGTCGTCAAAGTTCGACTCGTCAAAGTAAGCATACACCTGATTATCTGAATTATAGTAAAGGTTAAGATACTGTGTGAAATCACTCGGTTTTGAACTGCTGTCGCTGTAAATGAGGTAAAGATTCGGAATCAATGTACCGGTATTTTCTCCGGCTTTTGTAACCTTAGGAGCAACTGTGATTGCCTGTGCAGGCATTGAGAATGTAAATGTATAAGTATTGCCGCTTGTAGAAGTTGTTACTGTTGCACCGTCAACAGCAAGAGAAGCTGTGTAACCGTCGTTTACTGTAACAGTTACAGTTACAGGTGTATCTGCGGCTAATGTAGTTTCTGTAGGATCAATACTTGCACTTACTACGCCCTCGCCTGTAGGAGCTGTGTATGTAACAGAGTATTTGGCATCTGTCTTTACCTTAAATGTAGCAGAAACAGTTACATTGCTCGCAGGCATTGTGTAAGAACCGTTAGTATTAGGCTTGATTTCATTATTACTTGCATCTTTTACAGTAACAGTATCAAGCTCATAACCGACATTCGGTGTGGCTGTTACTGTAAATGTCTTGCCTGCCTCAAGTGAGGTTGCAGAAGGAGTAACTGTACCGTTTGTGATATTTTTATCAACAGCTACAGTGTATTTAGTGGTAGGTTCTGTACTGCTATATGTAGTCCAAGAAAGAGTATAATCTGAATTAACCTTAACGCAGTTATAAGTATTGTTTTCAAGAACAGCTATATTAGTTCCTGGGGAACCAGCCCATACAATTTTAAAACCTCTGAAATATTCGTGACTACCTATAGCAGAAAAATCAAATTTATAAGTGTAATTTCCAAGATCTTCTTTATCAGTAATCCAACCACCATAGTTTGTGAAGGCATCATCCCAATAATAGTTTACACCACTTGCAACTTTACTAATCGCAGATAGATCAACATACATATAATCTTTATTATATGTGTATCCTGTTTCATTAGCCGCATTCGAAGTAACCATACCGACAAGCATAGTCGAAAGCATCATCATAACAGCAAGCACAATAGAAATCGACTGTTTGCCAATACGCTTGAAATTCGTTTTCATTTTTATTACCTCCATTAAAAAAATTGAAACATATGAGCCGAATAAGTCTGTACCGTCCGAGAGGGAAGTTTTGCTTTAACGGCGACCGCTTTTACCGACTGACCTTCGGTGAATTTGCTGTATTCGGCAGTCAGACCATATACTAACCCATAATTTTATTCCTTTATATTATAACATTTTTAGGTTTTTATTTCAATATTTTTTTGATGTTTTGTCGATTTTGACATTTCTTTATTAATTATATACAAAACATATATATAATTATTGTGCAATAATAATATTTTAAATTACTTCAAAGAATTATAATTTTATAAATTTTTTATAACAAAAAATTTTTGCTGTCAATATGTATAATTTGCATTATCTTTGCAGTTATTTATTATAACCGCACTTTTTTAGCAATATTTTTCACAATAAAGCATTATAACAAAAGAAAAAGCCTTGCCGAAATCGACAAGACTTTTTAAAATTATGGCGGAGAGAAGGGGATTCGAACCCCTGGTACGGTGATTACCGTACACATGATTTCCAATCATGCTCCTTCGGCCAGCTCGGACATCTCTCCAAAGACAATGCCTATTATATCAAATACGCAAAGGAAAATCAAGACTTTTTTTAAAATTAATAATACTTATTATTCGCTTTCCCTTAATACCTTGTTAATATAGTTAAGCACACGCTTTTTGTCTGCGCTCCACAAGGGGGCTACAAGTATTTTTTTATCTCCGTCACCTGTAAGCCTGTGTATTACGGTGGTTTTTGGGATAACTCTAAGGCATTTTACAAGTATATCCGCATATCGCTCGAGCGACAGAACGGGCACATTGCCCTTTTCGTATTCATCGCATAAGTCGGTATCCTTTAATATGTGCAAAAGCTGTAACTTAATTCCGTCGGAACATTTGCCCGCATATTCAGCACTCTGCACTATCATATCTTCCGTTTCGTTAGGCAAACCGATTATAATGTGCGTGATTACGCTTATGCCCTCCTTGTGCAGTCGCTTAACCTCATCATCATACACGCTTAAGTCATATCCACGGCGAATATAGTCTGCCGTGCTTTTATGAACTGTCTGCAAGCCGAGTTCCACCCACACAGGCTTTATTTTATTAAGTCTTGAGAGCAAATTTACGGTTTTGTCAGGCAGGCAGTCGGGACGGGTAGCGACCGACAAAGCGACAATTTCATCGGGTTCTATAGCCTCGGTGAAAATTTTTTCAAGGTACTCAACGGGCGCATATGTATTTGTAAACGGCTGAAAGTAAGCAATAAATTTTTTACAATCGGTTTTTCTGCCGATTCTCTCTTTAGCCTCCCGAATTTGCTCGGTTATGCTGTGGTTTCTGTCGGCGGAAAATTCTCCCGAACCTCCCCTACTGCAAAATATACACCCCCGTGTGTCTATTTTGCCGTCACGGTTAGGGCAAGTCATACCGCCGTCAAGAGAAATTTTATATACCTTTTCGCCAAAGGTGTTTTTTAAATATTCGTTTAGAGAATAATAATACATAACTGCTCCGTTTTCGGTAAAATGCAAAATGACCGACTATGTCGGTCATTGCTTTGGTTAGAAAATTTAGAAGAGGAAAATCTATGAAAACTTCTTGTTAACTTTATTGTGCTTATATAATAACCTGCTTTTGTGACGATTATATGAATAGAAGTACAAAAAAATGTGAAACTTTGTGTGATTTTTTAAAAATCTTAATTACAGCTTAGAATACAGCTTGATATTCTCAAGAAATTTTGCTGAAATTTCGTCTTCAAGTTTTTCAAATTCTTTGTCAATGCCGCCGTTAAAAATTACTTAATATGAATTTGCAATGCGAATTGTAAATATAAACATAGTTTATCTAAATAATTCCATATCAGAATTATATAAATCCTCTCTCGTAATATCAGCGTAAAATTCTTCACCCGCAGCATTTTCCAAAGCCTTGATAATAAGGTTCGGATTTGCGTTGTCGGTACTGCCTGCGGAAAGTACAATTTCAAGCTCGGCAAAATCACATTTTTCCGATAAAGAATAATTTTTAATACTTTTCTTTAAATCAACAGTCTTGTAACCCGACTTTGACTTCTTTTCAAGCATAATTTCTTCGCTTTCCAAAAGTTCTTTCAGTGCGGTATATACTTTATCAGAGTTAAGATTATCACTGCTGATTTTCATATTAAACCTTGCATACGCAATTTTTCCGGCTTTCATAATCGGCTCTGTAACCGCAAAAACTCTTATGCCCTGCGGCAGGCAGGCATTAAGATTGTTGATTAATTCTTCATCGGAAATATCTTCAATCAATTTTATATCCATACACTCGTTAATTCCTCTGAATCCGAGTGAAAGCGGCAGAGGAAAAGTTGCGAACGGGTGCGGATTAAATCCCTCGGTATGCCATATCGGAGCTTTGCTCTTGTGCAATGCTCTTAACATACAGCGGTTAAGGTCGAGGTGCGATATATAACGGCACTCGTTATCTTTCTTAAACCAAACTCTTGCGTTTTTCAAAGCACACACCCTCCCCGTATTTTGCCGCACCGCAGTTGTTGCACTTCAAACGACAATGCGGTGTTGTTGTATTTTCATATGCTTTTTTACATTCTTTAATAAGATAATCCTTAGTTACGCCGTAGTCAAGGTGATCCCACGGAAATACCTCGTCAAACGAACGCTGACGGTTTGCGTAGAATGTCGGGTCAATGCCACACTCTTCAAAAATATCAAGCCATTTCTGCAAGTCAAAGCAGTCGCCCCAACCGTCAAAATGAAAACCTTTTTCGCAGGCAATTTCCATTGCTTTACACAGCTTTCTGTCACCACGGGCAAATACCGCCTCAAGGTAACTTGTGTCGGCATCGTGGTAATTAAACTGAATCTTGCGGGTTGTGATGCTTTCTTTGATATGCTGTTGTTTAGCGTGCAAAGTAGGGATTGTGTCCTGTCCGTGCCACTGGAACGGCGTAAACGGTTTTGGCACAAATGATGACGCAGAAACTGTTACTCTTACACCCTTTCCCTTTGGCTTATTCGGGCAATTATAATAAGTATCGACTACAGCCTGTCCGAGGTCGGCAATTGCCTTTACATCGTCCATTGTTTCTGTAGGCAAACCAATCATAAAGTACAGTTTTACAGTAGTCCAACCGCCTGCAAAAGCTGTTGCGCAGGTCTGCATAAGCTCATCATGCTGAACATTTTTATTGATAACATCACGCATACGCTGACTTCCCGCCTCGGGCGCAAATGTAAGTCCGCTCTTACGCACTGTTTTGATTTTATTCATAATATCGTCGGTAAAACCGTCAACTCGCAATGACGGCAGAGAAATACTGACTTTTTCGTCCTTACTCCACTCATTGAGTTTTGTAAGCAACGGCACAATCTGTGTGTAGTCGCTTGAACTCAGCGAAGAAAGCGACACTTCGTCATAACCCGTATTCTCACACAATGCTCTGCACTGCTTATTGATAACTTCGGGAGATTTTTCTCTTACGGGGCGATAAATAAATCCTGCCTGACAAAAACGACAGCCACGAATGCAGCCACGGAAAATCTCCTGCACCGCTCTGTCATGCACAATTTCCACAAGCGGAACTACGAAATTATCGGGATAATAGCTTTCGTCCATTTTCTTCATAAGGCGCTTGTGAACAACAGACGGAGCGTTATGTTTAGGAATATACCGTTTAATTGTGCCGTCCTCGTTGTACTCAACATCATAAAGCGACGGCACATACACGCCCTCTATCTGTGCACATTCAATGAGAAACTGCTCTCTTGACTTACCCTCTGCTCTGCACTTTCTGTAAAGCTCCATAACCTCAAGGTCAACCTCTTCGCCCTCACCTATGAAGAAAAGGTCGATAAAATCCGCAATCGGCTCGGGGTTGCAGGTGCAA
>OKUA01001416.1_pt1 | contig 13222 bp, 9 predicted proteins | sample 1606501 | NCBI WGS metagenome assembly OKUA01 (sample SAMEA3879608, study PRJEB24766) | human gut metagenome | biome: human-associated habitat; feature: feces | place: USA | collected 1985/1987
TTGTGATACAAATTATGAATCATTTCATCATGTGAAGAATAATATGGATATCCCAAATACGGGGTGCAATAATTCTGTTCCACTGTTTTACCGTTTACCTGCTTTGCAAAACTCCAGGAACCACCGAAATAATCTTCTGTTCCTGTTCCGCAGATTGTAGGATACTCTACATCTCCATCAATATAAAATTTAATCTCTCCTTCTCCCCACCAGTAACGTTCCAATGTTGTAAGTGCCATATATGTCCCTACATAATGACCTTTTCCTTTTACATCATCAAGAATCACATAATCCCTTTGTAACTGTGTGATTTTTTCTCTTCTCCACTGAGCATGAAAATAAGCAATATCCTCTGGCAGTTCTTCATCATACAGGCAATAATCCACCTGATAGAAAAATGCAGGAATCAGATTTGCATGTTGGTTTTCCAAAGTGATTTTTGCTTTTTTCCGAAAAGGCATCTGGAAATAGCAGTTCAATCCTCTGCTTGGCACCACGGCAATTGGCATGGAGTTCACATTACATTCTCTTCCGAATCCACAGCAGAAAAAGTCTCCCAGAGGGCTTTCTACTGATGGCTCTTCTTCATCATCCCAATACATACGTAACACCAAATCTCTTAACACAAAGCAATCTGCCTCTGTAGTTTTTGAATCTACGGTAATCCAAATATGATTAATTGTACCTGGCCCGTCTATCTCTGCAAGTGTCACTGTCTGTCCACTTAAAATATCTCTAAGGCAAGGGCTTCCCTTTCTGGAAGGTCCCAGATGGCTGGCAGCCATTCCACCTTTGCCTTTTTCTCCTTTTGGGTTTTCTGCATTGATTGCACGGCTTTTTCTATGTTTTGCTAATGGTAAATTTCCTAAACTTCCTCCGAAATCGTAATACATCTGTTTATCCTCCTATTTCTCAAATTTCAGGCAAAATCAGGCCTTTACTCCTCCTGCCATTATACCATCCATAATCTGTTTCTCAAAGATTGCTACAAAAATAATAATAGGTAACAAAATAATCCATCCCATAGCACTGACCAAATCCCAAGGCACACCATACATATTATCCCTAAGCGGAAGCTGCACAATTGCAACAGACAATACCTGAATATCATTGGAATAATATAATGGGGTAAAAAAGTTGTTCAAACAAGTAATAAAATTAATAATACAAACTGTAGCAATGGCAGGTTTCATTAACGGTAACACTACCCTAAACAATCTTTGTACAAAATTTGCTCCGTCTATAGCTGCTGCCTCTTCCAGCGATACTGGAATCTCTGCTGCAAAATTCTTTAAAATCAATACTGTAAACGGAATAACAGCACTGATATAAAGAATAATCAAACCCTGATATGTATCATACAATCCTACTGCTCTCATAAATTCATACAGGGGTCTTGCTGTTACAACTTCTGGAATCAACATCGTTGCAACAATAAATGCAAAAGCAATGCTTACGCCTTTTGTATTAAATCTGGAAAATCCATACGCTGCCATGGCACATAAAATTGTACTTACCACAATGGTAATTCCTACAATTAAAACTGTATTTCCGATTTTTTCCAAAAGCCCTACATTTTCTATCAGAAATTTATAACTATCCAGTGTAGGATGATCTGGAATATAATCAATAGGCATTTTAAACAATTCCCCTGGCGGTGTAATGGACGATATAAAAATCCACAGTACCGGGAACAAAATCAAAAAGGCAACCACTGCAAATAATACCCATCTGCCTACTGCAGTGAAGGCTCTATATACTTTATATTTGTTACTATCCTTCATGACACATTCCCTCCTAATCTGCCAGTTTGTTGATAAACTTAATATTAATAAAACTAAAGACTGCCATTACAAGGAACAACATAACCGCCAGCGTAGCAGCATATCCCACATTTAGGTTTGTAAATGCCTCTGTTGTAATTCTGTAAGCAATTAATGAGGTATCCTCACCAGGACCGCCTGAAGTCATAGCATATACAAGATCAAATGTGGTCAGTCTCCAAAGTGTAAACGGAATACATAAAGTAATGACATTTTTCATAATCAAAGGTAACGTAATACGGAAAAAGCTTTGCACTCCGTTTGCCCCATCAACTTTTGCAGCTTCATAGATATCTCCAGAAATAAACTGAAGCCCTGATAGTACCAAAATTGCAAAAAACGGAAGATCCTTCCATAAATCCATAGCAATAACCGCTGCTCTGGCAGAACCGGTATTAATTAACCAATTATACTGGAAATCTTCTACAAAACGCCGTATAAAATCATTTACCAACCCATAGTCATTATTAAATCCCCACTTTGCTGCCATACCAATAACAACCGCTGGCATAGCCCAGGGAATCAAAACAATTGTCCGCAAAAATCTTCTGCCTTTAAACTTCATATTTAAAATTAAAGCCAGTGCCACTCCAAGAATCACATGGAATATCATGGAAACAACTACAAAAATTACAGTAAAGGATATGGATGTCTGTACTTTTGTATCTTTAAACACATTTACATAATTCGCCAGACCGACAAATTCATTGACTCCTGATAAAACTTTTATGTCAAATAAACTATTTTTCAAAGTAACTAAAATCGGATATAAGGTAGTAAAACCACGGATAAGTACAACTGGAAGAATCAAAATCCAGGGAATCCATTTCATTGATTTTTTACTGATTGTCACTTTTTTCTCCTCCTGTCATTTGAGGAAATACACCGCAGGATTAAGTTCCTGCGGTGTACTCTCCTTGTTAAGTTGTTACATTCTTTACTCACTATATTTTTCTACTAATTCCTGTGCTTTCTCGCAAAACTCATCTACTGAAATTTCGTCTTTCATGCAGGACTGGAAAATAGTACCCATATCTGTGATAAATTCCATAGTCTGAGGAAGCATTGGACGTCCTGAAACATTACATTCAGAAGCATAACGGGAATACATTTCTTTTGCAGGGTCTGTATCTGGAACTATCTTCTCAGCCACATCCGCTCTTGCAGGATATCTGTCAAAGGCTTCATATGATGCTGCCATCCCCCCTTCATCTGCCATATACTGAAGAAACTTAATTGCTGCTTCTTTATTCTTAGAAGCAGTATTCAGCACATAACTCCAGGAATCTGTAAAAATAGCTCTCTCTCCGTTTCCACTGAAATCTGGAACCATAGCCATATGAATCTTATCTGCTCCAAGCATACCTGCTTTTTCATAATCGGTTCCAAGTCCCCACATAAACCAGCTTCCATATTTTCCGTCATTTGCCTTTGGATTCATCTGTTCATATTTATCTGCAATCTGGTCAATTGGTGTCTGGCTGTTATCCACCATATCTTTTAAAAACTGAATCGCTTCTTTGTTTTCAGCTTTTGTCCAGTCAAAATAATCTCCGCCAAACATATTTACAAACTGTGCAATCTCATTAGATACATATGTTTTTTCCCAGGAACCGCCATATCCATATCTTCCATCAGCAGAAACAGCTTCCATATATTTCATAAAATCTTCTTTTGTATTAATTTCTGTGATTCCGACTTCATCCATAATCTCCTGGTTTACCCAAAAAGCAAGGTAACCGGCATATCCGGGAACACCAACAATATTTCCGTCTTTGTCTGTAATCATATTTTCTACATAGCCCTTAGCAAACTCATCACGGATATCTTCTGTCATAACGGTATCATTCAGTCCTTCCAGCCATCCCGAATTTTTAAATGCAGCACTCATTTCATCATTAATTTCAATAATATCAACAGCATCATCTCCTGTAGATAAAATAGTAGTAACCTTCTGCTGACGTGTATCAGAGTCTGTAGGTGCTGCAATTACATTAATGTTAAGTCCTGTGGCCTCCTCTACATTTTCGAGCCAGCCATCAAAATCAGGATCTGTGGTATTGACACTATACAGCGTCAAATCATACTCTCCATCTTTCTTCCCACTTTCTTCTGTTTTCGCTGCACTTCCTTCACCTTCACTTCCCTTGGAACTGCCACATCCTGCTAACATTCCCATTGCCATGGTTCCTGCCAGTAATACGCTCACGATTTTCTTTCTCATTCTTAAATCCTCCTGTCCGGGCTTCCTGCCCTTTTCTTTGATGAACTAAGAATAACAAAGTGTTCATTTTTTCAAAATACAATATTTTTCGATTCGTTTATATTATTTTTATCCCTGTTGAAAGAGATTTTTCTTTCTTTTATAATGATTTCAAGATAAACCAACATAAAGGAGACTATTTCATGAATAAATTCATAAAGAATTCCCGGCTTTGTTTTTCTCATTTTCAAACCAAACTTTTATGTGCTTTTTTATTATGTACATTGATTCCTATCTTCATCATAGGTGGGATTTCTTATGCTGTTTCCTATAATATTGCAGAAGATAAGATTCTAAATGCTTCTATCTCCTCTGATGAGCAATTACATACACAATTTTATAACCGCCTGCTGCAAATGGAAAATGTGGCTGACTCTCTTCAATATGATATGTATAATTTGATACAGGCAGAAACAACTATAGATACGCTGGCTGCACTATCTGAAACCAGAAGCAATTTATCAATGTTCAAGTCATCCTTTAATTTAGCATATATTGGTATATTTTTACCGGATGACCATCTGGGTTCTCAGGAAAATTTATATTTCTTTCCATTATCCGAACTATCAGATTTTCAGATTCCAAAAAAAGCTCTGGAAAATCCAGGAACATCTTCTATCTGGTTTCACCAGAAAGGATTGTCCATCCCTTTTCTTGTATCCAATAACCACGATATATCCGATACCATTGCCTGCTGTAGAATCTTAAAATATCCTGACACAGATATCATAGAGTATGCTTATATTGTCCACATAAATACATCTGAATTTTCTTCTATCCTGCAGGAAAGTTTTCAAGACAAGAATATTTCCAGTTATATTCTTACCGATAATGGAGAAATCATTGCCAGCAATAATGATGCTTTGATTTCTACCCCCTTCGATGAGAAAAAATTTGATTTTTTATTCCAAAATAAGAATTCTATAAAAAAAGAATCGCATGTTACCTACCATACTGCACAGTTACAAAACGGCTGGCTCCATGTAACAGAAATTCCTGATTCTTATATAAAGCAAAACACACGCATACTGATCAACAGCATCCTCTTGACTATTTTGATTTCTCTCCCTTTGACTATTTTGGTAGTGATTCTGTTCTCAAAGAATCTTACCCTGCGGATCAAGGCATTGTCGAAGGCTATGGAAACTCTGCAATTAGATGCTTCTGATAACAAGATTCAGGATCTGGTATCCAAAGACCGAAATCCTGAAACATTTGATGAAATCGATAAATTGGGGGTAACGTTTCAAAAAATGCAGCATTCCTTGAATGACAATCTCCAGTCTATTCTGGAGCTGTCGCTGGCGGAAGAACGGTTAAAATATCAGCTTCTCCAATCCCAGATTAATCCTCATTTTCTTTATAATATTCTGGGTTCCATACAAACCTGCCAGTCCCTCGGGAAATTAGATATTGCCAATCAGATGCTGACAAACCTCACACGTTTTTACCGCATGACTCTTAGAAAATCAAAAGATTTAATCACCATCCGGGATGAACTGACCATTGCAAATCTTTATTTAGAAATTGAAAAACTATGTCATAACGACAACCTCACTTGGGAAATCAACATGGAAGATGGCATTGATAACTTTTTGATATGTAAATTTACACTCCAGCCATTTCTGGAAAACAGTATCCTGCATGGTATATCCCAGAATACACCTGAAATTCATATTTCTATCAATCTTTTTTATGGAGATGATACTGTTATCATTTCTATCACTGATAACGGTATCGGAATAAAAGAAGAACAACTTCAGGAATTACGAAAAACTCTAAGCGAAAAAATTGTAAATTATGAAAAACATTTTGGTATTGGAAATGTAAATAAACGAATTTCTAATCCTTATTTTGGAAATGGCCGAATTTCCATTGAGAGCCATTTATTTGAAGGCACCTCAATTACGATTGAATTTGACCAGATGGAGGAAAATGATGAAGAAAGTAATGATTGTAGATGATAACTGTCTCACAGCAGAAGGTATTGAAAAAAATATTAACTGGAGCTCCCTGGATGCGAGCGTGATTGCCGTAAAATATAATAGTCTTTCTGCCTTAGATACCCTAAAAAATTCTCATGTAGATTTAATTATTTCAGATATAGAAATGCCGGATTTAGATGGTATTTCCATGAGCCAAAAAGCCCAGGAAATTCAGCCTTTTATAAAAGTGATTCTTGTAAGTGCATATGACAAATTTGAATATGCCAAACGAGCTATCCGCCTGGGTGTATATGATTATATTGAAAAACCTTTGGACTATAATTATCTTACGGAAAAAATCAAAAATGCTTTTACAGAAATAGACCGTACACAAAAAAATACTGAATTAGTAAAGGCCAGCCGGCCTGTTATGACAGAAAAATTCTTTCATGACCTGTTACATTATCCTGGTGAAAATCCGGCCGCACACTTGAGCCGGTATCTGGAATATCTGGATTTAAAATTTGACTATGACTGTTTCCATGTGCTTATCATTGAAACAGAATACAATTCAGCTAAACCTGAACTAGATTTTACCCAGTACCAGATTCAGCTTTTAAATGTCCTAGATTTAATAAAAGAACAAATGCAGATTTTTGATCATGTTTTTTATTTAAAAGAGTTCAGTGGGGTTGTTTGTATTATAGGCCAAAATACGAAACACCCACAGAACTTTCTTCAATCCATACATAAAGTAGCCTCCTCCATGGTTGAACTATGTAAAAACAACGTTCTTTCACTGAACATAGGAATTGGAAGTATCGCTGATAACATTTGGAAACTTCCTGTATCTTTTGCCAGTGCTTCCCATGCACTGAAATACCGTTTTTTCTTCCCTCATAAAAACATTTTTGATGCAAGAGAAGCCCTCGGTAAAGAATTCAGCCTCCTGTCTTTTTCGGAAAATACCGAAGAAGAACTGATACGCCTTATTTGTTCCAAAGACTTAAAAGCAATTGAGCAATGGCTTACTTGTTATTTTCAAAATTTATTAGAAAAAATACAGGACAAAAATCTGGTGTTTATTAGAATTTATTCCCTTTTAGGACGGATTTTGAAATTTTTATATGAAATGAATCTGGATACTGAAGATTTGGAAAAGGAAATCATCCAGGTTTATACAAGGTTTGACTCCTTCCGTACCTATGAACAGTTTGTAAGATGGCTTACACATCTGTGTACTTTAGTGTGTGAAAAACTAGATTCTTCTTTACAAAATTATCACAATCAGGTATATACGATAGCTTTTGGATATATTAAAGAAAACTTTGAAAGCTGTTCCCTGTGCCTCAATGATATTGCAAGACATACTAACATTAGCCCTGCATACCTGAGTTCTTTGTTTAAAAAGGTCTCCGGTCAAAGTATCAGTGACACCATTACGTCTCTTCGAATAGAAAGTGCCTGTCATTATCTGGAATCTACAAATTTATCTTTAAAAGAAATCAGTATGAAATGCGGATATGCAAACCAATATTATTTCAGCAACAGCTTTAAGAAGAAATTGGGCATGTCACCTTCTGTATATAGAGAAACAAAGGGTACACAAACAACCTAAGAGTATAAATAACATAATAAGTCTGCCGCACTAAAAAATTATGCGGCAGACTCCTGCTATTTTCTCCCCCCCAGATAGTGTTTTTTCTTTTCTCCATTTTATTATAATTTTTTAATTCTCTGCATCCGAATACTCCTTCAATTCTGGATGCTGCATATAAAATATATTCTTCTGCTTATCTATTTCTATTTTTAGTTGTTCCTTTGTCGGAAGATACGTTAAATATTTTGACATAAACAAGCGATTATTATCATGTAACACAGAATATCTTGCAATATCTTCATCTGTTTCTGCACAAAGTAATATTCCTATTGTTGGGTTATCTCCTTCTTTGCATTTAAGGTCATCATACATCCTCACATACATATCTATCTGTCCCACATCTTGATGTGTGATTTTTCCCATCTTCAAGTCAATCAAAACATAGCATCTTAATTCTATGTTATAAAATACCAGGTCGATATAATAGTCGTCTGTTTCAGTAACAATATGCTACTGACGGGCCACAAAAGCAAATCCTTTCCCGAGTTCCATTAAAAAGTCCCGAATATGAGAAAGGATTGCACTCTCTAAATCTGATTCTAAAAATGATTCTTCGTTCTTAAATCCAAGAAATTCTGCAATAACAGGACTTTTGATTAATTCGTATTTATTTTTTTCAAGATCCTTAGTCTTCTCCTGCATTTCTGTAATCACCGCCTCTTTTTTCGGTGATTGTAAAAGCCGGAAATAATATTGTGTGCTAATATTTCTATCTAAAGTTCTCGAACTCCAACCTTCGCTTGCTGCCTCTTTCATATACCATATACGTGCATCTTCATTGTCAACTCGCAACAAGGAACGAAAATGTGTCCAGTTTAGATTCGGCACGCATGCGTTCCAAATCTTTTCATCTGGAAACAACAGATAAAATTTTCTAAAATTACGAAGATTTCTATCAGAAAAACCACTACCAAACTCTTTTGTCAATTCATCTGATAATATAGAAATCAACCGTTTTCCATATTCTGCCCTTTCTGTTCCCGCCTGTTCTTCCTCAACAATCTTTTTTCCGATATTCCAGTATGTCATAATTGTAGCTTTATTAACAGCATTATAGGCGGCATTTCTGCCTGCATGAACCAACTCTTTAATATCAGTAATGATTGGCTTGTATAAAACCTTGTCATTCTCAATCTGTTTGTTTTCCATTAAATGCCTCCTTTATTTTAATATCCCTTAGCATTCTCGTCTTTCATTGCTCTTCTTTGCAAAGCTTAAAATATATATCGTAATTTACTGTCACTTCATATTCTCCATCCGATTACTGTTGCATTCATTCTATCACAAATACGTGAGCTTGTCATATGATATCTTATATTTCTATACTCACTGCATTTCCCTCTTGCCCTCCCCCCTCCCCCCTGGGTTATAATAATCCTAACCACTATTTTCCACAGAAAGGAGGATTCCCATGAACCTTCCAGGTTACTACACCTCAGGACAGTTTGCCCGCATGGCAAACATCTCAGTCCGAACGGTGCGTTTTTATGACAAACAAAATATCCTGAAGCCTTCCTATGTATCCCCTTCCGGCTCCCGTTTCTATACCGATCAGGATTTTGCCAGGCTCCAGCAGATTCTTCTGCTGAAATACCTGGGATTCTCACTGGATGATATCAAAGAAATGACCATTGACGATACAGACTTTCACTTCATGCTCAATTCACTGAAGATGCAGCAAAAGCTCATCCGTGACCGTATTGAACAGCTTCAAATGGTAGAGAAAGCCATTGAAGATACCACCCAGGAAATTAGCACACAACAGAGTATTAACTGGAGCCGTATGCTGAACCTGATTCACCTGACCAACATGGAGAAAAGTCTGAAATCCCAGTATCAGAATTCTTCCAATATATCCGCCAGAATCCGTCTTCACAGCCTGTACTCCAAGAATAAACAAGGATGGTTTCCCTGGCTTTTTGAAGAGTGTCATATAAAAGATAACATGAAAATTCTGGAAATCGGCTGTGGCAGCGGTGCCCTCTGGGCAGAAAATAAAGACAAACTTCCAATAACAGTCTCCATAACACTCAGTGATATTTCCGAAGGTATGCTCCGTGATGCAAAACGTGAAATCGGAAACCTAGATAATCGTTTTTCCTTTCATTCCTTTGACTGCCATGAGATTCCTTATCCTGACTCCAGTTTTGATCTGGTCATTGCTAACCATGTGCTTTTTTACTGCGATATCCCAAAAGTCTGCCGGGAAGTACAACGGGTCTTGAAGCCTGGGGGAACTTTTCTTTGCAGTGCTTATGGTTCTGCACATATGGAAGAAATCAGCAATCTTGTCCAGGAATTTGACAGTCGGATTATTCTCTCAGGAGAAAAACTTTACGAAAAATTCGGAAAAGAAAATGGAAAAAGCCTGCTCTCTCCCTATTTTTCCAACATTTCCTGGCAATTATACGAGGACTATCTGGAAGTGGATACCCCGGAACCCTTGATTGACTATATTTTATCCTGCCATGGAAACCAGAATCAATATCTTCTGGACCGGTACAAAGAATTCCGCAGTTTTGTTGCAAAAAAGACAAAAACGTCCTTTCACATCACAAAAGAGGCCGGAGTCTTTCTCTGTAAACGCCCATGATTCTAAAAATTATGTGAAATTTTGGAAAAACCCCTTGCAGGTGACGTTACGTTACCCTATATAATACAAACATAGATACCAGAAAACGAAACAACCAAAAAGGAGAACTCTATGAAAGGCATTATTTTAGCAGGCGGTTCCGGAACCCGCCTTTATCCGCTGACTATGGTAACATCCAAGCAACTTTTACCGATTTATGACAAACCCATGATTTATTATCCGATGTCTGTTTTAATGAATGCAGGTATCCGTGATATTTTAATTATTTCCACACCACAGGATACCCCAAGATTCCAGGAACTCTTAGGAGATGGTCATCAGTTCGGCGTACAGCTTTCTTATGCCGTACAGCCAAGCCCAGACGGATTGGCACAGGCCTTTATCATCGGTGAGGAATTTATTGGTGATGACTGTGTTGCCATGGTTCTTGGAGACAATATTTTCGCAGGTCACGGTCTGAAAAAACGCTTAAAAGCAGCTGTTCAGAATGCTGAAACAGGAAAAGGAGCTACTGTATTTGGTTACTACGTAGATGACCCGGAACGTTTCGGTATCGTAGAATTTAATGACCAGGGAAAAGCAATTTCCATTGAAGAAAAACCAGAAAAACCAAAAAGCAACTACTGTGTAACCGGTCTTTATTTCTACGACAACAAAGTAGTAGAATACGCTAAAAATCTGAAACCGAGCGCCAGAGGCGAACTGGAAATTACAGACTTGAACCGCATCTATCTGGAACAGGGATGCCTGAATGTAGAACTTTTAGGACAAGGATTTACCTGGCTGGATACCGGTACTCACGAAAGTCTGGTAGAAGCAACCAACTTTGTAAAAACCATGGAAAGCCACCAGCACCGCAAGATTGCCTGCCTGGAAGAAATTGCTTACTTAAATGGATGGATTTCCAAAGAAGATGTTCTGGAAGTCTATGAAGTATTAAAGAAAAACCAGTACGGCCAGTATTTAAAAGATGTCTTAGACGGAAAATATCTGGATACCCTGCACTAAATCATATTTTTTATTTAGATGCATATATTTTATTTTAAGAATAGGAGATTTTTATTATGACAATCATTGTAACCGGTGGAGCCGGATTTATTGGAAGTAACTTTATTTTTCACATGTTAGACAAGTACCCTGATTACCGCATTGTGTGTCTGGACTGCCTGACCTATGCAGGAAACCTGTCTACTCTTGCACCTGTCATGGACAACCCAAATTTCCGTTTTGTAAAAGAAAGCATTACAGACAGAGAAGCTGTTTATAAATTATTTGAAGAAGAACATCCTGATATGGTAGTAAACTTTGCTGCTGAAAGCCATGTAGACCGTAGCATTGAGAATCCGCAGCTCTTCCTCGTTACTAATATTCTGGGTACGCAGAACCTGCTGGATGCAGCTCGCCGTGCCTGGGTGACGGGTAAGGATGAGAATGGCTATCCTACCTGGCGCAAGGGTGTGCGTTACCATCAGGTGTCTACGGACGAGGTGTACGGTTCGTTGGGTGCCGACGGCTACTTCACGGAGCAAACCCCGCTTTGTCCGCATAGCCCGTACAGTGCTTCCAAGACCAGTGCCGACATGGTGGTTATGGCTTACCATGATACCTATAAAATGCCGGTGACCATTACCCGTTGTTCCAATAACTACGGCCCGTATCACTTCCCCGAAAAGTTGATTCCGCTTATCATCAAGAATATTCTGGAAGGAAAGAAACTTCCTGTCTACGGTGACGGCAGCAATGTGCGCGACTGGCTCTATGTAGAAGACCATTGCAAAGCTATCGACCTGGTGGTTCGCGAAGGTGTGGAAGGTGAAGTGTACAACGTAGGTGGCCATAACGAAAAGACCAACCTTGAAATTGTGAAGCTGACCATTGCCACTATCCACCGCCTGATGACGGAGAAACCCGAATATCGCGAAGTCCTGAAGAAGAAGACGAAAGACGAAGATGGTCAGATTGACATCAGCTGGATTAATGAAGACCTGATTACTTTCGTGAAGGATCGTCTCGGTCATGACCAACGTTATGCCATCGACCCGGCAAAGATTACCGCTGCTCTGGGCTGGTATCCCGAAACGAAGTTCGAAGACGGTATCGTGAAGACCATTGAGTGGTATCTGAATAACCAGGCGTGGGTGGAAGAAGTAACCAGCGGCGACTACCAGCACTATTACGAGAAGATGTACGGCAAAAGGTAATAATTTATCTCATGAGACGACCTTAAATAGTCTCATGAGATGAATCCGAATGCCTGCTGCGTTTATGCAGCCAGTGCTACGGCCAGCAGTATGCCCAGGAATAGCATGTTGCGTGAAGTTTCGCCCAGGATACGGTTCAGCCCTTTGCCGCTGCGGATGTTCACCATCTTGCGCCACGTCAGGGCGTGCATGCAGAGGTAGACGCAGGGGGCCCAGATAAACTCGATCAGCGTCAGTCGGCCGGTATTTACAAACCAGAGGCAGAGCAGCGTGGCGGCAATACCCAGCCCTAAATACATATTTTCACCGAACTTCCGGCCATAGCGCACTACCAGTGTACACTTGCCACTCACGGCATCTTGCTCGCGGTCGCGGTAGTTGTTCACCATCAGCAGGGTGTCTATGGCCAGACCGCTGACGAGCGACAGTACCAACACGTCCATATTCAGCGTGTAGGCCTGTACGTAGTAGGTGCCGCAGACGGGCACGAAGCCGAAGAAGACCAGCACCAGCACATCGCCCCAGCCCAGATAGGAGAGCAGCGTGGTGTAGAGAAAGGCAAACAGGATACATACTACTCCCAGCACCACCAGTTCCCAGCCTCCGTGGGGCAGTTGTCCCCAGACGATGAAGAGCAGTGCCAGTCCTGCCAGGCACGACAGCAGCAATGCGCAGCCGATGCCAAGTTTCATGGCTCCCGGAGTAATCCAGCCTTCGGCGCAAGCACGTGGCGGACCCAGACGATCTTTACGGTCGG
>OKUA01001424.1_pt1 | contig 13123 bp, 7 predicted proteins | sample 1606501 | NCBI WGS metagenome assembly OKUA01 (sample SAMEA3879608, study PRJEB24766) | human gut metagenome | biome: human-associated habitat; feature: feces | place: USA | collected 1985/1987
TTAATGATTTCCCGGCGTTCTTCCCCTTCCAGTTCCCGGATGCGGTTATTCGCTTCCACGACCACCTCCGGCTCTATAAAGACCGTCTTGCCACTGGCGGACTCATCATGTACGATACCTTTTATCTTTCGTTTGAAGGCCGGGGCTACCGGGATCATCAAACGACCGTCGCGCATGGTCGGTGTCACGTCCTTATCGACAACCCCGTCCGATTGTGCCGCACGGAGGATGGATTGCAGGCTGCGGGAAATACCGCTCATCGTGATCGTCATTTCCCTGCGGATTTGCGATAGGGTGGAGGAAGCACTGTCCTTGACCTTGCCGAATTTATCGAGGATACTATCGATCTTTCCAATCAATTGGGGGAAGACAAAGATATCTCCCGCCAATTCAGTCAAGGCCGGATACTTGATTTCCTCATCGTCCATAGGCTTGAAGAAGCGTACGATGTCATTGATCGTTTGTAAGGAACGTTTGAGGTCGAACAACTCCCGTTCATCCAGCCAAGTACCTTCCGGCCGAATCCGTTTCAAGGAATAGCGCACGTCGAAGAAATAACTGGCGGGGAATTCCGTGTCTCCGTGTAGGATACGGATAAACTCATCGGTTTGTTCCAATCGCTTGGATACGACCTCGAAATCGGCGGAGAATCCCATCTCCGCTACCCGCTCTTCCCCGAGTGGGCTTAAACATTTTTCTGTGATTAAGTGACGGATCTTATCAAAGCCCGTCTTTTGTTCAAAATTTTGTGGATATATCACGTGTTTGTAAAATCTTTATTTGATCTCTACCGTCACTTCAGAGCGAATGGTAGGACGGATAATTACTTCTAATTTTGTCTTGCCACGCTTTATATTAAATGTACAGGCGTTGTTGCCGGACGGATTAATATAAGGGGCGAAATAGTATAAATAAGAGAACGCCGGCAAGTAATCGGAGCTTTGCGACGCATCCGCTATTTGGGGATATTTGAATACGTCCCAGAACATGCAATACTTGAAACCGTTCGCATCCGTAAACATCGTCTTCGGATCACGATATTGCATCGTGTTCGTGATAAAGCGTTTGTAGGCGGATGAGAACTCCTCTGCCGAATGATCCATCTTATGGCGGCCGATCTTTTCTATAATGTCACGGGGACGGATGCCTGCCGCATAAGCGGGAGAGTTACGATCTACGTCAACCACTTGATCCAATTTATCGATATCGTAGCTGATCCCCGTATAATTATAGGTCTTCTTGCTCACCTTGAACGGTACGTTACGTCCGTATTTCGTGTATGGGTATTGCATACACATCAACGGGACATGCACCCGGGCGTATTCGTCTAAACGATAAGAGTCTTCCAGCAACTCGTTCGCCTCACATTCCCAGAGTACACGTCCGGGGATATCTTTTTGATCGATGATACGGATACCGAATTGCAACAGATATTCGGCTTCCGCTTCGGCGGCGGCGTAATTCAAGAACGGGAATTTCTCCATCTTACTGTGCGAGAAGTTGTACCGGTAAGTCGGTTCTTTTTCTACCAATACTTTATTCGCTCCCAGATAGTTCGGGTTCTTATCGAAGAAATAGAAAGTCTGTATCAATAAATCCGGCTTTGCGATATCAACCGTAAGTCCTTTTTTGGTCAACTCGTTCTCGATGCATTCGTTGATGACCGTTTCCAGTTTACGGTTATTCTCGTCGATGGTCGAGAAGGCGAATGTCTTGAAGTTACCGAAATCTACGCCGTCGGATGTGACGGTAGTCTTGAACGGGCATACGAATTCTTGCTCATTGGTTGTCTCCAAGCTATACATCGCATAGGCGGACGCCAGCTGGTCTTCCGTGATGGCGTTACTTTTCTTGCAGTCCTTCTTTACCAATACTTGTTTAGAAGGAGAGGAAAGGTTGCTGATGGTCAATAGGACATCGTTTCTTCCGGCGGGATTCAGCAGTTGAGGGATCTCATCGACAGATATTTCCGTCACAGGTACACCGTTGATCTCCTCGATCACGTCGTATTTCTTAATACCTGCTTGCTCGGCGGATGAATAAGGGATGACGCTTTTAATGACCGGCTTGTTGTTTCCCCAGTTCTTGCTCTGGCTGATATCGTATGTGAAGCCTAGTCGGCAGATGGATGTATTCCTGTTTTGGGCGGAAACCGTACAGACCGCCAATACTAATAGTAACGTTGATAAAATCACACTTCTCATCATATTCTGGAATTTTATTTACTCTAAAAATACCTGTTTCGTTTAAAACATAGGCAAAGGTAAAGATATTTTTGATGTGGTGGAATAGTTGGCAATATATTTGCTGCTATAATAGTGTATGAACTTGATATGGATGCTGTGTATATACTTTTTAAGGGTATTTATGTGGTACCGTATTTCGCTTACAATTAGTTAGTAATGAAAAAAATCAGATAGATTATGAGCAAGATGAATCCAAACGAGAAAAAAGAAAACGCTTCAAAAAACGAAAACGTGAATAATGAGGAAGCGACAAATTTGCAGGAAGAACAGTCAAATGCGGCAGATGAAACTGCCGGCTCTGACAATGTGTCGGGCGAGGTGGAAGCCTTGCAAAAGAAATATAACGAATTGAACGATTCCCACCTGCGCTTGATGGCGGAGTTTGACAATTACCGTAAACGTACGATGCGTGAGAAGGCTGATTTGATCAAGACTGGCGGCGAGGGTGCGTTAAAGAACCTTCTTCCTATTATCGACGATTTCGAGCGTGCTTTGCAGAACGTCCGCACGGCTGAGGATGTAGAGGCCGTAGAGGCCGTTAAAGAAGGCGTGGACTTGATTTTCGGTAAGTTCATGGGCTATCTGTCTCAGCAGGGCGTAAAGCCGATCGAGGCCATAGGCAAGCCGTTCAACACGGAGGAGTTTGAGGCTATCGCTACGATTCCCGCTCCGGAACCGGACATGAAGGGCAAGGTATTGGATTGCGTACAAACTGGATATACCTTATTTGACAAGGTAATACGTCACGCTAAAGTAGTAGTGGGAGAATAATCGGAAAATCGGCAAATAACAAATACAAGGATGGCTAAAAGGGATTACTATGAAGTGCTGGGCGTTGAGAAGAATGCTTCGGCGGATGAGATAAAGAAAGCGTACCGTAAGAAGGCGATACAATTCCACCCGGATAAGAACCCGGGCGATAAGCAAGCGGAGGAGAACTTTAAGGAGGCGGCAGAGGCATACGACGTGTTGAGCGATCCGCAAAAGCGTCAGCGTTATGATCAATTCGGTCATGCAGGAATGAGTGGTGCTGCCGGAAACGGTGGTCCGTTCGGTGGCTTCAGTGGCGGCATGTCTATGGATGATATCTTCTCTATGTTCGGAGATATCTTTGGTGGACATAGCGGTGGCTTCGGAGGAGGTTTCAGCGGTTTCGGAGGAGGATTCGGAGGTGGAAGTTCGCAACGTGCGCGTTTTCGCGGTTCGGACTTGCGCGTAAAGGTCAAACTGAACCTGAAAGAAATTTCTACCGGTGTAGAAAAGAAATTCAAACTGAAAAAATATGTTCCATGCGACCATTGTCATGGTTCGGGTGCTGAAGGTGACGGCGGTTCGGAAACTTGTCCGACCTGTAAAGGTAGCGGATCGGTGATTCGCAACCAGCAGACAATCCTCGGTACGATGCAGACCCGTACTACCTGCCCTACTTGTGGTGGCGAAGGAAAAATCATCAAGAATAAATGTAAGGTGTGTGCCGGAGAAGGTATCGTCTACGGTGAAGAAGTAGTAAGCGTGAATATACCTAAAGGTGTAATGGAGGGTATGCAGCTTTCTATGAGCGGTAAAGGAAATGCCGGTAAGCACAATGGTGTTCCGGGTGACCTGTTGATTCTTGTAGAGGAAGAACAGGATAAAGAACTGATCCGCGACGAAAACGACTTGATTTACAACCTGCTTCTCAGCTTCCCGACAGCTGCTTTAGGTGGCGCGGTAGAAATACCCACCATCGACGGCAAGGTGAAAGTGAAGATTGAGTCGGGCACCCAACCGGGTAAAGTACTCCGGCTTCGCGGAAAAGGACTGCCAAGTGTGAACGGATACGGTACGGGAGATTTATTAGTAAATGTTAGCGTATATGTACCGGAAGCTCTTAACAAAGATGAGAAAAAAGCACTCGAAGAAATGGAAGGCTCAGACAATTTTAAACCGAATACTTCTATTAAAGAAAAGATTTTCAAGAAGTTCAAGAGTTTATTTGACTAAGCCGACTTTAAACTGAAAATAGATTTTTAGCAGTATCAGTTAAAGAATGAGCATAAACTCTAACTGATACTGTTTTTTTATAATTGAAAGACTCTTTGAGTTATAAAAGAAAAAACGTCAAAACTAATTGCAGCTATCTGTTCATATAGATAGTTTTACTATCTTTGCCGTCCCCTATTCTATGAGTAGAAAGGGGAGCATGATGATAATTGATAATAACTGATGAAACTTAAAACAATTTTGCTGACTACAGTGGCTACAGGCGCTTTCATGTGTGAGCCTGTCATAGTGCATGCTGTAAATTCTACGCCCGATTCTATGGGATGGTTCCGGAAGAAAAAGAAAAGTGAACCTAACGACAGTGTTAAATCAAAAAACGAGTACGAGAAACTGACCGGAGACGGTAGCATCATTCGCCGTGGTATGTTCAATGTGTACCAGAAAAAGAACGATTACTATTTTGAGGTACCGACGAACCTGCTGGGCAGAGACATGCTGGTAGTGAACAAGCTCCAACGTGTCCCTTCCGAACTGAATGAGGCCGGAGTGAACCGCGGTACCAATTATGAAAACCAGATGGTTCGCTTCGAACTGGATAAGGCAACAAACAAGTTGCTGATTCGTCAAAGCCGCCCTCTTCCTCTCGCTCCTGCCGAAGATGCCATCAGCCAGTCGGTACGTGATAATTATATTTCTCCATTGATAGCCGGCTTCAAGATCGAGGCATTCAACAATGACTCTACCACCATGGTCATCAAAGTGAATGATATTTATGATGGTACAGAGACAAGCATCAACAATGTATTTACCAATATAAATCTGGGAACCTCTTCCATCAAGAATCTGTCACGCATTCTCTCAATCAAGTCATTCGAGAATAATGTGGTGGCTACGTCCGAACTGACCACGAAAGTGACCGAAGGAACGACTTCCATCTATGTAACTGTCGAAGTAAGTTCGTCACTGATGTTACTGCCGGAAACCCCGATGACCGGCCGCCTGGATAATGCCCGCGTAGGCTACTTCACCAATCCTTTGCTTAGCTATAGCGACGGACAACAACGGGTTAGCAAACAACAGTTCATCACTCGCTGGCGCCTGGAACCGAAACCGGAAGATCGCGAGCGCTATCTGCGTGGTGAGTTGGTGGAACCGGCTAAACCGATTGTATTCTACATAGAGAATTCCACACCGTATCGTTGGCGCAAATATATCAAACAAGGTATCGAAGACTGGCAGGTTGCTTTTGAACGTGCCGGTTTCAAGAACGCCATCATCGCCAAAGATATTACGGACAGCATGACGGTAGACATGGACGACGTGAACTATTCCGTACTGACTTATGCAGCCTCAACCAAGGCAAATGCTATGGGTCCTTCTATTCTGGACCCCCGTTCAGGAGAAATTCTGGAAGCGGACATCATGTGGTGGCACAATGTACTGAATATGCTTCAGGAATGGATTACCGTACAGACAGGTACTGTACGCCCGGAAGCACGCGGCATTAAGTTATCCGATGAACTGATGGGTGACGCCATGCGTTTTGTAGCCTGTCATGAAGTAGGCCACTCTTTAGGATTGCGTCATAACATGATGGGGTCATGGGCATTTCCCACGGACTCACTCCGTTCCAAGTCATTTACCGACCGGATGAACTCTACCTCTTCTTCCATCATGGATTATGCCCGTTTCAACTACGTAGCACAACCCGGTGACGGAATAACTGCACTCTCACCGCATATCGGTCCTTACGATCTTTTTGCCATCGAATACGGTTATCGCTGGTATGGTAAGGAAACTCCGGAGGAAGAAAAGGATTTGCTTTATGATTTCCTGAGCCGCCATACAGACCGTCTTTATAAATACAGTGAGGCGCAGGATGTACGTGATGCCGTAGATCCCCGTGCACAGAATGAAGACCTAGGCGATGATGCCGTACGTTCTTCCCAATATGGCATTGCAAACCTGAAACGGATTGTTCCCGAAATTATCAAATGGACAACTACTGGGGAGAAGGGACAAACGTATGAAGAAGCTTCACGTCTATATTATGCAGTGATCAACCAATGGAATAATTATCTGTACCATGTACTTGCCAACATAGGGGGTATATATATGGAAAATACAGTGGTAGGTGACGGTCAGAAAACTTACACTTTTGTAGAGAAGGAGAAGCAGCAGGCCGCTTTGAAATTCTTACTTGATGAAGTATTGACTTACCCGAAGTGGTTATTCGACGCAGAAGTGGGTGAATATACCTATTTGCTTCGCAACACTCCGCTGGGCATAGTAGAAAATGCACCGACACAAGTATTGAAGAATGCCCAATCTTATATTCTTTGGGACCTCTTATCCAATAACCGCCTGGTACGTATGCTCGAAAATGAAGCTGTGAATGGTAAAAAGGCTTTCACAGCCGTAGAGTTGATGGACGGTTTACACCGCAGTATCTTCGCAACCACGGAGCGAGGCGCACTACCTGATGTCATGACACGTGCCTTACAGAAAAACTTTGTAGATGCCTTGATTACAGCTGCTGCCGAAAGCGAAGGAGTCAAAATCAACAAAAAATTAATGGATAACCACTTCCTGCTGGATAACCAAATCCCCCTTTGCAGTTGTGACGAGCATGCTCATCGTACACTGGATTCAGATCGTATGGGTGCCCGCCGTGAATTGAATTTTTACGGTTCCCAGCTAAATCGCATCTCAGATGCCATTTCCGTGAAACGAGGAGAATTGCTCCGCATCAAGGATTTACTCCAGAGTCGTCTGGGAACATCGGATGTGGCAACCAAATATCATTATAAAGATATGATTCTTCGTATCAACACAGCATTGGGACTTTAAAACCAGTTTTCAATTTAAGTATTAATTTTATTATTTTAACGGATGAAAAGACGCTTATCTGTCGTGTTCCTATTACTGATAGGAACACTCACTTACGCCCTTGCCGCAGAGCGACAAGTAGAGGGTGTAGTAATTTCTTCTGAGGATAAATTGCCTCTCATAGGTGCTTCTGTCTATGTGACGGCTGAGGATCTGAAGAAAAACGGGAACAATCAATCGACTATTGGTGTCATTACGGATATCGACGGTAAATTCTCTATTTCAATTCCGGATGGCATTACCCGGTTTTATTGTAGCTACGTTGGCTATGATGTAGTGGAAATAAAACTCATTCCGGGCAAAAAACAATATGATATCACTCTTCAACCTTCTGCTCATATGCTTGATGCGGTAGTTGTAACGGGATACCAGACTGTGGAACGCCGTAAACTGACGGCTGCCGTGTCAAAAATCGATATCTCGGACCAGATGGTAGGTGCAGCCAAGAGCATAGACCAGGCATTGACCGGACAAATTGCCGGACTTTCCGTAAGCAATATATCCGGTGCCCCGGGCGCTCCTGCTAAAATCCGTATCCGCGGTACCTCTTCGCTGAACGGTACACAAGACCCTTTATGGGTATTGGACGGCATTCCATTGGAAGGAACGAACATTCCCAGTATGGAAGTACTGAAAGATATCGATAACGTAGGACAAACCGCCATTGCCGGCCTGAATCCTGCCGATATCGATAATATCACCGTTTTGAAAGATGCTGCCGCAACTGCCATCTATGGTGCCCGCGCAGCTAACGGTGTGATTGTGATTACCACAAAGAAAGGTAAAGTCGGAAAACCGGTTATTAACTTCTCTTCGAAGCTGACATATTCTCCAAAGTTGAATATAGACCGCTTGAATCTATTGAATTCAGAAGAGAAAGTAGGTCTGGAACTTGACTTGCTGGAATCCGGCTATCCTTACAGAGAAACCAAAGGTGAGGTATATCGCATTATCTCCGGATTGGGAGAACTACAGAACTTCAAAGACGGAGGTTGGAACGCTTTGTCCTCCAATGCTCAAGGTGCAATCAATAGACTAAAGGCAACTAACACAGACTGGAGTGATATCCTCTTCCGTGATGCATTTACACAGGAGTATAACTTGTCTCTTTCCGGTGGTAGCGAAAAGGCAACTTATTACACTTCTTTCGGATATATGAAGGAAAACGGTAATATTCCCAATGTCTCTGCCGAACGTTTGAATTTAGTGATGAAGACCAGCTATAAGGTGAACAGCATATTGAAAGTCGGTGCTTCCATGTTTGCCAACCGCCGTAAGAACTCTACTTATTTGCCGGATGACCGGGGACTGACGAACCCGATCTATTATTCACGTCTGGCAAATCCTTATTTCACTCCTTATGATGCCAATGGCAACTATAATTACGATGTGGATGTAGAAGATGATACGGACATGGATTTTGGTCTTAACCTCTTCGAAGAACGGAAAAATACGAGTAACGAAACTACCATTAACGGCCTTTCATCCATCTTCGACGCTGAACTGCGATTTGACGACCGTTTTAAAATTACCACCCAACTCGGTTTGCAACTGGATAAAACTTCTATCGAAAAAATCGCTGAAGAAGAAAGTTATGTGATGCGTACAGAGAAGAAGAATCATCGTAATAATGGCGTAACTTACCTGCCGGAAGGAGGATTCCATAAGGCTAACGAAAACTCACTGTCCCAGCTCACTTGGAAAGCGATGGGAGAATACCGCGATACCTACAATGACATCCATGAATTTGAAATAATGGTGGGAACAGAAATCCGCAAGACATGGGAGGAAAAGCTGTATAGCGCCGGTTATGGATTTGACCGGAAGACGCTGACAACAAAGCCGATCATCTTCCCGGAAGAAAGCCAGGCCTTCAAGTTACACGAGAAGGCTCATGTTGAGAATGCATACGTATCCGCTTTCTCAACCCTGTCTTATTCTTTGCTGAACCGCTATACATTGGGCGGAAGTATCCGTTTTGACGGTTCCGACCTTTTCGGTGTAGACAAGAAATACCGTTATCTGCCACTATATTCAGTCAGTGGTTTGTGGCGTATCTCTCAGGAACCTTTTATGGCGAATGCCAAATGGATAGACAATCTGGTAGTCCGTGCATCCTACGGTTTGCAAGGAAACATTGACAAGAACACCTCTCCTTACCTTCTGGGTAACTACAGAATTGAAAATATCCTGCCGGGAGGGTCGGAAGATATGATTGACGTTTCCGGTGCACCGAACAAGAAACTGCGTTGGGAGAAAACCCACTCAGTAAACGCCGGATTCGACTTTGCAGTATTGAATCAGGCTATCAATCTGAGCGTAGACTATTATTATCGTAAGGGCGTAGACTTGATTGGAACCCAAATGCTCCCACTGGAAACAGGTTTTGAAATGTTGACCGTCAACTGGGCCAGTATGCAGAACCAGGGTGTTGAGGTTGCCCTTAGCACACGCAATATCCACACCAAGAATTTCATGTGGACCACCAACTTCAACTTCGCATATAACAACAATAAAATACTGAAAGAAGCACTGCGCGAAGATGCCTTGGAACCGGGACGCGAAGGATATCCTGTAGGAGCCTTGTTTGCCCTGAAAACAGCCGGATTGGATGAAGAAGGTTATCCGATGTTTGAGGGTAAAGACGGAAAAGCCGTATCGGCCATGGAATTCTTCAAATTGCAGGAATGGGGATTCGGAGCAACTGACCTGACAGCCCGCGAACGCCGTGAACTTTACACTTATGTAGGTACAGCCGACTGCCCTTATACCGGTGGTTTCAATAATACTTTCACATACAAAGCATTTGAACTGGGTGTCAACTTCAGCTTCGACTTCGGTGGAAAGGTGCGCAGCCAACCCACCTACTCTATCGTTGACTTTGATAAAGGACGTAATACGAACCGCGATATCCTGAACCGATGGACTCCGGAAAACACGGAAACAATCTTCCCTGTTCTGCTGAGCCAAAATGAACGTCTGGACGAATACATGTGGTATTCAAACCAGAATGAAATATACCGTAACCTGGATATCTGGATCAGAGACCTAAACTACGTGCGACTGCAAAACATCCGTTTAGGGTATACATTGCCCACTAATTTTAGCCGCAAATTGGGTATGACTTCCGCTACAATTGCCATCGAAGGACGTAACTTATTAGTATTCGGTTCAAGTTACAAGAATTATCTTGATCCGGAAACGATGTCCAACGCGTATGCAACCCCGGCTCCGAAGTCTGTTACCCTAAGCCTGAACCTGAATTTTTAATTTTATAGAGAGTTAAAACAATGAGAAAGATATATATAATGTTATTGATGAGCAGCGTAGTATTACTGACTGCTTGTGATATGCTTGACATTCAACCTACGGGAAAGGTGATCCCCCAGACTTTAGCTGAGTACAGAGCGCTGATTGCCACAGCTTATAAGACCGTTCCCGATGCCAGAGGACTCGCCTGTTTTCGTTCGGATGAACTGTATGTGAAAGACGATAGTTGGGAACAGGATCGTTACGGAAAAATCGAGTGCTGGGATGACTTCAGCGCACCGGGACAAACCACTGCTTTTGAGTGGAAGAACTTCTATAGCATCATGTTCACTGTCAACTATACCATAGAAGAGCGGGAATCCATCAACGAAGGGAGCGAAGAGGACATCGACCAATTGATTGGTGAATGTTATCTGCTCCGTGCTTACATGCATTTCCTGTTGGTAAATCTTTACGGTCAGCCCTATACCCGTCCGGGAGCATTAGAGACTACAGCCGTGCCGCTTAAGCTGAATAGCGATATCAATGAAATCCTGAAGAAGAATACCGTTGCACAGATTTATGAAGCGGTCATTGCAGACATCAACGAAGCTGAAAAACTGATTAATAAAGAATCTTGGGAACAGAAATTTTCTTATCGTTTCACAACCTTATCTGTAAAAGCCCTCCGTGCCCGTGTATATTTATATATGGGACAATGGGACAATGCATATCAGGCAGCCGAAGCAATACTTGCTGAAAAGAATACATTGGAAGATTTCAATGCAGAAACTTATACCCTGCCGAACAACTATCAGTCTGTAGAAAATATTACTGCCTTAGAACGTGGTATGTCTTCTAACTACACACAGGCTGTTGTTCTATCAGAAGCTTTAGCTTCTTTATACAAAGAAGGCGATTTACGTCTGGACGCTTATTTTAAAGCTGCCGACAAGAATGGTTATCGCTTCAGCCAAAAGAGCGGAAAAGATGATTTCCGTTGTTCTTTCCGAGTGGGAGAAATGTACCTGAATTCGGCAGAAGCAGCCGCACAATCGGATAAATTGCCCCAAGCACGCACCCGATTACTGGAGTTAATGCAGAAGCGCTATACACCGGAAGTATATACAGTAAAAGCAACTGCCGTGAACGCAATGACCAAAGAAGCCCTGATACAGGAGATTCTGGATGAACGTGCGCGTGAATTAGCTTTTGAAGGACATCGCTGGTTCGACTTACGCCGTACCACCCGCCCTCGTATTGAAAAAGTGCTCAAGGGAGGAACCTATGTATTGGAACAGGATGATTCGCGTTATACAATTCAAATTCCAAGAGAAGCGATAGCTGCTAATCCGGAGTTGTCGAACTGATAAATAAGTAGAGTTGATAAATAAGAAAACCTCCTTTCTCATCCTGTTATGGTAATTGAGAAAGGAGGTTTTTATTGTGAGTTATCTATCCTTTTAAAGCGTATCTTCAATAGCCTTCTTGATAATTGGTTCCATTATATCATACCCTTCACTTGTCGGATGTACTCCATCTTTCGTATATTGAGGATTTAATGCTCCGTTTTCATCCAACACCATCGCCTTGTAATAATCCACATAAGGAATCTTGTTTGCTTTTGCATACGCTGCTACACGGGCATTTAATGATTGAATTTTCTGAGGAACGTCTTTTATTTCCGGTCTCCATTTAAAGGTTGCCGCCGGTAGCACAGAAGTTAAAATCACTTTTATCTTATTTGCTTTAGCCAACTCTACCATAGAAATAATATTTCCAAATGTATACTCTTCATTGTAGGGACCTACATTTTCAGCAACATCATTAGTTCCGGCATTTATGACTACTAAAGCCGGAGAAAGATTAATGACATCCTCACGGAAACGCAATAAGAATTGATAAGAGGTTTGTCCACCGATGCCACGACCTATATAGCCATTTGTTTTAAAGAAGTCCGGATGAGTTCTCACCCACCCTTCCGTAATGGAATTCCCCATGAAGACAACTCTTTTCTCTTTCTTTACGGGCTTTGGAAGTGCAGCGTTTTCTTTTGCATAACGAGCTAAATTGGCAAAATTGTTCTTTTGAGCATATGCCTCACTGATTGATAATCCTCCCAGAATAGTAATTAACAACAAACACTGTTTTAATCTTTTCATTTTCATACTTTAGATATTAATTATTAGGACATGCAAAGATAAAAAGATTCCTGCAAAAAAAATGTTTCTTTCACCACTTTACTTCCATTTCTTCACAGCCTTTTTATCTACTCCCACAGCCTCAATCAAGCTCAAAGCAAATCCACCACTACGTGCCATCTTTACAGATATTTTAGTCTTATTGGTTACAATACCTTTCTTTATCTGATAGGCAGTAGGATTCTTTTCATAATCAGCATCTTTAGCATCAGCATACAGCGTTGCTACGTACTCTTTTCCGGGTTCCAGAAAGTCGAGGGTAAAAGTAGAGACACGGGCATTTTCATCCGTAATGCCACCCACAAACCAATTGCCTGTACCCTTAGCTTTACGAGCTACGGTTATATAATCGCCCGGTTCAGCTTCAAGATATTTACTGTCATCCCAATCAACAGCAACATCTTTAATGAATTGGAAAGCATCCAAATGACGTTCGTAACTTTCCGGCAGGTCAGCCGCCATCTGCAACGGACTGTAAAGAGTGACATACAAAGCCAACTGTTTGGCCAAAGTAGTATGTACAAAACTATGCTCACCACTCAGGAAAGAGAGTTG
>OKUA01001447.1_pt1 | contig 12935 bp, 13 predicted proteins | sample 1606501 | NCBI WGS metagenome assembly OKUA01 (sample SAMEA3879608, study PRJEB24766) | human gut metagenome | biome: human-associated habitat; feature: feces | place: USA | collected 1985/1987
CCGGTATTTGTTTCCGGTACAGACGGTGTAGGAACAAAGCTTAAAATCGCGTTTTTGATGGATAAGCACAATACGATTGGTATAGATTGCGTTGCTATGTGTGTTAATGATATTATATGCTGCGGCGCTGCTCCGCAATTTTTTCTTGACTATATTGCTGTCGGAAAGAATTATCCTGAAAAAATCGCGGATATAGTTTCAGGTATTGCTGACGGTTGCGTTGAAGCCGGCTGCGCTTTAGTCGGCGGTGAAACTGCTGAAATGCCCGGATTTTATCCTGCCGACGAATATGACGTAGCAGGCTTTTCAGTGGGCGTGGTTGATAAAGATAAGATTTTAAGACCGGAGGATCAGAAAGCCGGCGATGTATTAATAGGCATTAAATCCAGCGGGGTTCATTCCAATGGCTTTTCATTGGTAAGAAAGATTTTTACTGTAAATGAACAAACTTTAGCAAGGCATTTTTCAGATTTAGGAACTACTCTCGGAGAATGTCTGCTGACTCCTACCAAGATATATGTAAAGCCTATTCTTAAGCTTATTGAACAGGTTAAGGTCAACGCCGTATCTCATATAACCGGAGGCGGTTTTTATGAGAATATTCCGCGATCTCTTCCGAATGGTCTTTCCGCTAAGATTGAAAGAAATTCTATTGATATTCTCCCTATATTTGATCTTATTGCGAGAACAGGTCATATTCCGGAAAGAGATATGTTCAATACGTTTAATATGGGCGTCGGTATGACTGTTTCTGTTGATAAGGCGGACGCCGACAAGGCACTGGATGTGTTAAATTCATCTGGCGCTGAAGCTTATATATTAGGTGAGCTTGTGCAAAGTGATGAAGGCGTTATTATCAGCTAATTAAATCGCTGTTATTTTGCGGCAGATTGGAGAAATCTATGGAAAACTATGATAAGCCTCTAAAAAATATTATTGTTTTGGTTTCCGGTGGCGGAACCAATCTTCAGGCGCTTATCGACGCACAGAACAACGGCGGTATAAAAGGTGGAAGAATTACCTGCGTCATATCTTCAAGAGCTGACGCATATGCGTTGGTTCGTGCAATGAATAACGGTATATCAACGAGGGTTATTCCCAGAAAATCGTTTGAAAGCAGCGAAAAATACAGTGAAGCAATAATGGAAGCGTTATATGAGGAGTATGCTGATTTAGTTGTGCTGGCGGGATTTATGACAATTCTTGACGAGAAAATTATCAAGGCTTATCCGTATAAAATAATCAACGTTCATCCGGCGCTTATACCATCGTTTTGCGGAAAGGGCTATTATGGATTAAGGGTGCATGAGGCCGCATTGGATTACGGCGTTAAAATCAGCGGGGCAACCGTTCATTTTGTCAACGAGGAGGCAGATGCCGGTGCAATAATTCTGCAAAAGTCCGTCGAGGTTAAGAATAATGATACTCCTGAAATTCTGCAAAAAAGAATAATGGAACAGGCTGAATGGAAGATACTTCCCGAGGCTGTTTCATTGTTTTGCCAGGATAGGATTGAGATAATTAACGGCAAGGCTTATATAAAAGAATAATGGCCGGTGGATGTGATAATAAATGGACTATTTCAATAAGCTCCAGAAATATTTTATTTGCTTTGTTTTATATGCTGTTTTAGGCTGGAGCTATGAGGTTATTTTGGAAACTTTTATTTATCAATGGGGTTTCACTAACAGGGGAGTGTTATTCGGTATATGGAGTAGGAGCAATGTCCTTTTTGCTTTGTCTTGGGAAATTGATGAGAAAAAAAGATATTAGATGGCTTAATATTATTAAACCAATAATCATTTTTATCGGATGTGCGGCTATTGCAACTTTAATAGAGTTGACGGCGAGTTATATTTTGGAATTTGCATCAGGATCATGGCCTTGGCAGACGTATGAGGATTATAAATATAATTTTCAGGGACGTATTGCATTATCGACTTCTTTAAGATTCGGTCTGGGAGGAACAATTTTTCTTTACATAGTTCAGCCTTTTTTTGACTGGATATTGTTAAAGCCGGGTAAAAATCAATTAAATATTATCTCGGCAGTTATGTTGGCAATTTTATCGGCAGACTGTATTTATACGTTTATTATTAAAAACTGATTTTACGTTCATATTATTGACATTTCGGAAAGGATTCTTATTATGAATAAATTAGACATATCAAAAGAACTCAAAAGCAATTCTTATCCGGGCAGAGGAATTATAATAGGAAAATCATCTGACGGAAAATATGCTGTTACCGCTTATTTTATTATGGGAAGAAGCGAAAACAGCAGAAACAGAATATTTGTTGAAGATGGCTGCGGTATCAGAACTCAGGCTTACGATCCGTCCAAGCTTACTGATCCGAGTCTTATTATTTATTCTCCGGTAAGAGTTCTGGGTAATAAGACTATTGTTACAAACGGTGACCAGACTGACACTATTTATGATTTGATGAATAATCAGATGACGTTCGAGCAGTCGCTGAGAACAAGAGAGTTTGAACCGGACGCTCCTAATTATACTCCCAGAATTTCCGGTATAATAAAGGTTGATCCGCAGAAAACCTTTAATTATGCTATGTCTATTTTGAAAAGCGAAAATGGAAATCCCGATTCCTGTAATCGTTTCACTTTTTCATATAATAATCCTATAAACGGAGAGGGTCGTTTTATCCATACATATATGGGCGACGGAAATCCGCTTCCAAGCTTTGAAGGAGAGCCCAAGCTTATAGCTGTAGAGGGCAGTATTAGTGAATTCGGAAGCAATATTTGGAATAGTTTGAACAGCGAAAATAAGGTATCGTTATTTGTCAGATACATTGATCTGTCAGACGGTACATATAAGACTGAAATTTACAATAAAAATTGCTGAGAGAGGTTTGATTTATGTCATCAGAAATGTTTTTAAAGTACGGCTGCAATCCTAATCAGAAGCCGTCGAGAGTATTTATAGATAACGCTGAGCTGCCGTTCGAGGTACTTAACGGTAATCCCGGATATATTAATCTGCTGGACGCATTCAACGGCTGGCAGCTTGTAAAAGAATTAAAAGCTGCAACAGGACTTTGCGCCGCTACTTCTTTTAAGCATGTTTCTCCTGCGGGAGCTGCGGTTGGTCTTCCATTATCAGATACTTTAAAGAAAATATATTTTGTAGACGACCTCGAGGAACTTTCTCCAATTGCATGTGCTTATGCAAGAGCAAGAGGAGCTGACAGAATGTCATCTTACGGTGACTTTGTCGCACTTTCGGATACCTGCGACAAGGCGACAGCTCTTATGCTCAAAAGGGAAGTTTCAGACGGAATAATAGCTCCGGATTATACTCCTGAGGCGCTGGAGATTTTAAAATCTAAGCGTAAAGGGACATACAATGTAATAAAAATGAATCCGGATTATATACCAGAAGAAATAGAGAAAAAACAGGTGTTCGGTATAACCTTTGAACAGGGCAGAAACAATCTATTGATTAATAATTTACTTCTTGATAATGTTGTAACTGAAAATAAGATTATTCCTGAGGATAAAAAGCGCGATCTTCTTATCTCACTTATAACTTTGAAGTATACTCAGTCTAATTCGGTATGCTATGTAAAGGAAGGACAGGCTATCGGTATCGGCGCAGGTCAGCAGTCCAGAATACACTGTACCAGACTTGCAGGAAATAAAGCCGATATTTGGTGGCTTCGTCAAGCGCCACAGGTTTTAAGCCTTAAATTCGTAGATGATATACGCCGTCCCGACAGGGATAATGCGATTGATATTTATATTTCTGAAGACTATATGGACGTTCTTGCAGAAGGCGCATGGCAGAATATATTTAAGGAGAAGCCTCCTGTTTTTACAAAGGAAGAACAAAGAAAATGGCTTTCTGAAAATACCGGAGTTTGCCTTGGATCCGACGCATTCTTCCCGTTTGGCGATAATATTGAAAGGGCAAGAAAAAGCGGTGTTTCCTTTATTGCTGAGCCGGGCGGTTCCATCAGAGATGATAATGTTATTGATACCTGCAATAAATATAATATTGCAATGGCGTTTACAGGTATTAGATTATTTCATCATTGATTATGTTAATAATTCAATGAAGTTAAAATACGGTTATTAAGGGGAATTTTAATGAACATACTTGTTGTAGGCGGAGGCGGCAGAGAACATGCAATAGTTATGAAGCTTGCCGAGAGTAACAGAGTTGAAAAGCTATACTGTGCTCCGGGTAACGGAGGTATCTCTAAATTTGCTGAGTGCTTTCCTGTAAAGGCTACCGATATTGACGGTATTGTTGATCTCGCTAAGAAGCTTTCCGTAGATATGGTTGTGGTAGCGCCTGACGATCCTCTGGTAATGGGAATGGTCGACGCGCTTACAGCTGAAGGAATTAGAGCGTTCGGTCCGGATAAATCGGCCGCCGTTATCGAGGGTAGTAAGGTATTTTCCAAAAATCTTATGAAAAAATATGAAATACCTACGGCCGGATATGAAGTTTTTGATAATTCTGCCGACGCCATAAGCTATATTGAAAAGAATAATAAATATCCTATAGTTATTAAGGCAGATGGACTGGCTCTTGGAAAGGGCGTTATTATTGCTGAAGATTTTGACGAGGCGAAAGCTGCTGTTAATACTATTATGGAGGATAAGATATTTGGCAGCAGCGGCTTGAATGTCGTGATTGAAGAATATCTTATCGGTCCTGAGGTATCTGTTTTATGCTTCACCGACGGCAAAACCATAAGCCCTATGGTAACTTCTATGGATCATAAAAGAGCCAATGATAATGATGAGGGTCTGAATACGGGAGGTATGGGAACTGTTGCCCCAAATCCGTATTATACTCAGGAAATTTCAGATATATGTATGGAAAAGATATTTATTCCTACTATTGAGGCGATGAATAGTGAAAACCGTAAATTTAAAGGCTGTCTGTATTTTGGACTTATGCTGACTGAGGAAGGACCTAAGGTTATTGAATATAATTGCCGTTTTGGCGATCCTGAAACTCAGGTAGTTCTTCCGCTGCTCGATACGGATCTGCTCACTGTTTTCGAAGCTGTTATTGATGAAAAATTAGAGGATATTGATATTAAATGGAAGGACGAATGCGCTGCCTGCGTTATTTTGGCCAGCGGAGGCTATCCGGTTAAATATGCGTCTGGATATTCGATAAGCGGTCTTGATGAAAACGGACAATTAAACGGTCATTTAGTGTTTCATGCAGGTACTCGGCTAAATAATGATCAATTTATAACGTCGGGCGGGCGTGTGTTAGGAATTACCTCAACTGCAAAAACGCTGGAATTAGCGATAAATAAAGCTTATAATGGCGTTGAATCAATTAATTTTAAGGATATGCATTTCAGAAAGGATATTGGTTTGAAAGCTCTTAATTGCATTAATTGATTGCGCGCTGTAAATATATAATATTATTTATGGTATAATTTCATCATAGTGAAAAATTATAACTGTAATGATATATTTAATTGATTGGAAGTAATATATAATGCTGTTAGACAGATATTTACCAAGGATTGAATTCAATAGTTATGAAGATTTCAAGGAAAATTACAAGGTAAACATTCCTGAAAATTTGGATTTGATATTGTCGATGAATGGGCAAAGAAAGAGCCGGAAAAAAATGCTTTAGTTTGGTGCAACGATCATGGAGAAGAAAAGAAATTTACTTTTAACGATATCTCCAAGCTATCAAACCGGACGGCTAATTATTTTAAAAGTATCGGTATAAAAAAAGGAACGGTAGTAATGCTGATACTAAGAAGAAGATGGGAATATTGGATTTGTGCAACGGCATTGCACAAAATCGGAGCAATTTTAATTCCCGGAACATTGCAGCTTACTAAAAAGGATATAGTTTACAGGGGTAATGCAGCGAAAGTATCCGTTATAGTATGTCTGCCTGATGAATTTGTGATAAATCAGGTTAATGCTGCTCAGTCTGAGATACCGAGCCTGAAAACCAAGGTTATTGTTGAAAGAAAAATTGAAGGCTGGGAGTATTTTGAAGAAAGGATAGCTCAGTTTTCCGATGCTTTTGAACGTCCTGTCGGCAGTGAGGCAAACAAATGGAATGATATAATGCTCGTTTACTTTACCTCCGGTACTACCGGAATGCCTAAAATGGTACAGCATAATTTTGCTCATCCTCTTGGGCATATTGTTACGGCTAAATACTGGCAGCAGGTACAGGAAAATAAGCTTCATATGAGTGTTTCTGATTCCGGCTGGGCTAAGTTCGGGTGGGGAAAGATTTACGGTCAATGGATATGTGGAGCAGTTATTTTCGCATATGATATGGATAAATTTATACCGCTTAATCTTCTAAAAAAAATAACGGAATATAAAGTTACAACTTTTTGCGCTCCTCCTACTATGTTTAGATTTATGCTTCAGGAGGACGTTAAATCGTTTGATTTATCAAGTATAAAAACCTGCTGTATTGCCGGAGAGCCGCTTAATCCGCAGGTATTCAACGATTGGTACGCCCTTACAGGCTTAAAGCTTCGCGAGGGATTCGGTCAGACAGAGGGAACGGTTCTTATCGCTAATTTCAAGTGGCTCGAGCCTTCGGCCGGTTCAACCGGAAAGCCTTCTCCTCTTTATGATATACGGCTTATAAATGAAAATGGTGAGGAATGCAGACCGAACGAGGAAGGAACTATCGTTGTAAACGATGTAAAAAGCAATCCTCCGGTAGGTCTGTTTACAGGATATTACCATAATGAACAAATGACTGATGAAGCTCTGTATGGCGATTACTACGATACCGGAGATGTGGCAGTGCGTGACGAAAACGGTTATTATTGGTTTATGGGCAGAAATGACGACGTTATAAAATGCTCAGGCTACAGAATAGGACCGTTTGAAGTTGAAAGTGCGATTTTAGAGCATCCCGCTGCCGTGGAATGCGCCGTTACATCAGCTCCCGATCCTATCAGGGGACAGGTTGTGAAGGCGACTATAGTACTTGCAAGGGGATTTGAACCAAGCGAGGAACTTACTAAGGAAATACAGAATCATGTTAAAAAAGTAACTGCTCCTTATAAATATCCGAGAATTGTTGAATATGTAAGCGAGCTTCCAAAAACAATAGGCGGAAAAATAAAAAGGAAAGAAATTCGTCAGAAAGACAATAAAATGAACTGAATAATAGACTCCCGGAGGAAATAATGAATAATCGTTTAAAGTATCTTCAGCAAAAAACATTAAGATTGACAGTTTCTCCGGGCGTTTATATTATGAAAGATGAAAACGGCGGTATTATATATATTGGCAAGGCTAAGAATCTGAAAAATCGTGTTTCCAGTTATTTCAGAAGTAATCCCGATCATACTCCAAAAGTTGCCAAGATGGTTGAAAACGTTTTTGATTACGATTTTATTGTGACTGATAGTGAATATGAGGCGCTGTTGCTTGAATGCAGTCTAATAAAGCAGCATAAACCTAAGTATAATATTTTACTTAAAGACGATAAGGGTTATCATTATATAAAAATTTCAGATGAAGCCTACCCTCGTATTACTGCTGAAAAGAAATGCGATAACTGCGGAACATTTTTAGGACCTTATATGAGCTCATATATTGCTACCCAGACTGTAAGAGAGGTTAATAAAGCCTTTAAGCTGCCTACATGTAAATTAAAATTTACCGGAAATCAGAAAAAATTACGTCCATGTCTTAATTATCATATTAATCAATGTGTCGGTGTATGCACTGGTGATATCAGTCGGGAAGAATACATGAATATTGTCGGTCAGGCTTTGGATTATATAAAGAACGGAAGCGAATCGTCTGTTAAGAGCCTGCAGCTTGAGATGGAAAGAGCTGCTGAAAATCTTGATTTTGAACGCGCCGCAAAAATAAGGGACAGAATTAAAGCTATTTCAAAATCAAATCAGACGCAGAAAATTCTTGATTTAAATATGGGAAACTGTGATATTATAGCCTCAGTCAAAAGTCCTTATGGCTCGTGTATTTCAATTTTGATGTACAGAGAAAACAGACTTTATGATAAGTCTTCTTATTATTTTTCTATAAATGAATATGAGGAAAATTTAATGGAAACATTTGTATTACAATACTATATTGATAAAACAATTATGCCGAAAAATATTTATTTTGACAGTGAATTTCAAAATTATCAGCTTATAAATGAAGCGCTTAATAAAAAATTCAATAAGAATATAAAATTTATATTTCCTAAAAAGGGAAGCATGCTTAAATATGTTATGATGGCTAAAAATAATGCTGAAGAGTATTTGTCTATAAAAAATAACAGAACTGGCAAAGAAATAGAGGCTCTTGATCAGCTTGGGGAAATTTTAGGACTTAAAAAGCCGCCTATGTATATAGAGGCTTATGATATATCCAATTATTCTTCGTCTTCAATGGTTGCAGGAATGATAGTATTTGAAAATGGACGTCCTCTGAAAAAAGCATATAAGCGCTTTTCAATCAAGGATAACGTTACTCAAAATGACTACGCATGTATGCAGGAGGTTTTGAAAAGACGTTTTAACGAGTACACAAAAGGTAGCGACGAGGGTTTTTCAAAGCTTCCTGATCTTATTTTTCTTGACGGCGGTCAGGGACATGTCAATGCAGTTAAAAACGCTCTTAGGGATTATAATATAGAAGTTCCCATTTTTGGATTGGTTAAGGATAATAAACATAGAACAAGAGCAATTTCAACTGACGGCGGGGAAATAGAGGTTTCAAGGAATAAACAGGCGTTTATATTAATGACCAAAATTCAAGACGAAGTTCATAGATTTTCGATTTCATACATGAAATCAAAGCACACTAAAAGCAGTATTAATTTTGAGCTTACTAAGGTCAAGGGAATAGGCGTAAAAAAATCTCAGAAGCTGATGCTGAAATATAAAACTATTGCTAATCTGAAAAACGCCGGTCCAGAAGACTTATCGGAAACAGCAGGAGTAAATATCAATATAGCTAACGAGCTATATAATTTTATTCAGAATGAATTATAACGATTTACGGCTGAATTTAAATGTTGATATTGGAGAGTGAATATGAGAGTAATTACCGGTTTTGCAAGAGGAAAGAAATTAGTAACGCTTGACGGGAATGATATTAGACCGACTACCGACAGAGTAAAGGAAGGAATATTTTCATCAATACAATTTGATTTGGAAGGAGCTTCAGTTCTCGATTTATTTGCAGGCAGCGGTCAACTTGGTATTGAGGCATTGAGCAGAGGAGCGGATAAAGCTTATTTTGTTGATAATTCTAAAAAATCTCTTGAAACAGTAAAGAAAAACTTGGCTATTACTGGTTTAGAAAATAAATCAAAATTGTTTAACATGAATGGACATGATTTTCTGAAAATAACGGATCAGAAGTTTGATTTTATTTTCTCAGAAATTTTGCCGGATTTATGCAATAAGCTGAAGTCCGGCGGAAAAATATTTTGTGAGCATGAAAAAAATCTTGTTCTTCCTGACGAAATTAATAATTTAAGGTTGAAAAAGATTTATAAGTATGGTAAAATAAAAGTATCGTTATATTGTCTGTCCGGGGAGGATTCTTAAATTGAGGAAGATTGCTGTATGTCCCGGAAGCTTTGATCCAATAACTTTCGGACATCTTGACATAATAAAAAGGGCCTCGACGCTGTTTGATAAAGTAATCGTTTTAATATCTGTAAATTCTGCAAAGAAACCCAGCTTTTCATTGTATGAACGAATGATGATGATAGAACGAAATACCGGACAGTTTGATAATGTGGTTATAGATATATTGGACGGTCTGCTTGCGGACTATGTTAAGGATGTCGGTGCAATCGCTATTGTCAAGGGATTGAGAGCTGTCAGTGACTTTGAATATGAATTCCAAATGGCGCTGGCAAACAAAAAGCTTTATTCAGGGGCGGAAACTGTTTTTTTAACGACGTCCGCTGAAAATATGTATTTAAGCTCAAGCGTTGTAAAACAGATTGCTGAATACGGCGGTAACATAAGTTCGTTTGTTCCTGAAAATGTACTGGAGTTTATTCAAAGCAGACTTGTAAAGGAGTAAAAAATGAATAAGATTGATGATATTTTGGATGAAATGGATGATGTTATTGATAAGGCAAAACCGTTTCCGTTCGCCGGCAATAAATATATTGCAAATACTGATCGTTTAAGAGAACTTATTGATGATGCGAGGCTGCATTTGCCCTCTGAAATAAAAGAGGCAAGAAACGTTGTTTTTGATAAAAACAGGATTTTGAATGAAGCTAAGGAAAAAGCTGAGGCTATAATAAACCAGGCAGAAAAAAGGGCTGCTTCTATTGTTTCTCAGGACGCTATAGTTAAGGAAGCGACTAAAAAGGCCTATGATATTCTAACAAAAGCAAAAACTGCGGCTAACCAAATGAAAAAGGAAGCCAGCGAATATACAGATAGTCTTATGAACAAAACTGAAAGGTTTATGACAGCGGTTTTACAGGATGTCCGTAAAACTAAAAGTGAATTAAGAGATAAAAGATGATGTTTAAAACGCATAAATTAAAGTTTATGCGTTTTGATTTTTTATTATTCAATAAATAATTTCTGTGAAATGTCTTGACAAATATTCCGTAGGATGTTATAATCTTGTCAATATATGAATTTGAGGTGATAATGCAGTATGGACAGCAGTGACGACGATAATAATAACTGCTATTTTTTAATCAATGTAATAATATACGGGCATGGTCTGCACTTTTTGTGTTAGATTATGCCTTTTTGTGTCTTTATGTAAATATCGATTAAATTTTTGGAGGATATAAATGTTTTGGCAGTTATTATTACAGGTTATATTAATTTTTCTTAATGCAGTATTTGCATGCGCTGAAATTGCGGTAATATCAATAAATGACGCAAAGCTTGATAAACTGGCTTCAAGCGGCGACAAACGAGCTAAGCGTCTTAAAAATCTCACTAACCAGCCGTCAAGATTTCTTGCGACAATACAGGTTGCTATTACGCTTTCCGGATTTATCGGTTCAGCGTTTGCAGCGGATAATTTCGCGGAGCCTCTGGCAAGGGCTGCAGTTAATTTAGGAATTCCGCTGTCTGAAAGCGTATTAAAAAGTATTTCAGTAGTTTTGATTACATTGGTTCTTTCCTATTTTACTTTAATATTCGGAGAGCTTGTACCTAAAAGATTAGCGATGAAAAAATCCGAATCGCTCGCTTTAGGAATGTCCGGATTGATATCGTTTATTTCAAAGCTGTTTGCACCTATTGTATGGCTGCTCAATATTTCAACCAACGCAGTGCTTCATTTGCTTGGTATAGATCCTGAAAGCGATGACGACAATGTTACTGAGGAAGAAATATTGATGATGTCCGACGCGGGGGCTGAAAAGGGAACTATAGATGAAGAGGATAACAGAATTATAAAGAATATTTTTGCTTTCGATGATCTTACCGTGGATCAGGTTTGTACGCATCGTACAGAAGTCAAATATTTATCTATTGATGAAAGCGACGAGGAATGGTGCGAGACGATATATAAAAGCAGGCATAGTAAGTTTCCGGTTTGCGGAAGTAAAATTGACAATGTTCTGGGTATTTTAGATGTAAGAGATTATTTTTGCCTTGATGATAAAAGCAAGGAAAGCGTAATGAAAAATGCGGTGAAGGAACCGTATTTTGTACATGAATACATGAAGGCGGATGTATTATTTGATAATATGAAGAAACATGACGCAGATCATTTTGCCGTTGTTATTGACGAATACGGCGGCGTCAACGGTATTGTAACTGTTACTGATCTGGTAGAGAAGCTTGTCGGAGATTTTTCTGAAATTCTTCCGGATGAAATGTCTGAAAAAATAGAAAAGACCGGTGAAAATGAATGGTGCGCTTCAGGAATTGTTCCTCTTACTGAAGTTGCTCAAGCGCTTAAGATTGATCTTCCAACGGATAAATTTGATACTGTAGGAGGATATCTGATGTCCTTTTCAGGATCGTTTCCAAAGGATAATACGATGACATTTGTTGAGACTGATTTTTTAAAGGCGGAAATAATTCAGGTTAGGAATCATAGAATAGAAAAATGCCTTTTGAAAGTAAAAATAGATGAAAAATTAGATAACATAGATTGACAATAAATTCTTATTATGATATAATAATATCATTAAATGAGATTTGAGGTGAAAAAATGCGCAATATTTTCTGCTGATTGATTTAAGGCGCTTCAAAGTGTTAGTGATGAATGATTTCATTCATTTTATTTGCTGTGCCTATCCGCAGAAAATATGCCTTTTTGCCTGAATTATAGGGTGGATTATGCCTTTTCCTTCTTGATTTATACAGGTGCAGGATTTTCTGCGGCTTGTATTAATTAAGGAGGTATTTTTATGTCATTGATAAATGTCAGCAATCTTACTTTTTCATATTCTGACGATTATGATAATGTTTTTGAAAATGTAAGCTTTCAAATTGATACGAATTGGCGATTGGGATTCATAGGAAGAAATGGAAGAGGTAAAACGACCTTTTTCCGTATATTGTCAGGAGAGCTTGAATACAAGGGAAAAATTACGTCGACTGTATCCTTTGAATACTTTCCGTATAATTTATCCGATGTAAATCAATATACGATTGATATAATACGGAATATAAGTTATGCTGAGGATTGGGAGATATATCGTGAGCTGTCATATTTGGAACTGTCGGACGATATCTTATACAGAGAATTTTTTACGCTTTCAAATGGAGAACAGACAAAAGCGTTACTAGCCGCAATGTTTCTAAAACGTAATTCTTTTCTTCTTATAGACGAACCGACTAATCACCTTGACGCCTACGGAAGAGAACTGCTTTCTCAATATCTTAATAGAAAAAAAGGATTTATACTTATATCTCATGACAGAAGCTTTCTGGACGGATGTATAGATCATGTTTTGTCAATAAACCGTAGAAATATTGAAA
>OKUA01001448.1_pt1 | contig 12931 bp, 5 predicted proteins | sample 1606501 | NCBI WGS metagenome assembly OKUA01 (sample SAMEA3879608, study PRJEB24766) | human gut metagenome | biome: human-associated habitat; feature: feces | place: USA | collected 1985/1987
CTGTGTCAGTATCTGTGTCTAAGTCAGTATCAGTATCCGTATCTGTGTCTGTATCCGTGTCAGTGTCTGTATCAGTGTCAGTATCGGTATCTGTGTCTGTATCAGTATCTGTGTCTGTATCAGTATCCGTATCGGTATCAGTGTCATCATCGCCGTAGTCGAAATCATCATCGTCGAAGGGCGGATTGAACGGGTTACTGCCTAACTCTGTATTACCGGAGAACGACTTACAAACGATGTTACCGTCATGGTGCCAACCGCCGCCGTTTATGTCGGAGTTAGGTGCAAGAATCGAACCGTTAAAGCCGTTTATGTTAATAGTCGCCGCATTGGTAACGTTAAAGAGCAGGTTACCTGTCTGCTCGTTATTCTGTAAATGATGACCGTTTACAATAAGGCTGTGCATAGCAAGGTTAAGGCTTGTACTGCTGTCACCTTCGCCACCTGTAATATTAATAAGTATCGTCGAGCCTTCGGGAACATTGATATTAAGAGCGTATCCGCCGTTACCCGCCATCGAATTCCATGTATACATATCGACGGTGAAAATATTCACGCCTTTATCATAGCCGTCAAGCGTAATATTTCCGTATGCACCGTTATATACTCCGTTTGCCTGTAATCCTGCAAGGTGTGCGGATGATGAACGTAAATATGCAAACGTATCGGCAAAATTAAACTTGCACTCGTCGCTGTTTACGCCGCCGATTACAGTTTTATAATTTGAATTGCTGTAATTCTCGCCGATGTTGTTTGCCCATACGTTACCGTTATTGGTGCAGAAATTATTCAGCGTGCCGCCTACGATAAGAGAAGCACATCCGTTAGGATCATTTCTGTTCGGATCCTGATGGTTTATATCATACCAACCCGGACCTGTGAAATCTCCGCCTGCCGCAATACGTCCACCGCTGTCTGCGCCCATAATGTTGCAATCTCCCTCTGTAAACAGAGTAAAGCCTGCAGCATAGCCGAATACGTCGTTATAAACATCTCCGACGAGATTATTGTATACAGAAGACTGGCTGGCGGTTACCGAAGTGTCAAAATCCTCCGCTGATAAAATCGAAGGCAAATCGGTGCTGTAAACACTGTCGGTCACATATGTCTGCGAAGCAGAACTGTCTGTAAACACCTCAGCTTGTCTGAGCTGAGTGCCTGCAGGTCCGCCGAAGAATCTGGTGATCAGCATATTTATCGCAAATACAAATGCGATTATCTTTCTGAGCACTTTCAGCTTAGCGTTGAGCTGCGGCTTCTGTGTGTAATTGTCGTAGCTGTTCTGAAGCATCTAAAAGACCTCCCGTTAATATTTCATTAATCAAGAATGATTACTGTTTAACTTACAAATTCTGTAAACTGGTGTGTATTCTTTAACCAAGTATACTTTTATTCATTATCATTATATACCCAAAACCCGAAAATGTCAAGCAATACCGTTAAATTTGTAAATAATTCTCACGTTCCTGCGAATAATATTTGGTTATCACTCCAATCAAAACTTCCTTCAAATATTTTTCGTCATTTTGCGTTATGAATTAAGTTAAAATAATCGCAAAAGTCATTGCATTTATTGTTTTCCGGTGCTATAATTAATATGTTGAATTTTGCTTACGGATACTGAAATTCACATAAACTAACTACGGAAGGATGAATCTTAATGTCAGAAGTCAGAGCTGTTCAGAAAACCGAAATGCCCGAGATAAATGCTCAGGCGGCAATCGTTGTTACTCAGCATGAGGGTCGCATACTGCTTGAAAAGAATGCCAGAATGAAACTGTCGCCTGCTTTTCTTATTAAAATAATGGCATCTATAATAGCTCTGGAAAAATGTAATCCTAATGATACCGTAACAGTATCGGACAGCGTCATAAAGCAGATTTCGAACTGGAAAGGCTCGGCGTCTATCAATCTTGAAGCAGGAGAAAAAATATCTGTACTTGATTTAATTTATTCGATGATGCTGGTTTCAGCCAATGACTCTTTATTTGCTCTTGCGGAATTCATATGCGGAAGCCTTGACAAGTTTGCCGCAATGATGCAGGAGAAGGCTAAATCTATCGGTGCGGCGGATACAACTGTGACTACCGCTGACGGCAGATTTACAGCGGAGCAGTATTCAAACGCATACGACCTTGCCATCATCTGCCGCTACTGCATGACCAACAGAATGTTCAGAACAATAGCGGCTACCGATAAATATACAATCCCGGCAACGAATAAAAACGGCTCAAGGGATCTGCAGAATACGAATCTTCTTATTAACAGCGGTAACAGAAGATACAGATATGAAACGGCTATCGGCATAAAAAGCGGATATACGGCTCGCTCAAAATCGTGCCTTGCCTGCTCTGCCCTGCCGCCCGCAAACAAATTTGGAGAAGAAGTGCTTGCAATAATACTCGGAGCGGAAAACACAAAGCAGATGAAATACGTTTTCTATGACGCAATAACACTGCTCGACTTCACGTTCAATAATTATGAAGCGCTCAGCGGTAAAAAGCCGGAACAGCAGAATTCCGAAACGGAAAAATCCATTACCACCGTAGGAAAGCTGTGTGAAATTCTTAATGCTGAGCTTCGCAATGCCGCAGACGTTCCGATCACATCATTTGCCTTCGGTAAGCAGAAAATAAAACCCGGATGTGCGTATTTTGCCGCCGATAAGGAAACGGCTGTCACGGCATTTGAAAAGGGTGCGGCTGTTGTTATCACAACTCAGCCTATAGAGAAGATTCCGAATATCGTTGTGGCGAATCTTGATACTGCTCTCAGCCGGACCGCAGTATTTATAAAGTCGGCACTGGGAATGTGGACTGTAGCTGTTATGGACAGTCCCGAAAAGATAAATCCCCTTTCGATGATAGAACAAATGCTTTCGAGCAAGATGGAAACCGTGCATTCAATCTCCGTTACGAACAACTACAATTCAATGCTCCACGCAATGTTTGCTTCTACACCTAAAACCGAGGCGGCTGTCATCAATGTTTCGTGCGTAAACGGAGGAAACGTTGAACGTGTTTCGCAGACAGCCAACTTTGATGTTGCTATTCTTACAAGCACTGTCGTATCCAAAAATCCGAGGGAACTGACAAAGCCTGAGCTTATTGAAGAAAAACTCAAGGTGTGCGGCGGAATGAACGAATCGGGTGCGGTCATCATAAATATTGACGATAAGAATCTCTCAGGCATATTCACCATACCGCAGGATATTATCACCATCGGCGTTGATAACAGAATGGCTGATTATTATGCGGATAACATAGAGCTTTCCCATAATAAAATCTCGTTTGATATAATACACGGTGCGGATAATTATCATATCGAGCTTTATTCCGATGATAAGCACAGCGTATATCAGGCTCTGGCAACATTTGCACTGGGCGAGATTATGGGCATACCGCCAAAGCAGATTATACCGGCAATCGAAAAATACCGCCCGTCAACAGGACTTACAACAGTACGCAACGAAAGAGGTATTTATGTAATATCCGATTTTGAAAACGAGGCTGTTGAAAGCGTAGGTGCGGCACTTAAGGAACTCTGCACCATGCAGCTTCCTCCCGATTCAAGAAGAATAGCGGTATTGTCTGAAGTAGGTGACGGTGACGAGCATGAACTTGAAATATACAGGAAGGTCGGCAATATCGTCAACAAGGCAAGCGTAGATATTACGGTTTGCTACGGTGAAACCGCCGCTGAGCTGATGAAAACCGCCGATTTAAAAAGCAAATTCGTAATAAAACTGAACACAAGACAGGCTCTTACAGAATTTTTAAAGCTGAATCTGCGTGATAATGACGCTGTACTTTTTAAAGGCTCGACGGTGACCGAGCTTGACGAAATTATGACGGACGTCACATAAGCAATAACCAAACGGCAGGTATCCCGATTAAATACCTGCCGTAAATTTATGCTATTTTATATAATAAATCAAAAAATCACAACATATAAAACGGGTATCGGTAAGTGCCGATACCCGTTGCTGTTTTAATTATACCTATCACTCGGTAGCCGCCGCAAGTCTGGTGTAACCGCTGTATTCGGTAACGCCGCCTGCTGTCTTGTATGCGGCTATTCTGAATGTGTATGTTGTGCCTGCTTTAAGTCCCGATACACGACAGGTAACCGTTGCGTTGGATGTCGCATTCAGTATCTGCGTCCACTTACCGCCCTTATACTGCTCAACAACATAGCCCGTAGCGGAATTGTTCTTAGCCCACTGTAAATTCAGCGTGGAAGCAGTACCGCTTTTCTTTATGAACGATGTAACGTTTGAAGGAAGTGTTGTTGCCGCAAGTCTTGTATAGCCACTGTATGCAGAACCGTTGAACGCTCTGATTCTGAAGGTGTATGTCGTGCCTGCCGCAAGACCGTTTACCGTATGAGTAACCGTTGCATTGTTAGCGGTTCTCAGAATTTCAACCCACTTGCCGCCGGTATATCTTTCAATAGCATAACCGGTCGCATTCGCATTCTTAGCCCACTGTAAAGTAAGTGTAGAGCTTGTAGCGGATTTCCTTGCAAATGAAGCTACATTGCCCGGCTGAGTAGTCTTATCGGTAACAGCCGCAAGTCTTGTGTAGTCGCTATAGACAGTGCCGTCATCGGTATCTTTGAATGCCCTTATCCTGAGCGTATAGATTGAATCCGCCTTGAGAGAACCTACAGTACAGCTTGTAACACTGCTGTCAGAAGTCCTGAATACCTCGTTCCACTTTCCGCCCGTGTACAGTTCGACCGCATATCCGTCCGCACCGGAAACCTTATCCCAGCCGAGTACCGCCGATGATTTTGTCTGCGAGCCGGAAGCAAAACCCGTAACCGCAGGAACTATAAGCTGTTCCTCATAATTATCCTTATAGCTGTAACTGCACACCGAACATTCGTACAATGTATACCCTCTGTTGCTGTAGCTTGGTTCAACCACGGTTTCAACATATTTATGCCCAGTAGCCGCTATTTTTTCCTGTGCCTTGATAACCGCATTACAAACCGAGCAGTGCTTGCCCTCGGTATATCCGTCCGCAGTACACGTTGCCGCTACCGCCTTGTCGACAACCTCCGTATGACCCTTTGCCTCAATTACAGTAACATCGGTCTTTGCATCGCATCTTGAGCAATGCCTTGACTTCGAGCCGTCATTAACGCAGTCGGCTTCTTCATCGACCGTCCACTGTTCAGAATAATCATGTCCGAGTGCATCAATCGTCTTGGTTTCCTCCGCTCCGCATACCGAGCAGCTGCGTATCATTTCACCGTCCTCAGTACAGGTGGGATTAACCGTAGTTTGCCATAAATTATAATTATGAATATGCTCTTTTATATGTAAAGTTAATTTTGCAGAATAACCATACGCCGATATCGTTATTACATTATCCCCGACCAATGAATTATCAAACCCGGAAATGCAATAGTCGTTGAAAACTACTTTATTTCCGTTAGAATAAACAAGTTTTACCGTCATACCGGTATTATCAAAATATTCGTATTTGTCGTATTCTGTTTTATTCGGAAGACTATCAATTTCTATTCCTGATAAAACCGGTTCAGAGATAACTATTTTAGCTGTATCTGTACATTTTGATGATTGTGTAGTTACAGTTTTTAGCCCCACTTTACTGCATAACGTGTTAGTTACTATCGCATAGTAATAATAAGTACCAACTTCTGATAGATTGGGAATAATACTAAATCCTTCACTTACATATATTCCTCCATAATTTTTATCAGAACTGTTTTTATACCACTTTACGCTCAATGAACCGCTATCGTTGTTGCTTGCTGTTATCGTCAAACTAACCGGCGTATCTCCAAGACGATAATTTCTTGATAAGGGTTGTTGTGAAATAATAGGTTGCTCTGCGGCATCAACCTCTCCCGGAGCGAATTGTGCTTCATATTTAATATTATCATTTAGATTTATTGAATAGTTTCTTTCTTTGCTTTCTATTTCACCCGTCAAAATGTTTTTCCAGCCTGAGAAAGAAACGTTTTCATAAGGTACGGCAGATAGAGTTACCGTTTCTTTGGTAGAATACACGCCAGTTCCGCTAACTGATCCTAAAGTGGAATCATTTGCAGTTATATCAGCTACATACTGTACTCCTGTTGTGCCGGATTCAAGATTTAATTCTGCCAGAATATATTGAAACAGCATTTCTCTGTATTCATTGCAATCTATATTTTTAATTGTATTTATATTATTACAAGCATTCCATAAATAAAATCTGAACTCTTCATCAGGTGTAAAAGTATAATTTAATGAAGAATGCTTTTCATAATACTTGGCAATATCTTTTTCAATTATATCGTCACTGTGTACAGGAAATCCATACCGGATTAATCTATCTATGCTTATTTCTGCATTTCCTGTTTCACTGTCTATAATTGCTTCGAGTAACTTTGGGTTATTATCTTGAAGATAGCAGTATGTTATCGCATACCAACCTGCTTCTGTATTTGAAGCGTTTTGGTATACCTTTTTCACTTCATCAATGTACGATTGAGTAATATCATAAGCAGAAGAGAATGCCCCTACTAAAGAACCCTTAGAAACTGCTCCAATTATATCCTTCGCTTTATTTGACCAACTCCAAACTTCTTTAGCTAATTTGATTTCTGAAGAATGTTCTGTATTATATTTATCTGCCCAATATGATAGATTATCTAAACCAAGACCTATTAAAGAACCGGTTTCGCTCGGCAAGGATCCGGTATCCTTTGCTATTTTAAAAAGTTCTTTTACGTTTTTAATCTGTAAAGAATAGCCTTTCAATGTATCTTTATAATATGAGTTAAGGTACGAAGTATCTCCGCCGGATAATATGTAATACTTCAATTCGTCATAATATTTTGGAGATTCCGATACCGTGGCTTTATACAAGTCAGTAAAATAGCTATATGTCTTCAACGGTACAGTTGAAACGATATCTTCTTTGTATATCTTTATAAAATCCTCAGCAGTCTGACCGCTGTTACCAAAAGTAATATATTTAGTTTCGCCGCTTTTATATGTCACTTTTAGACCGTCTATAATTGACATTGCAGTTTTTGCCAGCAATAACGACTGCAAAGTATCATTAAAAGCATCCTTGCCTTCAAGCCTCTGCTGAAAATACAGATACTGAGAGTTAAAATTTTTGATTTTATCAAGAAAAAATGCATAATATGGCTTACTGTTTGAGATTCTATTTCTGACTTCATTTAAAGTTTGTTCTATATAATCTTGTACAGAGTCAGCAAATAAAATATATGCCATTAAATCAGCTACTGTGGACTCGCCCTTGACCGAATAAGCCTCACCGTTCTCTGTCATAACCGGTATATTCACATGAAGACTTAGAATGTCTTTGTAAGTGTATTTTTCGAGAAAAGGTTGTAATGAAACGAAATATTCCTTTTTATCTACTTCAACCCAATATTTTAGTTGTTTTGCAAATTCATCTTCATTATAAATCGGATATTGCAACTCATTTATTTCAACATCCGACCATGTTATATAAACTGAATTCAGCTTTTCATCTGCACGCCCGTGTGTAAATTTGACCACTTCAAACTTAAAACCTTGTTGCTTAGCAAATTTTTCTGCTAAAGAACCTTTTGCACCTTTTATAGTAAGTTTTGATGAACAGCCGTCAAAAGCACTACTGCTTATCTCGGTTACACTATCAGGTATAGTGATGGTTTCAAGCGAGCTGCAATTAAGAAAAGCATTATCTCCTAAACTGGTAACACTTCTCGGCAATACAACATTTTGAAGACTCCTACAGTATGCAAAAGCATATTTTTGAATGCTTTTTACACTACTCGGAATTGCTATCTCTTTAAGTTTTGTGCAATCGTAAAATGCGTATATCCCAATAGATTTAATACCATCGTGCAATGTTATGCTTTCCAGATTTGAACATCCGTAAAATATCCAGTCATTAACCTTGCTGATACTTTTTGGCATAGCGATATTTTTAAGTTTTGAGCAATATGCAAAAGCATCATCACCAACCCATGTGACACTGTCAGGGATTTCAATATGTTCAAGACTAGAGCATCCGCCAAAAGCATACCAACCAATTTCTTTTAAACTATCAGGGATAGTGATATCTGTTAAACTTGAACAATTATAAAAAGCATAGATAGATATTCTTATTGCACCTTCTGGTATTTTAATACTTTTGAGTTTAGTGCAACCACTGAATGCACGACCTGCTATTCCTCTAGTATCATCTCTTAAAATTACATTTTGAACATTATCGCTATCAATTACCCATTTGTCAGCATATTTTACAGTTGAACTTTGATTGTTTAACAATGCAGTTCCAACAAAAACATCAGCCTCTACACTTGTTACACTATCAGGAATTGTCACTTCCTTTAAATTAGTGCAATATTTAAATACATTATTTCCTATATTCGTTACAGTGCTAGGTATGTTCACCTTAGTAAGAGTATTACAATTTTTAAAAGCGTTATCTGCAAACCGAGTTACCGGATTTCCATTTATATTGTCTATAATTTCAAGTTCAGTTGAAGAACCATTATATCCGACAATTTCAATAGTACCATTAAACATACCATCATTGCGTAATCTATAAGTATAATCCCCATAGCTCTCCGCCCCTGCCGTTGTCGCCACGCTCTCCCTTACAAACGGCAAAATATCCCCCAAAGGCGTACCCAGAACGGCAAATGCCATCACCGCCGCAACAAACCCTGCCGCAAATCTTTTAAGTTTCATAATACACTCTCCTCGTCATATTGCAAAAGCAAGTATAATGCTTATAACTATTCATTTTAATGATACCACTATTTGCTGAAATGTCAATATTTTCGACAAAATTAACACACAAAACAGCAAATTGCGTTTGAAAAATAAATATATTAATATCATTATAAATAGTACGATATATATTAAAATGCTACTGCATCTCCCCACCTTCCCCTCAATTCTCAAATTCATCATAATTCATCAACCTGTGCATATTCTGTCTATTCTGCCAAAACCCCTTGGTAATGCGGAAAAACGCAGTTTTTTATTATAATCGAATCATCACCTTGATATTTCCATTCACGGAAATTATTATCAAAGCATATACTACTCTTGTATCAACCATAATATGCCATAAATTTACATAATGAGGTGATTTTTAATGTGTGGAATAGCAGGTTGGATAGATTGCCGCAGGCTGTGCGACAGCGCCGCAATAATGCGTAGAATGGCTCAGACAATGGTTCCGAGAGGTCCCGACAGCGGCGGCTTCTACACCGATGATAACTGTGCACTCGCCCACCGCCGCCTTAGCGTCATAGACCCCGCCCGAAGTGCCCAGCCGATGACCCGTAAAACCGCCCTCGACAGCTACACTATCGTCTATAACGGCGAGCTTTACAACACCGCCGAAATCCGCTCTGAGCTTGAATCTACGGGCATTGCGTTCACCTCATCCGGCGACACGGAGGTACTGCTCTGGGCATACATCACCTGGGGCGAGGCGTGCCTCGACAAGCTCAACGGAATATACGCCTTTGCCGTGTGGCAGGAAAAGGAAAAACAGCTCTTCCTAGCCCGTGACAGAATCGGCGTGAAGCCGCTGTTTTACTACGAATACGCAGGCGGCCTTATCTTTGCGTCCGAGATAAAAACGCTCCTCGCCCATCCTATGATAGAGCCGGTAATCGACCGTGACGGCATCGCCCAGATAATGCTCTTAGGTCCTGCCCGAAAGCCGGGAAGCGGCATCTTCAAAGGGATCAGGGAGCTTCGCCCCGCCGAGTGCGCCATGTACTGCCGATGCGGCCTCAGAAAGCGCACCTACTGGTCGCTCCACGCCCTTCCACATAAGGAAACCGTAGAGGAGACCGAGCAGCACATAGCCTACCTTCTGACCGATGCCATAAAGCGTCAGCTTGTCAGCGATGTTCCGCTTTGCACCATGCTTTCTGGCGGTCTTGACAGCAGTATCATAAGCGCCGTTGCCGCCCGTGAGTTTGAGCAAAGCGGCAGGCAGCTCACCACCTATTCAATCGACTACAAGGACAACGAAAAGAACTTCCACAGCAGTAAATTCCAGCCCGATATGGACGCACCATGGATACGGAAAATGTCAGCGTTCATCGGCTCTAAGCACATCAACGTCGAGGTCGATACACCTGCTCTGACCGACGCTCTGGAGCTGTCAACCTATGCCCGTGACCTGCCCGGAATGGCAGACGTGGACAGCTCTCTGTACCTGTTCTGCAAGGCTATCAAGGGCAACTTCACCGTTGCTCTCAGCGGTGAGTGCGCCGATGAAATCTTCGGCGGCTATCCGTGGTATCACAACGAGGAAATTCTCTACAAACCGGGATTTCCGTGGGCTTGCTCGACCGCATCCCGTGCGGGTCTGCTCTGCGACGGGATACTGGGTGACATCGACCCGAATGATTATGTCAACTTCTGCTGTAACGAAACGCTTAAGAACACCGAATACCTCGACACCGACAGCCGCAAGGACAGACGTATGCGTGAGATGTTCATGCTGAACTTCTATTGGTTTATGCAATGTCTGCTTGACCGCAAGGACAGAATGAGCATGGCTCACGGGCTTGAGGTCAGGGTGCCGTTCTGTGACCACAGGATTGCCCGTTACGCTTTCAATATTCCGTGGGAGATAAAGGCGGCAGGCGGCAGGGAAAAAGGCATTGTCCGCCGTGCGATGAAAGGCATACTGCCCGACGATGTACTTTGGCGCAAGAAATCTCCGTATCCAAAGACCCACAATCCAACCTATCTTGCCGAGGTTATCCGCAGGATGAGGGCGGTGCTTGCCGACAAGGATTGCCGCCTTACCGAGATTGTCAGCCGTGAAAAGCTGTTACGGCTGTGCGACGATCCGACACTGTTTGATGGCAACTGGTACGGTCAGCTTATGACCTCGCCGCAGATTTTCGCATATCTCTTACAGATAGAATACTGGCTCAGGCGGTATGATGTGAGGATTGACAGGCAATAAGCATAGAAAACGGGTATCGGCATTTTACCGATACCCGTTATATTTTACTTCTTTGTTCGGACTGTCAACAATATCTGCCGATTTTCTCAAGAACGGCAATAAACCGCTTATCATCATGGATAGCGTTATATCTGTCCGCCTGCATTTTATCGTACAATTCCTTGCAGTCCGTGAAATCGTAATTCTTGATAGTATTGAACGGACCATATTCGAGATTATTTACAAGCAGAGATGTGTGCCGTGCATTTTCGGGTAGCGTATCTGACATTACAGCATATTGAGCCGCTTTTTCAAGACTTGATAACGCGAGCTCATAATCGCCCTCAGACATAGCCAGATCAGCAATATACCTATGCGTAATTGACACTGTACCGCTGTAATTAAGATAATCGCCGTCATCAAATACAAGTTCAAGAATCGCAAGCGCCTTTTTCATTATTTCTATTCTTTCCGCATCGGACATAGTTTCATTCCTGTATCCGAGGTCAGCCAGATTTATTAACGCACACCAAAATATACTTGTATACCACTTTATTGCACGTTTCAGATGTGTTTTCTGCTGTTCTCCCTCATATAAATCCCCGAGAACTACTGTATCGGTACATCCTATATTGGGAAGCTTCTTAGCGTATTCAATCGCCTTTTCCTTTTCTCCGAGACTTGAATAGATATAGCAAAGCTGCTGAGTTGTTTGGTTAATAATCGCACCGTCTGTGCAATGCGATAAAATACGATTTCCTATTTCGGCAGCCTCACGATTGAAGCTGATTTTTTCTTCTTCGGACAATCCCCGACCGTCTTTGTATTCACAGAATGCCAGTTGATTGACAAGCCTGAATTGAAGCTCATAATTTGTAGGATAGGTTTTTGCCGCATCACGCAGTAGCAGAATATTCTCATAGATCAAGCCCTTTGAGCCATTCTCTTCAAGCTGTCCGAGCAATTCTTTTAGCTGTTCCTCGCTCCTCCAACTCTCCATTCCCATAAGCTCGTCAAGAGTAATTTCAAAGTAGCTCGCAATAGTCGGCAATAGCGTTATATCGGGATAAGTCGTTCCGTTCTCCCAGCGGCTCACTGCCTGTGCCGACACACTTAGAACATCAGCAAGCTGTTCCTGTGTAAGCTCACGCTGTAATCGGAATTTCTTTAGGTTTTCGCCAAGTTTAAGCCCTAGATTTAGCATAGTGTTTTCCTCCGTACTGTTCATTTGGAGCTCCTGCTATAATAATATTCGATTTCAGCAGATTTGTCTATAGCTCGTTTGTTGAGAAGAATTCAACTATAGTGAGAGTGATTGCCGGATGCTTACCGAACTTTGTTGATATATTATGAAGTCTAAAGTGCTTTTAATTTATACACATATAAACTGAACCTAAGTCATATGGAATAAACCGTTCCGCAAATTCTATTACCGACTTTATTTGATTATATCTCCGGTTATCCTCTCCGTTTGTTCCCTCAATTATATCAATGATTCTTTCGTTTTGCATAAAAGTCAGTTTCCAGTGGTATCCGTCAATAAGTGCTTTACCGTGATTATCGGAATCATAGCAAAACAATTCAGAAGCCACCGGGTTAATAATATGACCTGCCGTTTCTTTATTTATCCGAAACAGAATGTCATCATTGCTATGGAGAGGTTGGTGGGTGTAAAGCAATCCCTCCGTCTTAACGGCAAAATAGTTTGCAACATAAAAATGGTTGGCATATCGCAAGCAGAAAGCAATAATATCAAAGCTTGTGTCGTGCCGTCAATCCACCTCCCTTTGACAAGGGAGGCAAGGGTGATGGTGCAAAGCAAGGGATAGTGTGGTTTTGGAAAGGCTGGACGGAGCGTAAGATATTGAAATTGATAGAAGTGCTATCATAAAAGCTTCTAAGGCATTAACAATCCCCACCGTCACGGCTCGGAATAGTTTCAGAATCGTAAAAGCAGGACTATC
>OKUA01001456.1_pt1 | contig 12829 bp, 10 predicted proteins | sample 1606501 | NCBI WGS metagenome assembly OKUA01 (sample SAMEA3879608, study PRJEB24766) | human gut metagenome | biome: human-associated habitat; feature: feces | place: USA | collected 1985/1987
GGAATTTACTGCTTCCTGTGCCAGTTTTTGGAGATCATCGAAACGGAACAGGAACTCCAAAAACTGGCACAGGAAGCAGTAAATTCCAATGCTGCCCTTGCAAAAATCGAAGAGGTTGGTGGGAAGCTGGAGTCAGTCGGAAATAAGATATCCGGTGTCGGAACAAAAATGCTTCCCGTTACAGCGGCAGTTGCAGGTCTTGGTACGGCAGCCGTGAAGACTACGGCAGATTTTGATTCTTCCATGAGTCAGGTACAGGCCACGATGGGAATTACGGCTGATTCCATGTCAAAGGTGGATGGACAGTCAGTAAATACAATGGATACCCTGCGTACCCTGGCGAAGCAGATGGGAGAGAAAACAGCCTTTTCTGCAAGTGAGTGTGCACAGGCACTTAATTACCTTGCTTTGGCAGGTTATGATACACAGCAGATGTGTGATACGCTTCCAACGGTACTGAATCTGGCAGCTGCAGGAGATATCGATCTTGCATCTGCATCGGATATGGTAACGGATGCCATGTCAGCCCTTGGCATGCAGACGGATGAAGCCAATACAATGGTCGATCAGATGGCAAAAACAGCATCGACAACGAACACATCCGTGGCGCAGCTTGGGGAAGGAATCCTTACCATTGGTGCAACTGCCAAATCCGTAAAAGGCGGTACAGCAGAATTAAATACGGCCCTTGGTATTCTGGCCAATAATGGTATCAAGGGAGCAGAGGGCGGTACACATCTTAGAAACGTGATCCTTGCATTACAGAGCCCGACCGATAAGGCAGCTGCCTGTATGGAGAGTCTCGGCCTTCAGGTTTATGATTCGCAGGGAAACATGCGGAGTCTGAACGATATCCTTTCTGACCTTAATAAGTCTATGGACGGCATGACCTCTGCAGAGAAGAATAATATCATCAGTACGATCTTTAATAAAACGGATCTGGCATCCGTAAATTCCCTGCTTGCAAATACCGGGGATACCTGGGACAGCCTTCAGAAGTCCATTACGGAATCCGGTGGTGCTGCACAGCAGATGGCAGATACACAGCTTGATAACCTGTCCGGTCAGATCACCATCTTAAAATCAGCGGTGGAAGGTCTGGCTATTTCTTTTGGTGAGGCACTTATGCCTGTGATCCGGAGCCTTGTTTCCAAGATACAGGGATTTGTAGATAAATTGAACAGCATGGATGAATCCCAGAGAAATCTGATTATCCGTGTTGCGGCGGTGGTCGCAGCTATCGGACCGTTCCTGATCATTCTTGGAAAAACGATCTCAACCGTAGGGACAGCGATGAAAGGCTTTTCTTCCCTTGCCAAAGGGATCGCAAGTCTTGGAGTAAAGATCGCAGGAAGCAGCGGTTCGGTAACCGGGCTTGCAAGTGCACTTGGGGCGGTAGCGGGACCTGTGCTGGCGGTTATTGCCGTGGTAGCCGTTTTGGTAGCTGCGTTTAAACATCTGTGGGATACCAATGAGGAATTCCGAAATGCAATAACAGCGATCTGGGAAGGTATTGTCAAGAAGGTACAGGCATTTGTTGAGGGAATCAAGGAAAGGCTGGCGGCCCTTAATATTGATTTTACTGCAGTGATAAATACACTGAAAAAAATCTGGAATGGCTTCTGTGAACTTCTGGCACCTGTGTTTGAAGCAGCATTCAGTATCATTTCAACAGTTCTTGGTACAGTACTTGATGTACTGACGGGACTGCTAGATGTGTTTATCGGACTTTTCACAGGAAACTGGGAGCAGATGTGGTCGGGAATCAAGGAGATATTCTCCGGCATCTGGAATGGAATCACTGGAATCTTTACGGCAGCATTGAATCTTATCCGTGGGATTGCGGATACAGTCCTTGGATGGTTTGGGACAAGCTGGAATGCAGTATGGACTTCCGTATCTACATTCTTTACAAATATCTGGAACGGGATCACGTCATTCTTTACCGGAGTATGGGAGAGCATCAAGAATGTGGTACAGGTAGGAATCCTGTTTATTGGTTCGCTTTTGGAAGCAGCATTTAATGTCATTACACTGCCGTTCCGCTTTGTATGGGAGAACTGTAAGGAGACCATTATTTCCGTATGGAATACGATAAAAAGCACGGTTTCGACTGTGATCGATGCCGTGGCATCGGTGATCTCTACAGTCATGAATACCATAAAGACTGTGATCAGCACAGTCTGGGATGCAGTCAGTACAAAGATATCTACCGTGCTGAATGCCATTAAGTCAGTGGTGACCACGGTATTTAATGCAGTAAAAACGGTAGCGGTTACGGTGTGGAATGGAATCAAAACCGCAATCAGCACGGTCGTTGACGGCATTAAAAGCAAGGTGTCTTCCGTATTTGAAGCTTTGAAGAATACACTTTCTTCTGTTTTTAATGGAATCAAATCGACAGCGGTATCTGTTTGGAACGGAATCAAGAGTGCAATCGTTACACCGATTGAGGCAGCACGGGATACTATTAAAGGAATCGTGGACAAGATCACGGGGTTCTTTAATAACATGCATTTGTCGCTTCCGCATATCAAGTTACCGCATTTCAGTATCAGTGGGAAATTGTCACTTGCTCCGCCAAGTGTACCGCATCTGAATATCGATTGGTACAAGGAAGGCGGTATCATGACAGGACCGACCATATTTGGCATGAACGGGTCGAGTCTTATGGCAGGAGGGGAAGCCGGAAAAGAAGCGGTTCTTCCACTGAAAGGCTTTTATGAACAGCTGGAAAATATCCTGACAAACAGGCTGAATACTTCAGCAATGGAGCAGTATCTGGCTGTGATAGCAGAAAACAGTGGAAAGGGCATCTATCTGGATGACGGAACGCTGATAGGAAAACTGGCACCCGGGATCAATCAGAAACTGGGCATGCAGAAATTTAAAGCAGAAAGGGGCATGGTCTGATGAGCGAATATACAACCGCAGGATTTGGGGCAACGATTAATGGAAAGCACACATGGAAAGATTATGGTCTTGTGATCGGCAATACGGATATCGTAAGTGAGCCATCCCCGAAAACTAATTATATTGAAGTGCCTGGAAGCAGTATCAGAATTGACCTTACGGAAACGCTGACAGGACAGGTGGAATATGAGTCCAGACAGCTTAAGTTTTCTTTAGGGAAAATGGAAAGGGAAGATTTGTGGCCGGTGTTTTACCGGACATTTCTGAAGGCATATCAGGGCAAAGAAGTACGGGTTGTTCTGGATCAGGAGCCGGATGTGTATTATCACGGACGTGCAGAAGTTTCGGGGTTTTCCAGAAATGGAAGGCTCGGTACATTTACCCTGACGATAGATGCGGATGCGTATAAATACGAAATTAATGTGTCAAGCGAGGATTGGCTGTGGGACGTACTGAATTTTGAAACAGGGATCATCCGTGATTACCGTGGGATCAATGTCTCTGGAAGCAGCAGTAAACTTCTGGAAGGAAGCGGTATTCCAGTTGTTCCTGCATTTCTTGTCAGCAACCTTGATGAAAGCGTTTCGAACTATATTACTTTTAATGGGACGAGGTACACTCTGCAGGAAGGCCGGAATCGCTTTGCAGATCTAATCATTTCGGCAGGAGGTGGAAGACTCTATTTTTACGGAAAGTATACAGTAAATATTGAGTTCCGGGGAGGGAGTCTGTAAATGTATAAAGTATTTTGTGACGATCAGCTTTTGTATCTTCCGGGAGATCAGGAACTGGTCATTTTTAATACCAAGCTGGAACTGGCAGATAACAAATCCGGTTCATTTGAGTTTGATATCCCGGCAGTAAACCCGATATATGACAGGATGAAAAAGCTGACTTCCGTCATCCGGGTGGAAAAAGATGGGGACAGTATTTTCTACGGACGCATCCTTAGTATGGAGAAGAACTTTTATAATACCCGGACAGTGGTGTGTGAAGGGGAGCTTGCATATCTTCTGGATTCGATACAGGAACCGAAGGCATACCACAGCTATACTGTGCGTAGTTTCTTGAACGCATTGCTTGCTGTCCATAATATGCAGACAACAATGGAAAAACGGCTTGCTGTCACATTTAATTCCAAATGTGCAGGAGAAAGCGGTTCTTTTGATAACCTTTCCCTATTCTATAAGTCTGGAAGTACGGTATATGCCGTTTTTGCAAAGAAAAGGGCTAATGATGTGGCAGGGAAAACATTTATTGTACCTGCAGGAGATTTTTATGTGTACTGGCATACGGATGCATCGGTTAATAACTATTATGGATTTTCCATAGACAGTGTGGAGTTTACAAGTGGAATTCCAGGTACGGCAACGGTATCATCACTTCCATCTTATACGGCAGTGGAAACGAAGAAAGTTTCTGATATGCAGAGTGCCCATAATCCATATGCTAACAGTTCCAATCTTCTGTGGCATTACACCCATACATTCGACAGGAAAGACCTGTATCCGAAGATGTTTGTTACTGGGATGGTGACGGTGGAAGATAGCAATGACAGCATCTACCGCTACACAAACTGGGAAAATACGCTGGATGATATTCAGGATAAGCTGGTAGACAGACTTGGAGGGCATTTACGGATCCGGCATTCCGGCACGACCCGTTACCTGGATTATATCGCAGATTATGATAATACCAATACACAGGTCATTGAGTTTGGCAGCAATTTGCTTGATTATACGGAAAATGCGGATGCATCTGAGATTGCAACCAGGGTGATCCCGCTTGGGAAAAGGTTAGAGGAAAGTTCGATTGAAGGACTGGAAGAGTATACCACGATTAAAAGTGTGAATAATAGTGTCCCGTATATAGAATCCACGGATGCCGTAAAAGTGTACGGTGTGGTGACAAGGACTGTGAGTTTTGAGGATGTCGGAGAGCCGGCCAATTTGAAGAAGAAAGCAGAGAAATATCTGTCAGATATTCAGTTTGAGAACCTGTCTTTGACCTGCAATGCCGTGGACCTGAACATGGTGGATGTGGATATCGAACGGATCAAACTGGGGGATTCCATCCGGGTCGTGTCAAAACCACACGGAATGGACCGGTATTTTCCGGTTACTGCACTTACCATTGACCTGCAGAATCCACAGAATAATACGGTAACGCTTGGAACAAGTGTAAAGGCAGGAATTTCAGAACGTACAACAAATCAGAACGACTCGCTTGTACAGAAGATCCAGTCACTGCCGCCACAGTCTGATACCCTGCGGATGGCGATAGAAAATGCAACAGCCCTGATCACGGCAGCAACCACGGGGCATGTGGTGACAAGACCGGAAGAGATCCTGATCATGGATACTGCAGATAAGGATACCGCAAAAAAGGTGTGGCGATGGAATTTAAATGGTCTGGGATATTCCAGTACGGGATATAACGGGACGTTTGGAACAGCCATTACGATGGATGGAAAGATCGTAGGGAAATATATTGCTGCCAGAAGCATTTATGCAGATTCCTTTATTGCAGGAGAACTACAGACTGCGTGGAATGGAATCACGGATTATATCCAGCTAAAGAACGGGGAACTGCAGGTATTTAATACTTCTGATCAGCTGGTGTCAAAGTTCAATTATAATGGGGAGCATTTTTACAGGGACGGCACTTATGTAGGTAAGATTGGAACTAACAAGTGGTCAAGCAATGCAGCACACAAAGGGCTGGTGTTTGATCTGGAATATACCGGAAAGTATATGGCATGGTGTTATCAGAAAACAAGCGGAGCTTCATCCTATACCACGATGCTGTGTTTTTCACAGGGAAACAGTATCTATACGGAACAGGGGCTGCATCTGGGCTGTGATTTTTATGGGGAGTGGAATACGCTCTACAACATTAAACTTTCGGGTGTTTCTTCTGGCGGATACAGTGCATTTACTGGAACGATCCCAATCATCATGAATATTACGGATAAAGGAAATGGTGCAATCAGCTGGACTTACAGTAAGCTTCAGGTAAAAAACGGCATCATAGTCGGATACTGGAATTAAGGAGGTATAAAGTGGAAGAAGAAATCGAACTGGAACTTCCCCGTGGGGAAAAGCCAAAGGAAGGAAAAACAGAAATGGCAGAAAAAACAGTGGAACTGATGTCTGGCTCACCGCTTGAAATGAAGCTGGAAGAAGTTTTAGGTAAGGTTACTGCTATGGAATCAGCTATGACAAAAATAACAGCATTGTTTGAGGGAGGTGTACTTAGTGGAAAATCAGGAAAAGAATAAAACGGAACAGAATCCCATGCCTCTTGGAATGATTCTGGATCATGCAAGGGAGGACATGACAAAATCAGTGGTTGCACTGCAGCAGAAATACGGGCTTCCGGCAAGTCTTCTTGATGTGATCCTGACAGGCGTGCTGTCAGAAGTACGGGAAATGAAGTGTATGGAGTACAGGCAGCTGAAGGAGGGGGAAAAAGATGGCAAATGTCACAACGTATCTGAATAAGATCTTGTCTGCGGTATATGGAAAAGATGTCAGGCAGAGTATTTATGATTCCATCAATGCAATCAATACACAGGTGGAAGGGTATGTATCTGCTGAGAAAAGCCGTGTGACAGCTGAAACTAATAGAAATAATGCTGAAAAAATCAGGGTATCAAATGAGAACGACAGGGAAGCTGCTGAAGAGGAACGTTTAACAAATGAAGCAGAAAGGCTGGAGATATATGATGATCTGTGCTCTCAGGTAGCTGATATGCTGGGTGAACTGAAGAATGTGGCAGAGGGGAAAATTACATTTTCTGCGATTTATCCTGTGGGCAGCATTTATATGTCCGTGAATAATACCAGTCCGGCATCCTTGTTTGGCGGCACATGGCAGTCATGGGGAAGCGGACGTGTTCCGATTGGCGTAAACACATCGGATTCAGAATTCTCTACAGTGGAAAAAACAGGTGGAAGTAAGTATCTTCAGAGTCATACCCATACTTTTACCGGAACAGCGGTCACGGTGACAGGAGGGTCACATTCCCATACGCTTCCATATCCTGTTCCAGCAGCACCCAATAATGATTCAGAGGGAGAATCATATAATGCTGCTTATGGAAATTACAGTCCACAGAGTGAACTGGTAGAGGAAACGGATTCGACAGCCCACAGCCATACCTTTACGGCAAAAGGTACACTTAGTTCAACCGGAACAGGAAACGGTCAGAACCTCCCGCCTTATATCACCTGCTATATGTGGAAGCGTATTGCATAATTTTAGTAACTGGTATCTCTTCGGAGGTGCTTTTTTTATACCCCAAAATCAAAGGAGGAACTCATTATGAAGGAATTTTGGAACACGGTACAGTTTGTTTTTACAGCAGTAGGAGGATGGCTTGGATATTTCCTTGGCGGATGCGATGGCCTGATCTATGCACTGCTTGCATTCGTTGTGATCGATTATCTCACGGGAGTGATGTGTGCGGTCAGCGATAGGAAGTTATCCAGTGCAGTAGGTTTCCATGGAATCTGCAGAAAGGTCCTGATCTTTCTGCTTGTCGGAATTGCCAATATCCTGGATGTGCAGGTGATCGGTACGGGCAGTGTGTTACGGACAGCGGTGATCTTCTTCTATCTTTCCAATGAAGGTGTGAGCCTGTTGGAAAATGCATCGCATCTGGGACTTCCTGTGCCGGAAAAGATCAAGGAGGTTTTGGAACAGCTCCATGACCGCTCAGAGAAAGGAGAATAACCGCTATGAACAAGAAAGAATTTATCACAGCGGTTGCGGGATATGTGGACAAGTATGCTTCAGCGTATGGCATTCTTGTCCATTCTTCTGTTATTGCACAGGCAATTTTAGAATCCGGCTGGGGGAAAAGCACCCTGGCTGCGAAATATCATAACTATTTTGGATTGAAATGCGGAACAAAATGGAAGGGTGGTTCAGTCAACCTTTCAACTAAAGAAGAATACACACCCGGAACACTGACGTCAATCCGTGACAACTTCCGTACCTATTCTTCGATGGAAGAAGGAGTAAAGGGATATTTCGAATTTATCCAGCTTTCCAGATACCAGAACCTGAAGGGCATTACGGATCCAAGGAAGTACATGGAAACCATCAGGGAAGACGGTTTTGCGACCAGTTCTGATTACGTGAAGAACTGTATGGCTCTGGTAGAGCAGTATGAACTGAGAAAATATGACAATGCAAAGGAGAGAGCGACTATGGCAAAAACAGCAGCAACATTGATTGCACAGGCAAAGGCATGGGTCGGATGCCGTGAGGCAGACGGATCCCATAAAAAGATCATTGATACTTATAATGCACACAGACCATTGGCAAGAAATTATTCGGTGAAATATACCGATGCGTGGTGTGCCACGTTTGTATCAGCATGTGCCATTAAGACAGGTATGACGGATATTATCCCGACAGAGTGTGGATGCGGGCAGATGATTGCCCTGTTCCAGAAGCTTGGGGAATGGGACGAAAATGATGCAAGAGTTCCAAGACCAGGGGATATTGTTTTTTATGACTGGGATGATTCCGGTAAAGGTGATAACACCGGATGGCCGGATCATGTAGGAATTGTAGAAAAGGTATCCGGCAGTACGATTACGGTGATCGAAGGAAATAAAGGAAATGCAGTAGGGCGGAGAACCCTGCAGGTAAATGGAAAATATATCCGTGGATATGGAGTACCGAAATACAACAGTGGATCTTCACAGAATACTTCTTCTGGGAATGCCGGCGGGAGCAGCAGTTCTGGCGGTATCAATAAAACACCGAAATGGGTAGGGAAGGTTACGGCTTCATCCTTAAATGTCCGAAAATGGGCAGGAAAGGAATATGGCAGGATCAAATCTTATCCATATTTGTACAGAGGGAATCTGGTGGATGTCTGTGATACAGTAAAGGCGGCAGACGGAAAAGCGTGGTATTATATCCGTATTGCAGGAAAATACTATGGATTTGTTTCTTCGGATTATATCGTGAAGGCATAGGAATATGGCTGATGGTCAGTAATGGCTGTCGGCCGTATTTTTTTCAGTTTATGCCAAGGAAAGAAAGGTGAAAGGTATCCAAGAAAACACTTGCTATTATTGGCTTTCAGAGTGATATATAGACTACCAAAACGGAAGGAGGTATGGCTTGTGGAAATTCAGATCAGGGAAGGCAGCAGGGAGCAGAAGAGGAAATTAAAAGTCTGTGCATACTGCCGTGTATCGACAGATGCGGATGAACAGGAAAATTCATTGGAAAATCAGGTCAGGCATTATGAGACGGTCATAAAAGCCAATCCGGATTATGAATATGCCGGAGTTTACAGTGACTTTGCCATATCGGGATTTAAAGAAAAGAGACCCGGTCTGCAGAAGATGCTTGCCGATGCAGAAAAAGGTAAGATAGACCTTATATTAACAAAATCAGTATCACGTTTTGCAAGAAACACTTCAATCGTTCTGGAAGCTACACGAAAGCTGAAAGAACTGAATGTAGGTGTTTTTTTTGAACTTCAGAATATCAATACGCTGTCGGGGGAAGGGGAGCTGATGCTCACGATCCTTGCAGCATTCGCACAGGCAGAAAGTGAAAGCGGAAGCACTGGTGCAAAGATGGTTTACCAGCGAAAGTACGAGGCAGGAATTCCCGTACAGTACCTTGAGCGGTCTTTCGGTTATACAAAAGACGAGAGAGGAGTATTTGTTGCTGATGAAGCAGAGGCTGTATGGGTAAGAAAAATCTATGAGATGGCAGCAGAGGGATATACTCCCGCATCGATCAAACGATACCTGAATGAAAATGGGATAAAGACGGTAGGCGGTGTGCAGTGGGTAGACAGTACCGTGTTCCGCCTTCTTGAAAACGAGATTTACAAAGGCGATTACATCATGCACAAGCATTTCGTGAATGAAGAGAGAAAACTGGTTAGGAACAGGGGAGAAGTGGATGCATGGTACATTGAAGATGACCATGAAGCTATTGTTTCCCCGGAACTCTGGCAGAAAGCACAGGATGCATTGGCTGCAAAGAGGGATTATCTAGCGGAAGGCTCGGTGATAGAGGAGTTCACAGAAGAAAATTATCCTTACATGAACAAGATCTATTGTGCTAAATGCGGATATCCCCTTTACAAGAGGATCTACAGCAAAGGCAACAGACTTAACTGGGGATGCAGTGGGACAAAAAGATATGGAAAGACCTTCTGCGATGGCATTAATATCCCGGATGGTGTGCTCCGGAGTGCGTGGCATTTTAAAGAAAACACTTATATTGCGGAGAAAGCATCGGATAAGGGAGTGAAGGAATTTACCTATTTAAAAGAACAATCATGGAAAAGAAGGCATAAAAAGAAGCAGCCGCCAGCAATTCCAGAAAATACTGAAGCAGAGTATCCTTACAGAGAGAAGATCTTCTGTGCGTTATGCGGAAGCAGACTTGTAAGATATGTAAATCCCCAGAGTCATAAAGTCACATGGGTATGCAGCAGAAGAAAACGGAAAGGAAAAGATGCCTGTGATGGGACCAGGGTTCCGGACACCATCATAAAGGGATGGGGAGAGATCAAAAAAGATATTTATATTCAGAGAAAGGATGATAAGAATGGCAAGAAGCGTTACAGTTATACCAGCAAGAAGCCAGAAGGTGCGGACAGGGCATAAGGCGGTACAGGAAAAGAAGATAAGGGTGGCAGCCTACTGCCGTGTGTCAACAGACCAGGAAGACCAGCTCCATAGTTTTGAGGCACAGGTCGAGTATTATACAAAATATATCAATGAGCATGAGAATTATGAAATGGCCGGCATTTATGCAGATGAGGGGATCTCAGGTACAAATACAAAGAAAAGGGAACAGTTCAAAAAGATGATCGCAGACTGCGAGAAAGGTAAGATAGATCTTGTCATCACAAAATCCATCAGCCGTTTTGCGAGGAACACGCAGGACTGCCTGGCATATTCCAGAAAATTAAAGAACCTAGGGATCGGCATCATATTTGAGAAGGAAAATATCAACACACTGGATTCTACGGGCGAGCTTCTGTTTACCATCCTAAGCTCCCTTGCACAGGATGAATCAAGGAATATTTCAGAGAACTGTAAATGGGGCATCCGCACGAAATTCAAGAACGGTGAGATGCATCTTAACACTTTCAAGTTCCTCGGATATGATAAGGATGAGAACGGGAAGCTTGTCATCAATAAGGAACAGGCAAAGACAGTGAGAAGGATATACAGGGACTTCCTTATCGGAATCAATCCGGCACAGATCGCAAAGGAACTGACGGAAGAGAAAGTCCCGGGGTGTCTCGGGCAGACAAAGTGGTATCCAAGCACGGTAATAGGGATCTTAAAACAGGAAAAGCACATGGGTGACGCACTTCTGCAGAAGACCTATACGGCAGATTTCCTTACCAAGAGACAGGTCAAAAACAACGGTGAGATCGCACAGGTCTATGTAAAGGACAGCCATAAGGGGATCATAGATAAGCAGACATGGAATGCGGTACAGGAAGAATTTGACCGCAGGGAAAAGTTCATGCAAAGGCATGGCACGGATCGATACAGTTATGGTGCGGACTGCATGCCGTTCTGTGAGAAGGTGTTCTGTGGGGAATGCAAAAGCCTGTTCACAAGACATTCCTGGAAATCAAGGGGAATCATACAGTGGCAGTGCAAAAACCACAGGAAAGACGGAAAAGTGGTGTGCACGAATGCCTACGTTGATAATGCAGACCTTGAAAAGGGATTTGTAAAAGCATTCAATAAACTGGTCACGGACAGGGAGAAGTACATGGAAATATGGCAGCAGATGAAGTCAGATGGGACTCCCCTTGAAAAGATCAGGGCTGGGCAGATGATGGAAGCCGTGGGAAATGAACCGCTTACCAGATTCGTTCCGGAGATTGCACAGCTTGTCCTCTGTGAAGTGACAGTGCTTGGTGCAAAAAAATATGAGTTCTTCTTTCTGGAAGGCAGCCGGGTAAAGGTTTCCGTGTAGATCACCCGGAAACCCCACTTTCATGAAGCCCAAACAGCTCCATCTGGCTGCTTTCACTGTCCGTATCATCGGGTTCAGGAATCTCTGACTCTTCTTCCATGTTCTTTTTATGCGGTAGTTTGTGGGTATAAAGCTTATCCCAGGTAAGCGGATTCCGGCATTTTTTGTTGTAGTATATCAGTATGGCTTCCGCAAAACCAAGGGAACCGGAACGCCTGTCCTTTGCAGTGCGGGCGAGTTCCTTGATGGATATCCTCCCGAGCTTTTCCTTAAATATATCGTCTTTTATGGCATCACCATAGGCATTCAGAAAGCGAGCCAGTCCGTTCATCATGTTTGCACTGAAGGACTGGGATGCACCCTCCCAGGTGGCGGTAATGAGCCGGATGACATGGTCGAGCATGTGATAGCCATATTTATCGTGGATATTTTCAAGGGTTGCAACAGCACAGATACCGCCCGGAGTCGTGGTGGATGCAATGGTAAGATCATAGGATTCCACCAGATCACGGATGATGAGCTGCTTATCGTTGCCGGCCTCTATGTTTGCCATGAATATCTCGTAAGGCAGCAGGGGCTTTACATATTTCATCTGATTTGCGAAGATATCTGCTTCGTGTTCATATCCAAGGTCGTCATAGACCATGCACCATACAGGTGTCTCCCTGGATCCCGAAACGAGGGCAACGATCTCAATGGTGTGCTGTCCGTTGAATACATAGTTGATGCCATTCCTCCGGCTGACCTTCACAGGATTTATCTGGTATAAGTCGAAGTTAGCGGCAGCACGCTGGACATGGTGCTGTGAGAGGTTGCGTTGGTATTCCTGGTTGGATACGAGATTCCTGATGGGAATCTGTTCAAAGTGAACATTGGGAACAAACATACTATAATCTTCCATTAGGATTCCCCCTCAATTGCATTG
>OKUA01001470.1_pt1 | contig 12744 bp, 16 predicted proteins | sample 1606501 | NCBI WGS metagenome assembly OKUA01 (sample SAMEA3879608, study PRJEB24766) | human gut metagenome | biome: human-associated habitat; feature: feces | place: USA | collected 1985/1987
TTAGATTGTATGGCTACAGCAGATTTATAGTCAGGAGCAATTAACTTGCCATTTACATCACTAATCGCACCTGTGACAGTTCCGTCACCGATTGATTTAATATCAGTATTGCCTATGAGCGTAATTAATGTTTTGATGTTCTTAATCGCAAGGCTAACCTTTCCGATAATTCCACCAAGTTTCTCTCCTGTGGTCGGCTGTGCCAGTTCTGTAGGCTCTGTGAATGTTACGGTTGTGTTGGAAGCATCACCCGTCTTTTTAAGATAATCAGTCAAGTCAATGTTGGCTAATTTTTGGTCGGTAGTAATCTTGTCATAGTAATTAGTTAAATTGTCAGCATCTTTGGTGATATATCCAGCGTCATTCTCTAATTCACTAACTTTTGTAGGTATACCTCCTGTTTGCTGTTTTGCCTGCTCCATATAATACTTTGCGTTATCTGTATCTTCTCCTTCTCTTGTTCCGGTTCCACCTATGGCATAAGATTCAGCCAATACAGATTTTGCATTTGCGGATTGCGCATAAGCAGATGCATTTGCGGATTCTACTCTAATATCTGCTAAATAATTAGGCTGTAGCATAGCATCTGTTACTGATCCTGTTTTGATTGAAAAAGAATAAGTCTTATTCTTTCCAGTACCAGTCACGGATACAGCTATGGTTGCAGAATCTTCAAATGTCAACACCGGAATCATAGAACCAATATCAGCCTTAAACTGTGTTCCATCTTCTGTAGTCATGGTAATGATTCCGTCATCAGACATGGAAAAGCCGACAGGAATTTTTTCAATGTTAAGGTCAAAAATAATTTTTTCACCGTTGTATTTTGTAATAGTAATAACACCGGTTGTTTCATCCATAGTCCAATCAGCAATGTTTCCGTTTATTGCAGACTTGTCTACTTTTAAGGCATCCTGTGATATGATACGGTTGTCCAACGCATCAATAGCATAATCCATCTGATTAAGATTGTATGCATCTAAATCCGTGTTCTCACTGGGATAATCTTCCCAATTAATTCTGGTATAAACCTTATTCATTGCCATCTGCAGATACCTCGCTTTCCTCTTTCATAATCTGCATATCTGATAACTGTTTAGTCTCCGAATATACTTCATACAGTACAAGCCTTTTCACCTCGATAGGCAACGGTGTTTGATTTAATACTGTCACAAGGTTGCTTTTTAATTTCTTAATCTCAAAATTTGCTGCCATATCAATTCTCCCTTACATAGATTTCTTTTCCTTGCTCTTCTGCATACGAATACAGATTTTTGCACAGTTCAGATACCTCATATCCGCTCTGTGCAACCACTGTATCCGACATGTCAATAAGTTGCTTCATAAAATCTTCAAAACCATCGCCATCTTCCGTGCTAAACAATGTGGCATTGATTTCCGTAAACGTGGAAATTCCAATGGTAAAAGCTATATATTGCTGAATTTCTTGCCTTTTTTCCATTACTTCTTTCATTGTTTTTCCAATAATTGTTTGAAGAATAAATATTTTTTTTACCATAATAAATCTCCTACGTCATAAGTGTGACAATTCCAGATGTTGCAGTGAGCAAACCTCCAAGTGATGAAACTCCTGTAATAAAATTAACATTATGTCCAGGATAATCAGCAACATTGGCTGTTTGTGTTACCAAAGATACATCTGATACGGTTCCATTTATATAATTTTTTGTGACACTTAATGTGGCACTTGTCAGTACTGTCTTACTGCCTAATATTTGAGAAGTTGTTGATATGTTTTTTACATATTGTGAATCATATGTTGCTCCATTTCCTACCACTAAAATTCCGCTTACACTTACCATTGAAGCATCAATAGTAAGATATTGTCCCAATCCTTTTATAGATCCTGTGCTTTGCAATAGTTCGTTATAAAATTTAATTTCACCTGATGATACTTCTGTGTAACTTCCGTCTTCCCCTATAGACTTAAAACTACCAGTCATTACTGCGTTTTTAGCTGTTATAGTTCCATCTGCTGATATGCTACAGTTATCTGCTTCCAATACAAAACGGTTTCCAGAAATACTTACCTGTCCACTTTCAACACTTAACTGAGAACTGACATCACCTTTTGATACTTTTAATTTGATTTGGTCTGCCTGCAAAGATATTGCCGCTGCCAATTCTACTTCTGTATCTGTTGCCCTTTTCGCTTCTGCTTCAATTTTTCCTGCATTTTGCGTAATTTTCGTATCCAATCCGCTCTCTACATCCTTGATCTCAGACCGGGTCTCTTCTACATTCCGTTCTAGTTCATTAGTCTTTTCACGGAGTTGAATTATACTTTTGTTAATTCCATTTACTTGTTCACTGTACTTTGGAGATTTTCCGCTTGCTGATATGGTGTCTTTCGGTTGTTGGATTCCTTTGTATGTTCTACTCAACACATAGCTTTCTATGATTTCTTTACCCGTATATACATTGACTGCTTCTCCAAGGCTCAAACAAGGATTTCCTATTTTTTCACAGTTATAAGGTCTATATTTTACAACTTTAATAACCTCATACAGATTTCTTGCAACCGTTTCTAGGGCATCTGCGGTCATTCCATAAACAAGGAAATTATCTTGCAAAATATAACTGTTGTCGTTCTCGGTAATCTCTGTATCTGGGTAAACTGCACCAATATCATTTTCTGATTGTCTTATCTGCACTTTTGTAACTTTTTGGCAAACAAAATCTTCATATTTAACAGTTTTGTATTTTCCACCAGTAACCTTTTCTTTTTCAGAACCTTTTCTAGGGTATAATCCTTTCTGTGGATATAATCCTTTCTGTGGATATAATCCGGATATTATTTCTTTAAGGAAAACATATTCAAATTTTCCATCATGGTTAATGTGGCCAAAACATCCGTTTATTGAGCAGATTGCTTCCATGACCGTCTGACCAGAAAGTTCGCTTGGTTTGATTGTTTCTTCCACTTCCATGCTGTCATTAGGTAATGTGGTTGCTACTTGCTCAACACCAAAATATGAAAAAAAACTGTCTCTGAACTGCTTTAAAGTCAGAGGAAACTTCAATCCGTTATACCAGGAAGATACTTCTGATTCTCCAATATCGTATATAACGTCATATGCCGTCACATTCCTGTAACGCTTATCATCTGTTGGTTTATCGGAAATGACACGGTATTTTCCAAAAATAAAAGGTGCGTCAGCATGTCCATTAATCACAGCAGAAACATTTATCTGTTTCCCAATCATGCTTGTGAACACGTTGGAAATTTTGAATTTTAACTGTGATGCATTGCACTGTCCAAATGTAAGGTAATCATCATCACATAGGATTTCTTTTAATTCAAACTGTTCAAAATGGATTTCGCTGTTGGTGATTTTTACAGACTTGTCCTCTGTTTCAATCGTGATTTCCTTTTTGGATGCGCTTTTATCAAACAAATCCGCATAGGTATAGTTACTCATTCGCTACACCTCCGACAAATGAAAACTCTATCTGATTGTATTTAATCTCTCCGTCATAAGTTCCGTAGATTGTAGGCTTTATATCAGCCATATAGCCATATTGTGTGACATATTGACCTAAAAATGGAATGTATGCCGTGATATTGCATCCCTGTTCCGTTGCATCAATAAAGTTTCTTCGTATTCCGGACAGTAACTCTTGCAAATCGTCATCCGTCAGCATCGCAGGCGTGGAAAAATCAACACTTAATGCTTTTAGCTCCACAGCATTTCTATGTACGTATCCATTTGCATCAGTCCACGGGTCTACATCTTGCATATTTACAGCCGGCTGATAACTTTCAGCGGCTATAAATCTTGACTGGTCAATAACGTAATCTCCAATTTTTAAAAGCCATCCTTGATATGCTGACATACGCTCACCGCCTCATTGCATAAAAATAGACAGCACCCATCCAGAGTGCTGTCTGTGTTAAAATACATATACATTCTTGTGTTTTTGGTTAAATTGCTCTTGACCGTATTGTCTTGCGGCAATTCCAATTTGATCTGTTGTTATTCCAAACTCTTTCTCAAGGATTCCTTGCAGTAGCTGATTATTCTGTTTCAGAAGTGCAATTTCCTGTTGTGCCGTGGAATTAATAGCGTCTTTGATTCCAGTGATTTCAACTCCACCGGCAACCGCTGTCTTGCCGCCTACTGTCCCGGCAATCTCCGGTACGCCGTTCTCTCCTGCCATGAACATCGTGTATCGGCTTGGAACGTAACCGCCAGTTTCAAATCTAGGAATACTTATTTTAGGTATTTGTACTGGCTTGAAGCTTATTCCTATAGCTTCCGATATACCGCTAACCAAGCCAAAACCATCAATAAAAGCATTTATTCCATCAATAATCAGATTTACGCATCCTTCTGCTATGGATACAAGTCCATTAAACACTCCTTTGAAAATATCTTTTATTCCGTCCCATGCTTTTCTCCAGTTTCCAGTGAACACACCAAAAACAAAATTTATTAATCCTTTTAATGCTGTTCCAAGATTTTTGATAATATTTCCTATTGCATTAAATACAGTTTCAAAAGCAGGCTTTAAATCTTCCCACAAATGAGTGACTATGGGAGATAAAACATTGTCCCATAAGAAGTTGAATACTTCTATTACTGGCTTTACTTGTTCTACCACAAAATTCATGGTATCGACTATTGCATCAAATGCCGCTCCTAAAACACTTCCTAATGCTTGTGCCAAAGGAACTACTACATTTTGCCAAAGCATTGTAAGTATGTCTGCAACAATCTGAATTGCAGGATTTAAGATATTTCCAAGGAATGTTCCAAACGGAACAAGCACTCCATTCCAAAGATTTTCAAAAGCACTTTGTAGTTTCGGAAGTACTTCTTCTCCAACATATTTTAATGCTGGATTTAGCATATCCTGCCATATGCTTGTGAATGCAGTCTTCAAAAATTCTCCTATCGGAGTTAGGACATCCACAAGGCCTGTCCATGCATTCTGTAAATCTGGTATAACCGTTGTTGTCAAAAACTCCATTGCAGGAGTGAGATTATCCGCAATGGCTGAAATTGATTCCTTGAAACTCTTTCTAACATCCTCATTTGTTGCATATACAAGTGCAAGTCCTGCTACAACCGCTGTGATAGCCGCTGTTGCCGCTACTGCTCCTGCACTAATACCACCAAACAATCCGGTTGCTCCTGCCGCTGCGGCTCCCTCTGCTCCTGTTGCCGCTCCAGTTCCCAGCAGACTTCCAAGAATTGTTTCTCCGATTCCAGCTCCTGCCTTACCGCCCATTGACAAAACAATAGAATCTTTGATTGCTTTCCATAATATATCTCCCAGTCCGGTGAATTTCAAAAGCCCTATTGCTGTCAGAATCGTGGTTTCAATCGGTGCAGCATCAAAACTTCCTTTCCACAAATCGATAGCCGCTGTGATTGCAGTTTTTATGAAATTTCCGGCAGATGTAAACACAGCAGTCCAGTCAATACCTGCAAGAAACTGTCCTATATTCTGTCCAATCTGATACCAGTCTACAGATGCAATAGCATCGGACATCCAGTTAAATATCCCTGTTACAATACCGGATAAATCTTGTCCTGCTTCAAAGATATCACCATTGAATAAATCTTTGAACAGCTTTTTCACAGGTTCAAGAAGTTTTTCTATCTTATCAGCCCATTCCATAGCTGTGTTCTGCATCTTGTCAAATGCTTCCTGCCATACTTTTTCGTACTCCGCAGTAGCATCCATGATTTCTTTTGTAAGGTCAATTCCTGCTCCACCAGCACCACTTCCGGAACCACTGGATTTTGGCATTGAAATAACTTTCAATTTATCAAATGCTCTGATTCCGCTTTGAGCATTTTTTGCGCTTGTACCAACTTTATCCAGTGCGTCTGCCGTGTCTTCCAAATCTTCATTGTACCCGGATACACCTTGACCAAATGATGAAAAGTCAATCTTGATTCCCAGTAAGTTCGCTACACTGACAAGCAGTCTTTTAATCGCAATTACGACACCGTTAATGACAGGAAGTACTTTCTGCAATACCGGAATAAACAACTGACCCAGTACCATACCGGCTTCTTTTACGTTGTTGGTAAATTGACGTATCATGTTACTTGGAGAATTGATTGTATTTGCCAAGTCTCCCCATGATACCTTGGACTGGTCTAATATTGCCAGTAGACGCAACTGCTGTTTTTCCGCCTGTGACATTTCAGATACAGCCTTTTCAATGCCGTATTTGTAAGCATAAGTCTGCAGTGTGGCATTCGTGATATCAATACCATACTTATACAGTGCTCTTGACTGACCAATCAAACCGGACTGTAAATTAGTCGCAACTGTACTGAAATCCACGTTAAACAGGGATGAAATATCCCCGGCAAGCATTGTCATGGACTTTGAAATTGCCGTAGTGACTTCTCCTGTCTGCCCTAAAGAGTTGGTAATAGATGCAAGTTGTGAAGCGTACTGCGTAATCTCCTGTAAATTCAGTCCCAGGTTCTTCATTCCGCTTTCAGAAATCAATCCACCGTCTACATCTACTTTCAGACCGGACATTTTACCAAGCAGTTCATTTACACGGTTTCCGAAACTCTGTGCATAATCCTCTGCGTTGTCGTAACCGAATTTTTCAAAATCCTTTCCCCATTCCTTGCCGACTTTGTTAAATGCTACCGTGTAGTAGTTAAATGCTTCGATATAGTCCGTAGTTCCCTCTATTGACTTCCACAGACTTTTAATTCCACGGATCACAAGGAAATATGTTGCGTAGAATCTTCCGAAAGCCGCAGCAAGACTGAATGTGCTTTTCGTGGCTCTTTTCGCACTTGTTGTATAAGTATTCAGATTCCGTCCTAAAGAGTTTGCGGCTCTTCCGGATGCCGCACCAGTAGATGCCAGTCCTGCCAGTGCATTTGTCATGCGGATAATGTTCTCACTGACATTCGGAGCGGTTGAAAGAGTGGTGAATAACTGCTTTAAATTCTTTGCCAGTAAAGGAATGTTCGTGATTGCTCTGCCTGATGCCACACCACCAAGTCTTGAAATCGAAGATGCTATGCTCGCAATATCACCTACTCCATCTACTTTAGTTCCTGCCATGTCAGCAGAAAAAGTCTTCAGTGCAGATGAAATTCTGCTTAATCCGCTTGTATCTATTTTCCCCATTCTGTTAATGGAATTTGTCAATGTGGAAATATTCTTAATACCGCTTGTATTCATGGAACTTGCGGCATTTGCGATACTTTGTATGCTATTAGAAATGCTTGTCAGTTTGGATGTATCAATGGACAAGCTTCTCTGAAAATTCGTAAGACTATTTGCCAACTTATCCAGTGCGTTACTTGCGTTATTCGCATCCGCTTTTATTTTAATCTGCAAAGAATCAATATCTGCCATACCGCACCGCCTTTACCGCAATAAAAAAGGAAGTGTCTGCCACTTCCAAGAAAAGAGCGGTAAGCTGTGACACCTACCGCTCCTAAAATTATTTCTTAAGATATTTTCTTGTGACTTCTCCGCATTTACAATCAAAGTCGATTCCAACTTTATTTTGGAATACTCCGATTGCCTTTGCTGTGTCTTTACCTAAAATTCCGTCAATGTTGCTATTTCCCTTTGCATTCACCGCAGATAAGCAACCATGATGAATAAGTGCAAACTGCAACCACCGCACATCATCACCTTTCATACGAGGTAATGTTTTCATCAACAGTCTTGTCGGTTCCGTGTAAGGATTGCTGTACGCTTCTGTAGTGCCCTGTACGTCTTCTAATTCTTTGTACCATACATTCATGTCTACATTGCCTACAATACCGCCTACACGACCTTTAGAAGTATACTGCCATCCTACCATGTTCGGTACTTGCGGTTGATACTTCACATTACACTTGCCGTTATTCTTGCCGTACCGTGCGATCCACATGGGATAACTCACACCGCCATAAGGCTTAATGTATGTTTTGTAAAAACTTTCCCCAGTGTATACACCGAATGGCAATCCTGCATCGGTGATGACCTTGCCGTAAGCATTGATAATAGAAATAATATTTTTGCCAAGACCTTTCATAACGGCATCTTCAACATCAAGATATACTGTCACTTTTCTGCCATTAAGAATAGTAAGCACTCTTTTTGCATCAGATCGTGATTTTGCAACCGTTGTAATATATCCGTATTCATATACTCCGTGCACATGGACATTGTGCTCTTTACAACCTTTCCAGTTCTCTTCAAATTTCTTGTCCGGATTCAAATCCTTACGGATTACTTTCAGAATAGCAAAATCAATACCGTTCTGTTTTACCGCCCACCAGTTAATCGTCCCCTGGTATGAGGACACATCAATTCCTGTTAAACTCATGTTTGTTTCTCCTTAATCCGGGCTTTCCGGCAACCCTTGTTCTCTTAATGCTTTGATTCTCTGTTTCATTTCCCATATTGCAATTTCTTCGTTGGATTCCTTATATTTAGGCTCATTATCATGTGCTATCTTTTCTGAAATAGGCTTTTCAACATAAGTAGCTCTTGCTTTTTCTCCATGTAAGCAATAGTCTATTGCAACGATTAATGCAGATATTCCATAATCTCCCCACCGTTGCCATGAATTCCTATCTTCTTCCTCTTTTTTGAGTTTATATCCTTTGTAGCACCACTCTAATTTCTTAGGATTCAGATGTTTGAACTCTTCTATCGAAATTCCCATGGAAAAAGCAAATGGAAAATATTCTTCCCATATTATTTTGTGCCAGTCGATTTCTTCTTGTGATCCTGTGGCATCTTCGTTACCTTGCTGTCCTCTTTCTCCATCTCTTCCTTGGTCTGCGTCATCATTTCCGTCAGACCCGACAGTTCGAAAAAACCGTCTTCTTTCATACAATCTGTCAGTTCTCCGTACAGCTTCACAAAAGACAGACCGTTTTCTTTCATGTATTCTTTCATTAAAGCATTGGATTCATCCGGTGTAATATCCTCATGGTTTTCAATAAGTCCTGCATAAAAAGCCGTTTTGCATACATGAGGAAATTCTGCAAGCATATATCCGCTACCATCTACAATTTCTTCTGGTGTGGGATTCTGTACATTTTTTGCTTTTTTAGCTACATAGCCACCGGAAAGCATAAGAAACATCTTTTGAATCAAATCCTTGCACTCCACAGCACCGAACCCAAACTCTAAAGTATATTCAACATCATTAACTAAAATCTTCTTCATAAAAACATATCCTTTCCCCAACATTTTGTTGGAAAGGAGCCGCCCGAAGACGGCTCTCTTTTGCTTAAATCAATGTATCGTCTACCGTTTCATCATTGTCAGCCACGGCAGTGTTATTTGTTTCTGACTGACTTTCTATTTTTTTGTCAATGTAATTGCTGTGGGATAACCGTTTTCATCCTCTGTTACTGCAACAGTGTAATTGTCTTCAATCCACTTCGGCACAGTAGCCTGTGCAATCGTAGCAGTTCCAGTCAGATGATCGTCTGTTGCTTCGTCCGGTGCAAAACTTTCCTGACCGATAAATGCACAAATGCCCTCTGAACCTTTTCCGTCAGTTCCATACAGGATGATAAAATCGAGTTTCTTTCCCTCGTTTGTCACCATTTCATCCTTGTACTTTTTCTCAAATGCTCCTTGCACTTCCATACTGTTAGCGGCTCTACGACCCATTTCCTGTGTCTCTACCAAATCTTCCAGTGTAGAAGTATCCACCATGTTCTGACTTCCGAACGGTGAAGGAATACTTTTTGCTCTCATAAGCAATTTGTACGTTCCTGCCCAGTATTCACCAACAGCGGCACTAGAACTAGGCTCTTTATAGGCAATTCTTGATTTTAAACCAGTAGCCATATTTACCTCCAATTTTGCATAAAAAATAGAGCCTTTCGGCTCTGTCAATAGTTACAATATATCATCAGCATCTACGTTTCTTCTGAACCGTGCAGTGCTTCTGTATGTGTCCTGCGAAGTATTATTGAACTCCGGCATGGAAGTTATTTGAAATCGCAGACGTTTGAAAAGTCCGGCAACCGTAGCCATGATAGCTTCGGCTTCTTCCTGGCTTTTGTTGGTTATCACATCCACCTGGTATGATGCTGTGATTCCATTAACAGAACGTGCTTCAAGGTCTTGTCCTGTTTCTGTGAATGGCATAGCATGAAAGTACACCGTAGGGAATGTAGGGTCTGACAAATCCTTGCTTTTGTCCGTCACATAAACTTTAGGATGGCTCTGCGGTATCTTCATTTTTAAGTACGATGCAATCTTGACTTTGAAATCTGATACCCACTGATATTCATTATCCACTACCAAACACCACCTTTGCTGTCTGTGATACAATATCACGAAGTTCTATTGCAGTCAGGTACATAAATGGTCTTGACGGCATACCTTCTGTAAAATACCATTTACCGTCATCCGCAGGATAAAACCACCCATATCTCCCATCCGCAAGTTGCCTGATAGTTTTACCGCTTGCATACTGCCAATCAACACCTTCCGGTAATTGATAAGGATATGGTGACTGCTTACCGACAACACCAGTACCAAACTCCACAAAAGCCGCATGGTCTGTACCTGCAACCACCGCCCAAACACCGCCACCCTTTACAGAGCCAACGTATTCCGCATGAATGCTTTGCAAAAGTTCTGATGTAAAGATAGCATCAAGGTCAGCGATCTGCACTCTAGCAATCTCTACACCCTTTTCTGCCAGTGTTTCAGCCAGTAGCCTACATTTATACTCTAAACTATTTTCATAGTCTCTAAGAACCTTTACAGCCGCTTGTATGGACTTGTCACTGAATAGATTTAGTTCAATCTGTTTTCCCATAGAATATTTACACCAAATCTACATCTTCCATTACCGCTCTTGCTTCAAGGACTGCAATATAATCAGTCATTGCTTTAATCTGCATATTGTAAGTGCTTCTAGGGCACGTAGGCTCAAAATTGAGTTCCCCTGCATCCCATTTTTCAAGCATTGCAGCTAATTTTTTATAGCGAATTACCACTTGCTGATATTCCGCTTTGAACCTTTCTTTGTAATCAGAACTGTTCATCATTTCAATAGTATCTTTTAATTCTTTCATTTTTACCTCACTTCACCGTTTTCTGTAACAAGAACAAATCTGCTGTCAGACCCTCGTCTGCAACGCCTTTGACAACATAGTCCGCAGTCTTGTTGTCCACAAGTCCGTCATCGTTACGACCTACTTCTGACTTCTTCCAGATAACATCCCCTGCCTTAATCGGCAAATATCCTTTGTCGGTCACAATCTGACAATACGAACTGGAATCATCAATACCAAATTCTTTTACCAGTACTTCCGACAGCTTATTACTGATGTTGGCAGAAAAAAGGACGGGTTCAGAATATCCGGTAGTTTCTCTCAAAACCACCGGAATCCTTTCTCCGTCCATCTCGATGTACTTTATTTCTCCGTTTTCGTCCCGGTCATAAATCGTGACTTTTTCTCCCTGCCGTGAGTACTTCATGTCCTGCTTGTTAATGTCAAGCATCTTTCTTCACCTGCTTGTAAATCTGATTTACACCAGTGCTTGCCAAACCGGAAACAATTCCGACAGCAATCGCATTCAGCACATCATTTGCCGGGAAATCCGGAATAACATACATTCCTACTACTCCGAGAATGCCACCTACAATGCCAACAACAACCGGGATGTAGTTATCCTTAATAACCGGAATCAGCTTCGCTCCAATACCGGCAAGATAGCAGATAACCACAATTGCAACACAAGTTCCTACCTGTGAAAAATCCATCATTCCTTACCTCCGTTCTTCAATCTTATTTCTTTTATTTCTTCATACATTTTAGTTGCCATTCCATTTCCACCAAGCGCATGATAAGCATTGTACATCTCAACAAAGTTTTCATACGCATAGCTTGGAATCTCTCCCAACTTCATGTACTTATCGTGATACTCAATAAGTTGCACACGCAAAAGAAGCATTGTTCCCTTGCTGTTCGCATCCCTATCTTTCTTTTGCTGCTTTAGGAGCCAGACGATGTAGCCTAATAAAATAGGCAGAACAATCGTATACGTCTGTAATAAAAATTCTTTCACTTCATATCTCCTAACTGTTTATTTGTTGGCACACCGCCCACCACCCTTAAAGTGTGCCGCCTGCAACCTTATTACTGGAATCAGTAACATGGTCACGCACAATCTTCTTTTAATTACAATACCTTTGCAAATGGAAATACGCCAACAAACAGATCCTCGCGGTCTCTCCATGTTCTCGACACTCCATTCTCTGAATAGCTTGCCATGAAGTTTTCACCGGCTTGCGATCTGTCATACACGACAAGATTAACCACCACGGACTGAAATTTTTTCATATCCGCAGCAATCTTCTCTTCTGTGTAACTTTCCGGGTACATTCTCTTTGCTCTGATGTCGTCTTCTGCTTGACTGATAAGTTGTTCCAAAAGAGGATTTTCTTCCAAATGGTCAAACACGATCTCGGAGCTTTCAGAATCACTTTTAGAATCAATATGAAATTGTTTCAGACGGATTTTTACTTGCTTCAAAGTCGTATATTCTGCCATGTGCTACCTCTTAAAGTTCAAACTTTTCAATCAGAATCTTTTTCAGTTCCGCACCGCTGATTTCTTCCGCACCTGAGACACCGTGTTCTGCGGCTAACTTCTGCAAGTCTGCCGTAGACATACGGTTGATTTCCGTCTTAGTATATGCGGTTTCCTCCGGGATTTCTTCTTTTACTTCGGTGACGGTTTCCTCCGGGATTTC
>OKUA01001478.1_pt1 | contig 12701 bp, 10 predicted proteins | sample 1606501 | NCBI WGS metagenome assembly OKUA01 (sample SAMEA3879608, study PRJEB24766) | human gut metagenome | biome: human-associated habitat; feature: feces | place: USA | collected 1985/1987
CCCTTCACTTTCAAAAGGTGCAAGCGCACAGTTTAGCAAGAACTTTTATGTAAGTGCAGGTGCAAGCGCAGGTATGTACCCTATCACAATCAGCGCAACATACGAGTATACCGAGGACGGAGAAACAACGAGCGGCACAGCGGAATTTTCATACACCGTTCAGGTTTTACAAGGCACGACTCATAGTGCCGGCAGCAGCCCAAGTCTTGTGGCAAGTTTTGGCGTAAGCAAGGCTAATTTAACGGCAGGCGATAATTTCAAGCTTAATTTCAAGCTTTCAAACAAGAGTGCACAGTACAACGTCAATAACGTAAACATCAAGCTTGCAGGCGGTGATGCATTTTCAATTGCAAGCGATGTTGACACAATTTATAAATCAAAAATCAATAAGGCTTCAAGTGCAAATTTTTCTAAGCAATTTATTTGTAACAAAGGAATTCCAGGCGGAATGTATCCTATCACGGCAAGTGTGACATACGAATATGTCGTAAACGGAGAAAAGCAGCAAGGCACGGCGGAATTCACCTTCAGCATCAAAGTCAATTCAAAGAAAAGATCTAAAAAAGCAAGTGAATTAACTCCTCAGCTTATTGTTTCAAGCTTTAGCTATGGCAAGGAGTCAGTTTCAGGCGGTAAAGAATTCACTTTAAGTTTTAATATCAAAAATAATTCATCATCAATAAAGGCGCAAAACGTTCTTATTAAACTTGCAGGCGGTGACAGTTTTGTTGTTGCAGACGGAACAGATACAATTTCAATTAAATCAATTAAGCCGAATGCAACAGTAAAAGTCAGCAAAAAATTCAATTGCTTAAGCACGGCTACATCAGGCGTTTATCCTATTACCGCTACTGTATCATACGAATATATAGAAGGCGGCAAGCAAAGCGGTTCTAGCGATTTAACAATGAGTATACCGGTTGTTCAGCCTGACAAGGTGCAATTCCAGCAAATCGCTCTTGCCGACAAAACAATAAATGTCAGCGAGGAAAACGATTGTGCATTCCAAGTAATAAATATGGGTCAAACAAAACTTTCAAACGGTACAGTCAAGCTTCTCAACGAAAAAGGCAAGGAGATAAACAGCGCTTACATAGGCAACATTGATGCAGGCGGACAGTTTGTAAGTAACTATACCCTTCCTGTTACATTTGATAAAACAGGAGATTACAAACTCACTCTTGTTTTTGAATATGAAAATGAGAATATGGACAAAAAATCTATTGAACAGGAATTCAAAGTAACAGTTCAAAAAGAGGAAGACCCATTTGACAAAGCGGGTGAAAATCCTGAAGACAACGGCAAAGATGAAGAAGACCACAGCAATACAAAAAAAGTTATTTTAGGCTCGGTTATCGGCGGTGTTGCCTTAATTGCCGCAATTGTAAGCACAATTGTTATTAAAAAGAAAAAGCACAAGAAAGGCAGTGTAAAGTTCGATGAAAAAATCTGACCTCTTTGCAATGGCTTGGGAAAACCTGCGAAATCGAAGAACGAGAACAAGGCTCACAATCGCAGGCGTGGTTGTAGGCACTTGTGCAATTATAATAATGGTTTCAATCGGCGTAGGCATTGATAAAATGATTACCTCACAGTATCAGTCCGATTCAACGCTTAACAAAATTACCGTTTACCCAATGGGAGATTATACGAACGATTCGGGAGAGGTACAAAAGGAAATGCCGTTTGACGACAGCGCAGTAAATTACTTTTCCAAGCTTAATAATGTTAAAACGGTTGTACCAACTCTTGAAGTAAGCTCATACATCAACATTTCACACGGAAAATATACATATAACAGCTCTGTATACGGTATTCCGCTTAAAGAAATGGAAATGCTTGGCTATAAAACCGACCATGGCGGTTTTGATAAGTACAGGGAAAAGAATGCAGCCTTATTCGGAAATCAAATAATACAATTTTTTTCGGACAGTCAGGGCAACAATCCGAAATACAAATATGATGAAAACTATAACATCAGCGAGAGTGAGTTTGATTTTATGAAGGACACCTTTACCTTCTGCGCAAAAAATCAAAACAGTGACTCCGAAGGCGGCAACTATTCTCTCACTCAAGAAAATGGCAATGACGAAAGCTCAACCGGTTCACCATCTCAGCCGTCAACCGGTTCATCATCTCAGCCGTCAAACGGCGGCAGGCAAAGGTTTAATGTTATAGGTACATTAAAAAAGGCAAGCAACGACTCTGAGGCAGCAACGGCAATTTATATTGACCTTGATTTGGCAAAGCAAATTGTCAATGAAAGCAACAGATTAAGCAATATAAGAAACTACAAATTAACATATTCCTCAATTAACGTTTATTGCAACGACTCAAAGGATGTTGCGGCGGTAAAAAAGGAAATCCAAGATAAAGGCTACAGTTGTTCAACAGACGACGAAGGATTGCAAGAGCAAAAAAAGGTAATGCGAGTTGTTCAGCTCATTTTAGGTGCTATCGGTGCGGTTTCAATGTTCGTTGCGGCATTCGGCATCAGCAACACTATGGTTATGAGTGTTTTTGAGCGTACAAAGGAAATCGGCATTATGAAGGTTCTCGGCTGTGACATTAAGGATATCAAGGATATGTTCCTTTATGAAGCAGGAATTATCGGGCTTTTCGGCGGAACGATAGGAATAATCATAAGTTATATCATTTCAATTATTGCAAACCTTGTTGCCAAAAAGGTAATGAGTGGTATGATTGACACAAGTATGGGCGCAAAAATTTGCGTATCGTCAATTCCGTTATGGCTTGCGCTTTTAGGCATTGCCTTTTCAGTCGGAGTGGGTGTGCTTGCAGGTCTTTCCCCTGCTAACAAGAGCGTTAAGGTAAGCGCACTTACAGCGATACATAACGAATAAGAGCTATTTATGCAATAATTCATAAAATTAAACAAAGATAGCAAAAAAGCCTTGCGTATGCAAGGCTTTTTCTATACGCCGACAGACTTCGAGAAAGCGAGATAAATTTCGTATTTTGCGAGTGGGTACTGCCCCCCGAGCAAAAGACGGAAAGCGCCAAAAATTGCAAGGACTCGATGTCCTTGCAATTTTTCCAATTCATCCGAGTGCAACAAGTTGCACCCACCTCCCTTTACACAAGGGAGGCAAAAAGGGTTATTTATTTTTATTAGGCGCGTTTTAGCCACTTTATCGAATGTCTAAAAACGATATGTAACTTGCGCTTCACTATATTGATTTAACCGAAGCGAGTTGGTAGCGATACCAAGCCGTTGCGAGTACGTTTACAACCGAGCAGGCGACTTGAGCGTGACTCGTTTCGGAAAGGAGGAGCAGTGGAATGAGTGCGAGGTGACTTTCTGATTAAACATAAAAAGAAAGTCGCCGCAAGCGATATGTAACTTGCGACGACGTGGTCTGCCCGGAGAGATTCGAACTCTCGGTCTTTAGAATCGGAATCTAATGCATTAGCCACTGTGCTACGGGCAGAAATATATTATTGTTACTATTCGGGCAACGCAAATCTCGTTTGCATTGCCCGAATTATATTTTTTTCAGGAATGCCGTTTTTGGCATTTCTTTTGTTTTTAAATAAAATCACATTTTTTTCAATCTGATAACATTCCAGCTAAACGGCTTAATTTGGGCTGTAAGCGTTTTATCGTCAAGCTCAGGCAATGGATTGTTGTGCGGTTTAACAAAAGGATTTTCAAACGAATTGACGTCGTTTTTATCATATCCGTCCATTGAAATAAATTCAAAAGGCTTATATCCGTCAAAATCAAGAAGGTTCACATCAAGCGTCATACCTTCGTTCATTGACTTATTAACGCAGAAAACAGTCATTTCCTCGTTTTCCTCATCAAAGGTCGCAATTGACTCAAGGAAAGGCACGTCGGTGTAAGCCTTGCAGTCATACTTAGGGCTTGAAATAATAGGATTAAGCGCAACGCCTCTGCCAAAATTGCTTAAATGCTCAAAAGGATAAAAAATTGTTTGTGCAAATATTCCTCCGCCTGTTTGGGTGAAAATAGGAGCAATAACATTAACAAGCTGAGCAAGGCAAGCAATTTTAATCCTATCGCAATGGCGAAGAAATGTTATAAGCATTGAACCGACAAGAAGTGCATCCTCAAAATTATAAATATCTTCAAGCCTTGGCGGCGCAATTGACCATCTTTCATAAGGTGCATTATTTGAATGATACCAAACATTCCATTCATCAAAGGAAAGCATCATAGTCTTTTTAGAATGTTTCTTTGCCTTAATATAATCGCAAACGCAGGTGACGGTATGTATAAATTCCTCAAGCTGGAGAGTGTATGAAAGATAACTCATAGTATCGCCGTCGTGGTTGCCGTAATATTGGTGAAGCGAAACATAGTCAACGCTGTCATAAGCAATATCAAGCGATTCAGCCTCCCACTGACCGAAAGTCTTGGAATTAACGCTCGAAGAGCCGCAAAGCACGGTTTCAATAGTAGGGTCGGTCCACTTCATCATTTTTGAAGCTTCAAGAGCAACCCTGCCATATTCAGTCGCAGTCTTAGCTCCCATCTGCCAAGCGCCGTCCATCTCGTTGCCAAGACACCAAAGTTTTACATCCCAAGGCTCGTCATATCCGTGCTTTTTTCTTAAATCCGACCACGCAGAGCCTGATTTATGATTAGTATATTCCACAAGATTTCTCGCTTCGTCAGCACCTCGAGTGCCAAGGTTTACTGCCATCATACATTCGGTATTCGCCTTTTTACACCATTTCATAAACTCGTTTGTTCCGAAATAGTTAGGCTCAGTAGTGCCCCAAGCAAGGTCAAGACGTTTAGGCCTTTTTTCAACAGGGCCGACACCGTCCTCCCAATTATAGCCTGAAACGAAGTTGCCGCCGGGATAGCGAACGATAGGCACGTTAAGCTTTTTAACAAGGTCTATAACGTCACCTCTAAAGCCATCCTCATCCGCTGTCGGGTGCTCAGGTTCATATATTCCGCCATAAACGGCACGGCCGAGATGCTCAATAAATGAGCCGTAAATTCTTTTGTCAATCTCGCCTATTTTAAATTCCTTTGCTAGAGTAATTTTCGCCTTCATTAATTTTTCTCCTTTTCAATATTTTTGTGTTTTTTGAGCTTATCTATATTCAAATTCACACATAAAATACCGAGGCAAACAAGAACAAGTGCTATAATTGTAAGCCATAATTGCTGTGAAAGATGTTCCTTAAGAATAATTGACGACAATACAAATCCGAAAACAGGAGTCATAAAACCGAAAACGGAAACATTTGAAACATCATTATATTTAAGCAAAATTCCCCAAATTGTATATGCGCAAGCAGAAAGAAGCGCAAGATAAATTACAACGCCAAAAGCCGGAAAAGAAGTAACTTTAAACCTGCCTCCAAAAATAAGGCCTGCCAAAATCATAACAGCGCCACCGAGCATAAACTGATATCCGCTCAAGGCAACAGGGCTTTCGCTTTTTGAATATCTGCTGACAAGCACACTTGAAAATGCATAAGAAAGCGCAGATAGAATAATAAATCCCTCTCCGTTAAATGCAAATGAGCCGACTTGAGAACCGGAGGTAATATTTATAAGGACAACGCCGACAAATCCTATTATACAACCGATGATTTTATTTATTGTCAGCTTCTCCTGCTTGAAAATAAGGCAGGAAATAAGCACGGCAAAGAATACGCTTGTAGAATCTAAAATCGAGCTTTTTGAGCCGGTAGTGTGCGCCAATCCTATATAGAAAAATACATATTGCATCACTGTTTGGAAAACGGCAAGAACTGCCACATTTTTCCAATTTTCCTTTTTCTTAATCACAATAAATTTATCGGCAAAAATGCTGCCCAAAAGAATTGTGAAAAAGCCAGCCAGGAAAAATCTGATGCCGGCAAAAAGAATTTGCGATGATGTATCGCTGCCGGCTATATTCAGAAAATTGTATCCTATTTTAATAACGGGAAACGCACTTCCCCACAATGCACAGCAGAGCATTGCGGCAAGCGCAACATTTATTTTTTTAGTAAATATTTTTTTCATTTTATTATGCCTTTAAAATTTCAAATTTATTTATCGACGACAAATGTCCGCCTTTTCGTTAAAATTTATTTTGTTGTGCTTCCGAAGCCGCCGTCACGAACACCGTCGGCCTCATCATCAACAGTAATACCGAACTGAGTAAAAATACCCTGAGCAAATCCATCGCCTGCCGCAACCTCAGCCTTATGACCGTCATCGTGGGCGTCACAGCTTATTTTAATCATAATATGACCCTCGTTTGAGGAATTGTAATAATCCGAATCAATAATTCCGACTGTATTGTCAAGCTGACAGCGATGCTTAAAACCGAGACCTGAGCGTGGATAAATTGAAAGAACCCAGCCCTCGTCAATTTTTGAGCGAATACCTGTCGGAACAAGAGTCGATTTTCCTTTTTCAAAGCAAATGTTTGCCGGAGCATAAAAGTCATATCCTGCCGAGCCTGTTGTTGCTCTTTTAGGAAGCTTAATGCTGTCATACACAGCCTTTACGTCATTTGTATCAGGGAAATTTTTAAGCCAATCTTTTTCAAACTGCTCAAAGGAAACCTTTTCAAATTTAGCTATCTTCATCATTTATTATCAATCCTTTATATGCTTTTTCATTATCTTAACACATATAAAAAAATAAAACAATCTTATTTTCATTCTCTTTTTAAAAAAATAAGAAATTAATAAGATTGTTTGAAAAATCAAGTATTTTTATTGTTATATTCAATAATACTGTTTATAATCCGAAGCTTACTGTTAATGCGTGGTCAACCTTGCCCATATCCGTATTATCAAGGCTTCCCATTTTTTCCTTAAGTCGCCTTTTGTCTATTGTTCTCACTTGTTCCAAAAGCACAACGCTGTCCTTTGCAAGTCCGCAATTGCCTGCATCAACCTCAATATGCGTTGGAAGTGCATTTTTATCCTTTTGCGATGTAATAGCAGCGGCAATAACGGTCGGTGAAAACTTATTTCCCACGTCATTTTGAACTATCAAAACAGGTCTTACTCCGCCCTGTTCACTGCCTACAACGGGACTAAGGTCTGCATAGTAAATTTCGCCTCGTTTAATAAGCAAAATAATCACACCTTTGTACTGTTAAATATCTTTAAGGCTTTACCTTACGTTATTATGATTACCTGATTTAATCATTTTTAAACATCACATTCCATTATATGTAAATAAAAATATTATGGCAAAAAAGAATATTAAACATAGAATAAAGAGTAAATCTATACAGAAAGGTGAATTTTATGGAAAAATATACAGAGCTTTTCAAGCCCTCTTTTTTAAAAAACGAAATGCGTCCGGCTATTCCCGTTGACGCAACTCCGACCATGGCATATATACCACTCCAGCTTGATTTAATGAGCTATGAAACAGACAAAGCACTCAACACAGGCACGCTCTTTCCAACTCTTGATAAACCGTTTTTAGGCAGGAGGGCAAAATAATGGAAAAGAAAAAGCTTTTAAAAAGACTTTCAGCCCTTGGCTTTGCAATGTATGAATGCCGACTTTACTGCGACACCCACCCAAACGACACCGAAGCACTCCAAATGCTCAATGATTACAAGAGCAAGTACGAGGCAGTCAAGGCAGAATTTGAAAAGCAGTACGGTCCGCTGACTTTAAACGGCTTTAACAGCGACGAATGGCTTAAGGACCCGTGGCCGTGGGACATCGTCGAATGAAACTACGTACTTGAATGAATTTCTGCGAAATTCATAATAAGTACTCCGTTCCATTCTCCTCTCAAAATCTGTCGTACGGTAGTGCGTCAGATTTTGTATTTTAGACGAGCGAAAGACACTCAGTGTTTGAATAAATTTTGCTTTGCAAAATTCATAGTAAACACCTTAATTTCACTTGCTACGAAACAGTACACTGTACTGTTTCTCCCAAATTCACACGTGAATTTGGAGCCACGTGTCTCTTGTGCTTCGCACAATTCACTCCTCTCAAAACTGTCGTACAGTAGTGCGGCAGTTTCTGTATTTTATTCAAGCACAGAATTTATTTCGACGTAGGGGCGATTATCAATCGCCCGATATAATATCAAAAGCGCCCTATGGTAAAAGCTGAATGCTATACCACAAGGCGCTTAAATTATAACTATTTTGTTTTAACTGTTTTGGTTTTTGACCAAGAGGAATAAACTTTTTTACCGTTTACCATCTTATAAGAACGCATACGAATGTAATATTTTTTCTTTTTCTTAAGCTTTTTAACCGTAAGTTTGGTTATGCTTGATTTTTTTATATTAACTTTCTTTGCTTTTTTAAACTTCTTGCTTGTTGAATACTGAACCTGATATCCTTTTACATCTTTTATCTTCTTCCATTTAAGTATAAAAGACTTTTTGCCTTTTTTAAGCGACTTAATTGTCGGCTTCTTAGGCTTGGAAGCGCTTTTAAGAGTGGAAGTTGAGGATGAGGAATTACCGTTGGGAGTAACTGAATTAACTACCGTCTTCGTAGGCTCTTGATATCCGTTTACATAAGTTTTAGTTACATTGTCACTGTTCCAATACCAAGCATCTTTACTTGCTCTAAAATTATTAATCATAGCAAGAACAGTTCTTGCATTTGTTTGTTCAAACTTAACATTAACGCTTGTTTTAACGCTCGTTGAAGTTATATTAGGTGTAAGATTAGAAACAACAACGCTGTTATCCGACATTAACGAAACAGAAGCGTTAGAATCATTAGCCGCCGTCGCATTTGTATTGCTTACGGTTGTGCCGAACTCCTCTGCCCAAAAATGGATATACTTTGCTCCGTCAAAATAATAAATATGAGCAATGCCTACTGCGGTATAACGAGGGTCAAGCATTGCACGTCTGTGACCCTGACCGGCATAATGTTCATTGTCTTCACGCCAAGTTTCGTGAACTTTTGCGGCATTATCAACTATATTTTGAGGTTCATCATTTTTAGATTCATAAGTAATTTTAGCAATATTTTCGCCCTTGCCGTTTGAATTATAGCCGTAATCGCTGTAAGCGGTGAATACGCTTGAGCCGTTAGGCCTTTGATGCTCATAAAAATAAACAAGTTCGCAAGCTCTTTGCATGGCAATTTTTTCAAGAGTATAGTCATACTTAAGCGGCTGAGCGATAGTTTGAGCATTTGATACAAAAGCAACGGAGCAAACACTCAACGCCATAACAAGTGATAAAAATATACTAATCAGCTTTTTCATTTCATTCTCCTTTATATAATATTAGGCGACTACTGCCAAAACAGATAATCGCCCCAACTCATTGTATTACATCTTTGAAATTTCGTCCCTAAAAGCCTCAACGCTGTCGAAAGCCTTATAAACGGACGCAAAACGAACATAGGCAACCTCGTCAATATTTTTAAGCTTTTCCATAATAAGCTCGCCTATTCTTGCCGAAGTAACCTCACGGTCGATAGCAGACTGAAGCGTAGCCTCAATCTCAGATATAGCGGTTTCAAGCTCGTTGATAGTGACAGACCTTTTTTCGCACGCACGAAGCATACCCTTTAAAATCTTGTTTCTGTCAAATACCTCACGGCTTTTATCCTTTTTAATTACGATAATAGGAACATCCTCAATAACCTCATAAGTTGTAAAACGCTTAGAGCATCTGAGACATTCTCTTCTTCTTCTGATTCGCTCGTTTTCATCAGTCGGGCGGGAATCAATAACCTTGCTTTCCTCATAGCCACAAAACGGACATCTCATAATTAATCATCCTCCATATTTGATGATAATTAATTATAACACAATATATAGATAATTGCAAGTATTTTAACTTTACACCAATATATAGTTAATGGTTAGCGTTTTTTAACTCATCTTCCTTTTTATTGTATAAGAACATCCAAATAGCCATTGAGCAAATAATTATATAGCCCAAAATCGACCACAAGTCAGGAAGCTGATGGTCGAGCAAAAAATAGCCGCCTATTGCCGTAAAGATAACATTTGAATAATCATAAACGCTGATTTTACTGCTTGGAGCAAAAGTATAAGCGGAGGTGATACCAAACTGTCCTCCTGCTGCGCACACACCAACAAGAATTAAGCATATCCACTGCTTTGCCGTCATGGGAGTAAATTTGAAAATCAAAAACGGCGCCGTGCAAATCACGGAGAAAAGCGAAAAGAAAAACACAGTAAACGTTCCGTTCTCGCCCTTATTTGCCATATGCCTTACACAAGTATAAGCCGCACCTGCACCGACGCCGCCCAAAAATCCAGCGACACTCGGTAAAAGCTCGACATTTGAAAGAGTAGGTTTAATTACAAAAAGCGAACCTGCAAATGCAATCGCAATAGCAAGCGCCTGCTTAGGCTTGAATTTTTCTTTAAGAAATATATATGAAAAAATGAGCGTGAAAAAAGGGCTCATTTTATTAAGCATAGCCGCATCGGAGGTTGATGACATCTTAGTTGTTGCATAGAAATTGCCTATCATACCGGAAAGACCGAGCGATGAGCGTAAAATGTGATATTTAATACAACCCTTATGCGGCTTAAATGATTGCTTACTTTTTGCAAGAGTAACAGTGGCAATAGCAAGTGCAACAAGGTTTCTGAAAAAGACCTTTTGCATAACAGGAACATCACCTGACATATTGATAAAAATACTCATTCCGCTGAAACTCAATGCGGAAAAAAGTATACACATTATACCCTTGGCAGTATTATTAGTTTTTTTCATATCGTTTCCAAATAAGCCTTACTTTCTCTTAATTCCTTTTCAACGTCAAAGCCGAGAGAATATATTTCCGTCATATAAACGCCCTGATAATTTGCGCTTTCAAGGATATTTTTCATTTTATTATAATCAAACGTACCCTTCCCCAGAGGCAAGCAATCACGCTGCGCATTATTATCACTTATATGCATATGAACAATTTGATTTTTAAACTCCTCTAAAAATTCAAACGTGTTTTGCCCTGCTCTTACAGTCTGTTTAATATCAAAAACCATATGGAAGTCATCGCCGAGAGCATCCCTCATTTTCTTGCAAAAATCAATGCTCTCACTTTTAAATCTGTTTACATTTTCTTGGCAGACGGTTACACCCTCACGCTTTCCGATTTCGATAAGCTTGTTAAACCTGTCAAAATATCTTTCATCCGGAATAGGAATTTTAGGGTGTGCAACCGCACCGTGAATAACAACATATTCAGCGCCTAAAACTGCGGCGGCATGACATGTTTTATCATAAATAGAAATAAAGTCATCAAACCGTCTTTGATAATCGGTAAAAATGCAAGAACTTTCCATAAAGCTTGAAAACGGATGAACAGACACAATATCTGTTCCTCCGTCTTTAGCAATGGTGTTAAGTTGTTTTAAAAAAGGCTCTTCAAGCTCTGAGGGTGCGTTCATAAACACCTCGGCATATTTATACCCAAGCTCGCATACCTTTTTAAGCGCCTTTTCCGTTTCAAGCGGATAAAAGCACGCTGTTGACGCACCAAATTTCATATCATTAACCCACAAGCTTTTCAATGCAAGCAATTTGAGTACAAATGCAAAGAAGCTCTGCCGCCATATCTAATTCATCGATAGGAGGGAACGACGGTGCAATACGAATATTACTGTCACTCGGGTCGAAGCCGTACGGATATGTTGCACCTACGCTTGTAAGCGTGACACCTGCCTGCTTGCAAAGTTCGCCTACCCTTTTAGCGCAGCCCGGCATAACATCAAGGCTGATGAAGTAGCCGCCCTTTGGATTAAACCAAGAAGCAATGCCCTTGCCGCCGAGTTCATTTTCAAGATGATTCAATACCATATCAAACTTCGGCTTAAGAATTGCAGCGTGCTTTTTCATATGAGAAAGAATACCGTCTGCATTCTTAAAGAAAGCAACGTGGCGCTGTTGGTTCATTTTATCATAGCTGATTGTTTCAACATTAAGTCTTTTCTTAATTGCGGCAATATTGTTGTCGCTTGCAATAATAGCAGAAACACCTGCACCCGGGAATGTGATTTTAGAAGTCGAGCAAACTTCAATAACCATATCCTCGTTATTATATTTAGGAAGAACGTCAAAAATATTTAAAAGTTTATCGCCGTTATCGGTAAGCTCGTGAACACAATAAGCATTATCCCAAATAATTCTAAAATCCTCAGCGGCAGGATTTAATGCTGCAATACGCTCAACAACCTCATCGCTGTAGGTAATACCCTGAGGGTTTGAATACTTAGGCACGCAAAACATACCCTTAACGCTTTCATCCTCAATAAGTTCCTCAATAACATCCATATCAGGGCCGTTTTCAAGCATAGGAACATTAATCATTTTGATTCCGAAATGCTCGCAAATTGTGAAATGCCTGTCATATCCCGGAACAGGACATAAAAACTTAACCTCGTCAAGCTTTGACCAAGGAGTTGAACCTGCGCCCTTAACATAACACTGAGCAATATAATCAAACATAAGATTAAGGCTTGCCGAAGGGCCTATAACAACATTCTTTGCGTCAACGCCCATTAACTCTGCAAAAAGAGCTTTACAGCTCGGAATACCGTCAAGAATGCCGTAGTTTCTGTAATCAACACCGTCAACAACATAATCCTTGCAATTAAGCATGTCCATAGAAAGGTCAAGCTGTTCTTTGCACGGCTTACCACGGCTCATATCAAGTTTGAGATTCTTAGCCTTAAAAGCATTGTATCTTTCATCAAGAGCCTTTTTTTCATCA
>OKUA01001479.1_pt1 | contig 12664 bp, 8 predicted proteins | sample 1606501 | NCBI WGS metagenome assembly OKUA01 (sample SAMEA3879608, study PRJEB24766) | human gut metagenome | biome: human-associated habitat; feature: feces | place: USA | collected 1985/1987
CTCCAACCTTTGTTAACCTTAAATCTAATACTATGAAAAAAATCACATTGCAAATGTAAAGTTTTTGCCTGTTCCCACCAAATTTTATTCTTGATATTGGTTCTCTTTTAATTTCTTTCACGGTTTTTCACTGTTATCGTACACGAATGCACTCAGGATAGGTATATTCAATGTAATTTAAGCTCTTTATCCCGAAGAATCGGGAAAGGTGAATGTGCATAAGAACATCGTTTATGGAGGATAAATACAGTTTGATTTGCGCACAATAGCCCTATGGCAGGGTTACGTACAAGTCTGTTTGAGAAATGTTGTGATTTCAGATACGTGTAAGTGCATGGAGACGGAAGGGCGGGAACGGCCCTTCACTCTGTATCACCGATGAATAGGGAGTTTGATTAAAAAAGGTGAAGCCTGTGAAGGGGGCGAAATATACAGAATAAGCATGCTGAAAAATAAAAAAACGTTTGCCGGAAAAAAGATGTTACGTCTTTTTTTGAAACTTGTACATCTTTCTCTTGAAACCTGCTACATCTTTTTTTGAAAGATGCTACGCTTTTTAAAAAAGATGCTACGCTTTTTCACGCAGAAAGTTAACGGGCTGAAGTTGTAAAGTTGCAAATATCTTCCAATCGTTTCACGAACCCTTTCAGTACCGTAAAATAGTTGCCGGAGTGTTGCTTAAGTTCATTTTCATCTTCTATATTTGTTGCATCGAGATAATCGGTAGATGCAAAACAAGAGAAATTTATTCATGAAAAAGTAATGTCTTTCGTATTGTATTGGAGGAATCTCTTTTTGGGTAGATATGGCATTTATTAAAGATAAACGCGACTGTTACGGCAATGAATTGGAGGGCAATGAATTGGAGAATGAAACAGGATGTATGTACCGGTGGAATTTAGAAACAAATAAAACAATAATATAAACTTTAAAAACAAGAAGTATGAAGACATTTATTTTTTCAGCATTGGCATTGGGAGTGATGGCTGGTTGCTCAAATACAGAGATTGAGGATGTGGTTGATAGTGGGGAACCGGTAGCGATTACACTGAATGCAGGAGTAGAAACAGCAGTAGTGGTAGGGACGAGAGCTGCTATTGGAACAGATGAGCTGTTTAAAGCTACAGTATTGGGATGGGAAGGTGATAATGTTGCTGATTATAAGGTCGCACCTACATGGACGGCAATATCCAGTGATATAAAAGCGTCTTCTGAAGTAACTAATAATATAACTTTAACGAATACTCAATATTATAAATCAGATGGAACCCATACTTTTATGAAAGCTTTTTATGTAAATGGTGAAACTCCTGTTGCTGATACTGATAGTTGGATTTATAACTTGACAAAGAAAGATGGAACATTAGACATCTTAATGGCATCTGCCATTAAAGGTGATAAAAATACGCCTGCTGCTTCATTTGCTTTTAAGCGGCCGTTGACAAAATTGATATTTAAGGTGGTTGCCGGTGATGGATTAGCTGATAATGTAACACTTACCTCTATTGAGGTAAAAGATATGTGTGTACCTGAAAAAATAAATCTTGGTACTGATGAAGTTGTTTTTGGAGAAACGCTTGCTACGCCTTTGTCTATAGGTGTTATTGCAAGTACTTCAATAACTGCAACTGAAACACCGGTAGGGCATGCCATCATGGTAAAACCTATCGCAGGTACATTTGTTATTAGTGTGACAACAAGTACAAAAACTTATGATAATGTTACTGTAACTTTAAATTCTGTGGCAGAGCATTTAGACGGCGCAGGTGTTGCATACACTGTAACTTTAACATTTAAAGAACAGATTTCGGTCAGTGCTTCTGTTGCTGATTGGAGTGAAGGTACAGGTTCTGCTACTATTGGATAATTGTTTTTATAAATGTAGTATAACCATCTAATGAATTCCTCAAGAAAAGATATAAAAACTTTTCTTGAGGAATTTTTTATATAATGCTTTGTGTGTAAAAATATTATTGTACTTTTGTGGAAAACATAAACAAATAAATAATATATCGTTATGTCCGGCCTCTCCACTTGTGGAGTCACGATGAACTGTTTGGAATGTCCCAAGGCAGTGACAAATTCTATTGTTCATGCTTCTCATCCGAGAGGGTTTCACAAGCCGGCTCAGAAGTGTGAAGAGAACATTATTATTTTTTTGCTTAAAGGTGAAGTTCTTGTCAATAGTCAGGAATATGCCGGTACTACATTGCGGGCCGGCGAATTTATTCTTCAGGCAATCGGTTCGAAGTTGGAGTTGCTTGTTATGGAAGACGCTGAATGTGTATGCTATAGCTTTAATAAACCTGAATTCTTTTGTGAGGAGCGTTATAATCATATAAAAACTCAAGTAACTCCTCCCTTGATCTTTTCTCCATTGAAAATAGTGCCGGAATTGAAACATTTTCTTGAAGGTTCTGCCAGCTATTTATCTAAAGACAAGATATGTCGCGAGCTATTATCACTCAAGAAAAAAGAACTTGCTTTTATTCTTAGTTCCTATTATTCCGATTATGAGTTATCCACTTTAGTACATTCATTGGCCAAGTATACCAGTAGTTTTCAATACTTTGTCCTCGGCAATCATACGAAAGTAAAAACAGTGGAAGAATTTGCCCACTTGGGTGGATATACGGTTACTACTTTTCGTCGTATATTCAATTCTGTATTTCATGAACCTGTCTATGAGTGGATGATGAAACAACGTAAAGAAGGGATCATTTACGAACTTCGCTATACGAAAGCTACCATTTCTGAGATTTGTTACAAATACGGATTTGAATCTTTACCTCATTTCTCAAATTTCTGTAAGAAAAACTTTGGAGCTTCTCCTCGCAGCATACGTTTAAGCGAATCGCAGTAAGTTTTGGGAGTATAAAAAAGGGCATCGCTTCACAGCGACACCCTGCCTAAATGGACACTCAGCAGTCTATAAAGATACACACTTGTACTTTTTGTTTATTGACTACCGGTATCCTCTCTTACATAAGGGATGATAAAATTCTATTAACGATTGGACGGAATTGTTAGCTTGTTTAAATAATTTATATTCATAATCATTTTTTTCTTTGTGTGTAACTTATTAATATAATTCCTATTACATGTGAAAACGAACAATAATATGTAATATTTAGTCGGAGTGCCGATAATATAAGAGCGTGAGACCGAAACATTACTCCTAAACGAGGCTCGACCAAAAGCCTAACTCTGGATCAATGAGTCAGCCCACACTCCCTTTATTGGTATATACGGGGAATTTATCTGTACGTATAAAAGCGTGTAGATATAACATATATATGCAATAAAGGTTGCGGGACTTTCTCTGTGCCAGAGTTCCAGAAATGAAATTGGTCGATTTCGTTTAGGCACAAATATTAGTTCGCAACAGAAGATGTACTACTGATAGTTAACGTCACCTGTGCTTGTATACGTTATGCATCTCCTTTTCCATTTGCAAATATAATGCATTAATATTATATTACAACCGATAATAATCTATTTATTTTCTTAATTCCTAAGAAAAATGGTTAACCTTGTTTTTAAGAAAACATCTTTTTCTATCATAGAGACAAGTTTATAGGTGAAATAGAACAGGAATATATGCTTATTTTCATGAAAGAAAGTGTCTTGATTTTACGATGAAAAGCTTATACGAATCCGTAGCGGCTATTCTATGGATTAGTGAATATTCAAAGTTTTTTTCGGTCGGTTCTATTTGATGCGGAAGTAAAGGACTGGTCCTAAAGAAAGAACTCCTTTAAATGTATTTTGCAATCTTTTAAAATCATTTTAGAAAGTATTACCGTCAATGCGAATAGCAAGTTTTACGTGATTTCTCTCTTTATTTGCAAACTCTGAATGGTTAATCCTGAAAGACAGTATCCTATGTTGAATTTTAAATTTAGTATTATGAGACATTATTTTACAAGTAGATTGTTTCTATTTTTGTTTGTTCTATTCGGCTGCGTGATGGCAACCAACGGGCAGAGTCTGAAAACCGTTAAAAATTGGAATTTCTTATCGTGGAGTGAAACAACTTTAGCTAATCTGGGGGCAGATGCCACCAGCTGGGAAGCAGAAATTGACGCTGATACGCAAGTTCTTAAGCGTTATAAGAATTTAGAGACGGTGGATGCCAAAAATGTCCTGAAAGCTAATGGGGTAGTGATTGCAGAGACCGATGGCATTCTCTTTCCTGCACTGACCAAAGGAAATTTGAGCCTTCGTATAAATATGGGTGATGATGGTATCCAGTTAGGAAGTAAGAATCTGGAAGTGACAATCAAAGAGCTGAAAGCTGGACAGCATGTTACCATTATTCTGAAAAGTGCGAATGCGACAAGTGGACGCGGCATCAGTGCCATAACGAACATGACAGGTACGGTGGGATCTGACACTTATAAGACCGGTAATGATGGTGAGAATACTTATGAGTTAGTAGTCGCTGCGGATGGTGATGTGAAGTTCAAATACAATGAAGGTGTTATCTTGAAAAGTATTACAGTATCCGAAGAAGCGGTTGCACGTAAAGTAGCTTATATTTATGATTCTTCTTATGCCGGTTATGTACTCGATGAAGACCCTGTACATGCTGCATTGATTGACGCCTATGAGGTAACGGATATCGATGTGAAATCTTTAGATGGTTCTACGGTAAATGAATTACTTGGTTATGATTTGGTATTTTCTTCTGAGGCTGTTGGTGGTAAACATGCGTATGGGTTGAAGTTGGAGACCGTTGTAAATAAAGTGCCTATGCTCAATCTGAAGTCATTCTATTATTCTTCAGACCGTTGGGCATGGGCTACGGGGCAGAATCCGGATAAAGGAACTAATACGATGATTATATTGGAAGCTTATCGTAATCATGCTATTTTCAATGGAGTGGCCATCGCAGAAGACGGTACATGTGTTATTTTTACCGAGAGCGATGCCAGCAACAATCAAGTGCAAGCTTATAAAGATCCGGGTGCAATCATTGCTGATGACATTGTTATGGCAAAAGATGGAACAGGTACTTATAATACCATTCATGAACATGGTACGACAAATAAGTATATGTTGATACCGTTTGCCAGTAATCTGATCAGGGGGATTGATGCCAATGCAATTAGACTGTTGCTGAATGCGGCCGATTATCTGATTGCCACGAAGGAAGTATATGTTGAGCCGTCGGATCCGGTAGCTGCTCCGGTTATCTCGGATGTTGTTAATGGAAACGCTAAAACAGTGACTATTACTACTGCAACAGAAGATGCCGCGATTTACTATACTTTGGACGGTACTGTTCCTACTATTGAAAGTATCCTATACACGCAACCATTTGATGTTTTGAAGCCGTGTTCGGTAACGGCTTTTGCTGTGAAAGAAGGAATGCTCGATTCAGAAGTAGTGTCGAAGGATATTGAGAACGAAAATTATATTGCACGAAACAAAACGTTGTTATGGGCCAATTTCAAGGATCAGCCGGAAGAATGGGGAGTAACCGGGGATATAATCGGTTCCGGAAAGACGGATGAAAAGACAATCGCAGGATTTATAATCGGAAGCAAGGGGCAGCGTGTTAATTTGCAGGCTACAGGTGTGTCCGAAAAGATCGGTGATACTTACGGTCCCGCTACAGAAGAAGATATGGGAGCGACAAGCTATGCAATGTCTTTCCTTACAGGCTCTGCCAGTGGCTATATAATTACTCCGTCTGTAGTAGCCGGACCTTTTGATGTTGCTATTTGGTGGTGTACGGCAAAGAGTGCATCTTACACTGAGAAATTGACTATATCTGTGAAAACTGCGGATGCAGAGGAGTGGACAGAACTTGAAACGATCTCTAATAAAAGTTATAAGAGTGTTCGTAAGCAAATTGTATCTTATGATGGAACAGAGCCTGTACAAGTTAAGATAACTTGTGCTTCCGGAAACGGCTCTAACAACAATGCAATGATATTCGATGTTAAGTTGTTGGGCGAAGGGGCAGATCCGGTAGCTACTCCGGTTATTTCGGCAGAAGCAAATGGAAATGCCAAGACAGTAACCATCACTACGGATACGAAAGATGCTACTATCTATTATACGATTAATGGAACAGATCCTACGATTACCAGCACGCAATATACAGAACCTTTTGACATCTTGAAGCCTTGTACAGTAAAAGCATTTGCCGTGAAGAAAGATATGGCAGATTCGGATATAGCTTCGGAAGATATTGAGAATGAAAATTATATCGCACGGAATAAAACCCTGTTGTGGGCCAACTTCAAGAACCAACCGGAAGAGTGGGGAATAACCGGGGATATAATCGCTTCCGGAAAGACGGATGAGAAAACGGTTGCAGGATTTATAATCGGAAGTGAAGGCCAGCGTGTAAACCTCCAGACTACCGGTGTTTCTGAAGAAATAGGCGGAAATTATGGCCCGGAGACAGAAGCTGATGCCGGTGCGTCGGGTTATGCTATGTCATTCTTGACAGGAACGGCCAGCGCTTATATGATTACTCCTTCTGCCGTAGCCGGACCGTTTGATATTGCTATCTGGTGGTGTGGTGCAAAATCAGCTTCCAATACGGAGAAGTTGACCGTATCGGTGAAAACGGTAGATGCTGAAGAATGGACAGAACTGGGAACACTTTCTAATAATGCTTATAAGAATATCCGTAAACAAGTGATTTCTTATGAAGGAACAGAACCGGTATTGGTTAAGTTTGCTTCTGCTTCGGAAAACGGAAAGAACAATAATGCGATGATATTCGATATTAAATTATTAGGTGAAGGTGAAGATCCGGTACTGCCGGTGGCTACTCCGGTCATTACGACAGAAGATACTGCCGATGGGAAAATGGTCACGATTGCTTGTGAAACAGAAGATGCGGCTGTCTACTACACTTTGGATGGCACTGAACCTACAGTAGAAAGTAGTCTTTATGCAGAACCGTTTGAGACGAAATCATCTTGCACAGTGAAAGCTATCGCAATGAAAGAGGGTTTCCCCGATTCGGAAATTGCCGAACTGGATATTACTATCGCTACTTCCATTATTTCTGAAACAGCTTCTAAAGTTATCTTATCCCGCTTTTATTTCACTGTTGGCGGAGTGAAGCTTGAAGCTCCGGTGAAAGGATTGAATATCGTAAGAACGGTGTTTGAAGACGGAGTGATCGAGATGTCCAAGGTAATAGTGGAATAGTTCACAATTTCTCTTATTCAATAGGTATATATAAAAATCCCTGCCGGATGACCCGGCAGGGATTTTCTGTTATTAATCAAATGCTAAGTTATACGCTTAGTCTTTCAGTTTTGCGAGGATGAAATCGCGGTTCAAACGAGCGATGTTGCTGATAGAAATGTTCTTCGGACATTCAGCTTCACATGCACGGGTATTTGTACAGTTACCGAATCCGAGTTCGTCCATCTTAGACAACATGGCTTTTGCGCGGCGGGCAGCTTCTACCTTTCCTTGCGGAAGCAGGTTCAACTGGCTGACCTTTGCCGAAACGAACAACATAGCCGAACCGTTCTTACATGCAGCTACACAAGCACCGCAACCGATACATGCAGCAGCATCCATAGCTTCGTCAGCAATGTCTTTGGAAATCAAGATAGCGTTAGCGTCTTGTGGAGCGCCGGTATTTACGCTTACATAACCACCTGCCTGCATGATTTTGTCATAAGCAGAACGGTCTACCATAAGGTCGCGGATTACCGGGAAGCCGGCGGAACGCCAAGGTTCTACAGTGATTGTATCGCCATCTTTGAAACGGCGCATATACATCTGGCAGGTAGTGGCGCCTGTTGCAGGACCATGCGGATGTCCGTTGATGTACAAAGAGCACATACCACAGATACCTTCGCGGCAGTCATGGTCGAATACGATCGGTTCACCGCCATCGTTAATGATTTGTTCATTCAGGATATCCAGCATTTCGAGGAACGAAGTATCGCCCGGGATATCTTTCATTTGATATGTTTCAAAAGCACCTTTTGCTTTCGGGCTTTTCTGACGCCATACCTTCAGTGTGAAACTTATATTTTTATCCATTTTTGTTTTCCTTTAATTGATTAGCCGATTAAGATTTGTAGTTACGAGTCTGAACTTTCACGAACTGATAGTTCAAATCTTCTTTGATCAATTCCGGTTCTGAATCTTCACCGGTATATTTCCAGCAAGATACGTAAGAGAAGTTCTTATCGTCACGCAAAGCTTCGCCTTCCGGAGTCTGATACTCAGTACGGAAGTGACCGCCGCAAGATTCTTCACGGTTCAGAGCATCGCGGGCCATCAACATACCTACTTCGATAAAGTCGATCAGACGGAGAGCCTTTTCAAGTTCTACGTTCAGTTCGTTTACTTCACCCGGGATGCGTACGTTGGTCCAGAAGTCTTTTTTCACTTCTTGGATACCGCTCAAAGCTTTCTGCAAAGATTCTTTGGTACGAGCCATACCTACAAAATCCCACATGATGTGACCCAATTTCTTGTGGATGGAGTCAACAGAGTGTTTACCGTTAACGGCTTTGATTTTCTGAATCTTATCCTTGACAGCTTTTTCGGCTGCTACGAATTCCGGAAGGTCGGTAGAGAAACGCGGAACCTGGATTTGATCGGCCAGATAGTTTTGGATAGTGTATGGCAATACGAAATATCCGTCGGCCAGACCCTGCATCAACGCGGATGCACCCAAACGGTTGGCGCCGTGATCGGAGAAGTTGGCTTCGCCGATAGCGAACAGACCCGGAATAGAAGTCATCAATTCATAATCTACCCAAATACCACCCATTGTGTAGTGGATAGCGGGGAATATCATCATCGGAGTTTTATATGGATTCTCGTCGGTGATTTCTTCGTACATATCGAAGAGGTTACCATAACGTTGAAGAACGATATCGATGCCTAAACGGCTGATAGCCTCAGAGAAATCGAGGAATACTGCCAAGCCTGTATTGTTCACACCGAAACCTGCATCACAACGTTCTTTTGCAGCACGGCTGGCAACGTCACGCGGAACCAAATTTCCGAATGCCGGATAACGGCGTTCCAAGTAATAGTCACGGTCTTCTTCCGGAATATCGCTTCCCTTGATTTCACCCTTCTGAAGTTTCACTGCATCTTCTTTTTTCTTCGGAACCCAGATGCGGCCGTCATTACGCAGCGACTCTGACATCAAAGTCAACTTAGACTGTTTGTCACCGTGAACAGGAATACAAGTGGGGTGAATCTGTACCATAGCCGGATTAGCCATCCAAGCACCCTTACGGTAGCAAGAAACAGCAGCTGTACAGTTACAAGTCATTGCATTGGTAGACAGGAAGTATGCGTTTCCGTAACCACCGGTAGCGATTACTACTGCGTGTGCAGCGAAACGTTCCAGTTTACCGGTAACGAGGTTCTTAGCAATGATACCGCGGGCACGTCCGTCAATAAGAACAACGTCCTGCATTTCATAGCGGGTATACAGTTTTACAGTACCTACGTTTACCTGGCGGCTCAATGCTGAATAAGCACCCAGCAACAACTGCTGCCCGGTTTGACCGCGGGCATAGAACGTACGTGATACCTGAGCACCACCGAAAGAACGGTTATCCAGCAGACCGCCATATTCGCGGGCGAAAGGAACACCTTGTGCCACACACTGGTCGATAATGCTATTGGAAACCTCAGCCAAACGGTAAACGTTAGCTTCGCGGGCACGGTAGTCACCGCCCTTTACTGTATCGTAGAACAAACGGTATACTGAGTCACCGTCGTTTTGGTAATTCTTTGCAGCGTTGATACCACCCTGTGCAGCGATGGAGTGTGCACGTCGGGGAGAGTCTTGAATACAAAAGTTGAATACTCTGAAACCCATTTCACCGAGTGAAGCGGCAGCAGAAGCACCTGCCAAGCCCGTACCTACTACGATGATATCCAAGCGACGCTTGTTAGCAGGGTTAACTAATTTCTGGTGAGCTTTATAGTTGGTCCATTTCTCAGCCACCGGTCCTTCCGGAATTTTTGAATCTATCTTAGTCATAATGCTATTACATTTTAATCGTTTACAATTTACAAATTAGCAAGCACCGCCGCACAATGATTTTGCGAAGAATACGACAACTACCAAGGCGAAACATACAACGACGATAGTAGAGTAGATGTTGGAGATACATTTCCAACGGTTAATCCATACCTTGTTGTTCCAGCCCAGAGACTGCATAGAGCTCCAGAAACCGTGAGTCAGGTGGAACCACAGTGCGCCTAGCCAAATGAGGTAAAGCACTACGTATACCGGATTGCCAAATGTGTTTTCAATGTGATGAACACCATTGGCTGCATATGCCAGTGTGGCAGCATCGGTTTGCATACCCATGTTGTGCATCAACTCGGGAAGCTGCATTTTTGCCCAGAAGTTTACTAGGTGCAGGCCCAGACCTACGATTACAATAAGACCCAGTACGAGCATGTTCTGAGAAGCCCATTCTACTGTTTTGGGTTTATCAACTACGGCATAACGCTCTGTACCGCGCGCTTTGCGGTTTTGCATTGTCAGCCAGAAAGCGTAGATGATGTGAATGATGAAAAGGGCAGCCAGACCTACCGTAGCCACCAAGGCATACCAGTTTGCTCCCAGGAACTCACAAACCATGTTGTATCCCTCTGCCGAGATTAATGCAACCAGGTTCATCGCCATGTGAAACGTCAGAAACAGGACAAGGGCGATACCGGTAACGCTCATCACCACTTTCCTTCCTACAGATGAATTACTTAACCACATAAATGATTGAATTTAAATTATTTAATAGTTAGAAAATTTGCTTTTTACTTAGGGTCTTACTCTAATTTCCCGCAAAAATAGAAGAAAAACATTGATTAAACAAGGAATTAAAGAAATAATTCCGTAATCAGGAGAATAGACAGAAGTTGACGACTCAGCAAGGGAACAAGGTGACGAGAAAAGGGTTACCCTTCCTCGTCACCTTGTTCCCTTGCTGAGTCGTCACTTTTTTCTTTTATAATAGTGATTTTCTCTCCACTGGCAGCGCGTTTCCGTAGTGAACGGGGGGTGTCCCCAAAGGAGTCCTTACAGAAATGTGCGAAGTGTGACAGGGAATCAAAACCATAGCGTGCGCTAATTACAGAGATACGTTGCTTGGTGAATTGCAGATCATTCAGAATACCTTCACGCTTCTTGTCCAGTATCCATTCGTACACCGGAACATTATACATATTTTTAAACAAACGACGGAATGTAGTGGTTGTATATCCACCTAAATGGGCGAATTCTTCCACATTCTTCACCTTGTCGTAGTTCTGCATAATGAAATAATGGAAACTTTCCGTATAAGTACTGATAGGATAGAAAAAAGTACTTATCTGGCGTAGTGGATAATAACAGGTTAGAATGTAAACCAGTTCCTGACGCTTGATATCGAGATATTTCCCGCAAGCGGAAGGTTGTTCTTTAAAATAGTCGGCGATATCATTTAGCAGTCGTTCCAGTTTTGCGTTGGCCAGCAACGGTGTGTAAATCAGTGGAGCTTCGGAACGTTCCAGGATCTCTTTATAGCGGTCTTCGCATAAAAGCGGGAGTTCCGTGAACCAATAGGCGATGTATTCCACTTCAGTCAGTGCCAATAACTCCATTTTTGAGCCGATGGCTTGTAATACACACTGTCTGCTTAGGAGCGTAGTGCCCGGATATTCGTTACTATTAATCAGCAACTCACCCTTTAACATAAAGATCATGCAGTTCTGGGTGCACTTCTCCGCTGAGAAATGCTGCCCCTGGGGATGTTGGCGAAGTACCAATGTCCCATCAGAAATTTTCGGGCATAGAGTGCAATCTACCTGCCGTGTGCAAAGAGTGTCTTTTGTCATGAAATATAGGACGAATTACTAAAATTATGGCAACAAAGATAGAATTTTTTTGTGAATACTCTAACAAAATCACCTATCTTTGCTGCAAACTATAAGAAAGACTGCATGAAGAGAACTATTTTTTTTGTATTTTTTGCATCATTAGTTGTACTCAGTATTTCTGCACAAAATTGGGACATCAATACCTTGCATAAAATAAACAGTTGGGATGGTAAGTTTATTCGCAATTATAATAAAATAATTTCTCGTACTGAACCCTATATTGCCGTTGGAGTTCCTGTGGCGATGGCACTGGCTGCATGGGTGAAAAAAGACCGTGAATTATTAAAGGATGCTGTGTATGTAGGTACCAGTGTTGCCGGTGCTTTTGTGGTGACCTACGGCTTGAAATATCTTATAGACCGTGAACGTCCGTTCGACCGTTATCCCGACCGGGTTCATGCTTATAGTCATGAGACCAGTCCTTCTTTCCCATCCGGACATACGGCAACAGCCTTTGCATTGGCAACTTCGCTTTGCGTGAAGTATCCAAAATGGTATGTGATAGGTCCTTCGGCTTTATGGGCTTGTTCTGTCGGGATGTCCCGTATGAATGAGGGGGTGCACTATCCGTCCGATGTACTGGCAGGTGCAGTCATCGGAGCGGGATGTGCGGTAGTAAATATCTATGTGAACCGCTGGTTGAATAAGTGGTTATTCGGTAATTAAAGCGGTAGTTTCTTCTCGTAAATCTTTTCGTTCAGTACTTTTAGTGCCTGTTGCACACTGTTGTTCGTGGTGTTTATCACCTGGAAGTATTCGTTCATATCCCAGAGGTCAC
>OKUA01001489.1_pt1 | contig 12561 bp, 10 predicted proteins | sample 1606501 | NCBI WGS metagenome assembly OKUA01 (sample SAMEA3879608, study PRJEB24766) | human gut metagenome | biome: human-associated habitat; feature: feces | place: USA | collected 1985/1987
GTGCAATGGCATCCTGACTGCTGATAACCGGATAACAGAGAATCAGCCCATTCGGCTGCAGGGATATGCCACGCACTTCCTCATTGAGGTTCTCCTCCAGTTCTTTCCAGAACACACCGTAGCTGGCAGCCAGATGACCTCCTGCCGAAAATCCCATAACCAGGATTTTTTCTGTATCAATTCCCCACTCTTCTCCCTTTTCTCTTATAAGCTGCACACTTTTTGCCACTTCCAGCAAAGCTGTGGGGTACACTGCCGGTTTGCAGGAATAACGCAGCACTGCTGCATGATACCCAATACTGTTAAACTGCAGGGCAATGGGTTCTGCTTCCCGGTTGGAGGTCATCCGGTAAGCACCTCCCGGACAGATTAAAACCAGTGGTTTTCTGGGATTTGGTTCATCATCCAGATAGTTTCCTAAAATATAAGTGTCCAGATGTGCATAGTCCTCAGACCCCTGCACTTGAATTTTAATACGTTCCTGAATCATAGTCTTTCCATCAGCAGACCATTTCGGTAAGCTTCTAAAAGTTCCTGCAGGTCTGCAATCCTTTCTTTTAATTTTACTCCTGTATCTGTTTCCTCTACAGTTTTTCGCTGTATGACACGTTTCACTAAAATACTGTCAGACAAAATGTCGCTTTCTTTACTTATGGCATCGCTGGTAGAAGTAAAAGGTTCGTGAGCAGCCAGAATCATCCCCCAGGAATTATAAATCAAAGTATACCCTGCAATCCCGGTTTCTTTTTGATAAGCCCTGGAAAATCCGCCGTCAATCACCAGAATTTTCCCTCCGCATTTAATCGGACTCTCTCCTTCGGTATGATGAACCGGAACATGACCATTCACAATATGGCGGCAGTCTCCTGTAACCTGAAATTCCTCCAGGATTCTATTTGCTGTCTCTTCCTTTTCCAGAAAATAATAATACGGATTTTTCTTTTCTTCGTGAGTTTCTTTTGCCTCCAGAAAATACCGCTCAAAGGTAGCCATTTTATTTTTTCCAAATAAAGGTGAGTTAGGACTGCTCCAGATAAACCACAGAATATCCCTGCCCTTCTCCCGTTCTTCTTCGTTTACTGCCACAAAAGCTTTCCGCACATAAGAATCCAGCACATCATAGAGGGCTTTTCCTTTGTAAGATTTTCCATACACCTGGATTTCCTTAAAACTGCCATCCTCATTTAGCGGAATGCAACCATGATACAGCAGATTATGATTGTATATTTTATACAGACTTCCCTTTTTTAATAAAAGCTGCATATGTCTCTGGAGTTTTTCGCAGTTTACAAAAGCAAAAACCAGACGGTCCACAACCTCCTGCTCCTCTCTGGTAAGCTCATAGGGATTCTCCGGGTCAATGGTAGGGAAAAAGCAGTCCAACATAGGGTAAGTCTGATATCCCAGCCGCACAGTCCCTTCTGTGTAATCAATTTCATCAAGAAGCGCCCGATCCGCCATACCAAATTCTTTTCGGCGCATGAGAAGCTTTCCTTCCAGCTTAAACTGAATCACTGTAATAGCTTTGTGCATTTTCTGGTTCATTTCCTGCTCCGCAGGATTTGGTTCCTGATGCCCTTTCATTTTAAAACAGGCGCAAGGATCATCCTTATAATAAGTCATGGCAAAAGTAGCCAGAGGCAACAGATTAATGCCATAGCCCTCTTCTAAAATATCCAAATTTCCATATCTGGCGCAAATCCTCACTACCGTAGCCACACAACTGGACTGCCCTGCCGCTGCACCCATCCAGAGGATATCATGATTTCCCCACTGAATATCCAGAGAATGATAACCCTCCAGCTTATCCATAATCTGATGCGGTCCCGGTCCTCTGTCATAGATATCTCCCAAAATATGAAGATGATCCACAACCAGTCTTTGAATCAGTTCGCTAAGAGCAATAATGCATTCTTCTGCCCGGCCAATGCTAATAATCGTATGAATAATTTGCTCATAGTAAGACTCCTTATCCGTAATATCTCCCCGCTCTGTCATTAATTCCTCAATGACATAAGCAAAATCCTCCGGCAATGCCTTGCGCACCTTGGAACGAGTGTATTTAGAGGCAGTTTTCTTACACACCTCAATCAACCGGTACAGGCTGATTTTATACCACTCCTCCATATCCTTTTCCTGTTTTTTCACCAGAGCCATTTTTTCTTTTGGATAATAAATCAAGGTTGCCAGACTTTTTTTATCTTGCTGGCTCATGGTATGTCCAAAAACCTGATCGATTTTTCTCCGCACAGAGCCGGAACCGTTTTTCAGCACATGAGAAAAAGCCTCATATTCCCCATGAATATCACTAATATAATGTTCTGTGCCCTTGGGCAGATTTAAAATTGCCTGAAGATTAATGATTTCTGTGGATGCTTTGGCAATTGTGGGATACAGCTCTGACATCTTTTCCAGATACTTCACTTTCATAGCTTCCATCTTTGTTCCCCCGATACCTTTTCTCTTATCATACCATGTCCACGTTGTATTTTACAATGGAAAAGGCCGCCTTTCAGCAGCCCATTCTTTACATTCTTTCCGGCGCATCAAAGCCCAGAAGGTCAATGCAAGTTTCTAATACTTCTTTTGTTAAGGTTAAAAGACGAATCCAGGATTTTTTCTTTTCTTCATCTTCTTCTCCCAGGATTCTGGTTTCATGATAAAAGCTGTTAAATGCATTTGCCAGATCATAAATATAAGAACAGATTCTGTGAGGCGCTTTTTCTTCAAAGGCCGGTTCAATCACAGCATTGAATCTTGCCAGCTCCAGCATCAGATTCTTTTCACTGCTGTTGACTGCTTCGTGAATAGCACCTTCTTCCAGGCTGTTTCCATCTTCCACATACCGACTTAAAATAGACTTAATTCTTACAATAGTGTACAGAATATACGGTCCTGTATTTCCTTCAAAAGAGGTGAAACGGTCAATATCAAAAATATAATCCTTGGATGCCTGGTTTGACAGGTCTCCGTATTTAATGGCAGACAGGCCTACCATCTGTGCGGTTTTCTCTGCATTTTCGTCTTTTACACTGCGGTTATCCACGATTTTCTTGAACATCTCTTCATTGATTTCTCCAATGAGACGTTCCAGACGCATAACGCCGCCTTCTCTTGTTTTAAAAGGCTTGCCATCTTTACCATTCATGGTTCCAAATCCCACAAAGGTAAGTTTTGTATTTTCATCTACCATATTAGCTTTTTTCGCACAGCGGAACACCTGGATAAAGTGCATTGACTGACGCGCGTCTGCCAGATAAATCACACGGTCAGGGTTGTTCTCCTTCATACGCATAACAAGTGTTGCAAGGTCTGTCGTGCTGTAAAGTGAAGCTCCGTCAGACTTTAGGATGATACATGGCGGAATCTCCTTTGTATCTGTATCCTCCTTCACATCCACGACCAAAGCGCCCTCACTCATATGTGCAAAGCCCTTTTCCTTCATCATTTCAACCATCCCAGGTACATATGGCTGTGCATCCGACTCGCCCTTCCACAGCTCAAAATGAACATTCAGATTCTCATAATTTCTCTTAAGATCTGTTACAGAGACATTCATGATATGTGAAAGCAGTGCCTGATAGCCTCTCCTGCCTCCCTGAAGCTCTTTTGTGGCAAGAAGTGCTGCTTCCTTGAAGCTCTCATCTGATTTTGACTTGCCGCTGGCTGTCGGATATATATCCTCAAGCTCAGATATGGTAAACGGTGCCTCCTTCGGGTACTCTCCTGTATAGCTCTCATCAAAATAAACGAGGTCAGGCTTTCTCTCGCGAAGCTCTGTGATGATAAGTCCCATCTGAAGTCCCCAGTCACCGAGATGCACATCACCAATCACATTGTGTCCCATGAACTTTGCGATACGCTTAACGCTCTCTCCGATTACTGCTGAACGAAGGTGTCCTACATGAAGAGGCTTTGCAACGTTTGGTCCGCCGTAATCCACTACTATAGTGAGTGGCTTTTTGGCCTTCTCCAAGCCGTATCTGCCCTCGTCATCCTTCATATCGTTCATATATTTTGCCAGAAAAGCGGTATCCATTTTGATATTAAGAAATCCCGGCTTTACTGATTCTACTGACTCAAACATCTCATCTGACTCAAGGAGCGCCGCTACCTTGTCCGAGATCATAAATGGTGCACACTTATACTCTTTTGCTGCTGCCATTGCTCCGTTGCACTGGAACTCACAAAGGTCCGGTCTGTTTGAAAGTGTAACCTTTCCGTACTTCTCGTCATATCCCGCACTGACGAATGCCTTTGTCACTTCCTCTGATATCAAATTAATCAGTTTTTTCATTGTATTCCTCCTGATATATAGCTGTTTTGCGTCAAACAGCGAATATACTTATATTAGCACACAAATGAATTGCTTTCAATATCAACCGTCATTTTTGCCTTCTGAGTAAATATTAACCGGCAACGTAACCTTGCATTTGCACCCCCAAAGGAGTATGATTTCATATGAAAATTTAAAGGAGGTCTTATCAATGAAGATAAAAACTAAACAAATAACCGTTACTGCAATTATGCTTGCAATCTGTCTTGTCAGCCAGTTCTTTAAGAACTTAAGCGTATACATCACAGGGCCGGTCATCAATGCTGCTTTAATACTTACCGTACTCTATGCCGGAATGGCATGTGGCATTATCCTAAGCATTATCACACCTGTCACATCATTTTTTATCACAGGAAGTCCTGTTATGGCAGCTATCCCTGCGATGTTTCCATGTATCATGATAGGAAATATCATTCTCGTGGTATGTGTGGGACTGCTTCGCAAAAAATGCGGCAAAGCTGCCGGTTTTCCTGTATCAATTGCAATAGGTGCCATACTAAAGGCCGTTTTCATGGGAATAGCCATTGCTCTTATCATTCTACCTGCATTTCTGCCCTCTCCAATGCACAAGATGCTGCCGGTATTACAGCTTCAGTTTTCAGTGACACAGCTTATCACCGCTGTTATCGGAGGTGTATATGCAGTCATAATTGCGGCTGTGCTTAAAAAAACTTCTTTAGCACAGGCAGACTAAATATTCAATTATCTGCTTATGCTTCCAGATATCCGTGCATATTTTTAAGCGCATTTTTCTCAAGCCTTGATACCTGTGCCTGAGAGATATTTATCTCCTCTGCCACCTCTATCTGTGTCTTGCCCTCGAAAAAACGCAGCTTAATAATCTGTCTCGCTCTGTCATCAAGCAGCTTTAAGGCATCATCGAGAACCAGATTTTTTACCCATGCTTCCTCTTTGTTTTTCTTGTCCGATATCTGATCCATCACATAAAGTGTATCACCACCGTCAGTATATACAGGATCAAAGAGGGACAGCGGTGTCTGGATTGCATCAAGTGCGTATAGTATATCGTTTTCAGGGATACCGCAATCCTTTGATATTTCCGCTAAGGACGGATCATGCACCAGCTTTCTCGATAGCTTTTCCTTTGATTTAATAGCCTGATAGGCTGTATCCCTGAGGGAGCGCGGAATACGGTATGCACTGTTGTCACGCAGATACCGTCTCACCTCACCGATAATCATCGGAACAGCATAAGTGGAAAACTTAACACCTATAGTCGGATCAAAATTATCAATTGATTTCATAAGTCCGATGCATCCTATCTGAAATAAATCATCCATATTTTCATTATGGTTTGAAAACCTTCTGATTACCGAAAGCACCAGCCTTAAATTTCCACGAATATATTTTTCTCTTGCAGCCTTATCTCCCTTTTTTATTTTCTCAAACAGTTCTTCTTTTTCATCATCCTTAAGTACCGGCAGTTTTGATGTGGTCACTCCACATATATCAACCTTATATACAGACATGGGAATCCTCCGGATAAATTTCTTTATCTAAAGCATTCCCATTTACAGTAATTTTATTCAATTAATCCGCGTATATAATTCTACAGCACTGCCGCTATTTTTATATCCTTTTCATCCTTAAGCACCAGCACACTGTTGTCTTCAAGCAATGTAACTGTAGGCCTTGAATACTTCTCCGTCACAAAAATTATTTTGGCCTTTTTGCCGTTTGTCAAAAGCACCGTGCTTCCGATATATGAGCTTGCAATCTTCTTCAAAAACATCCCTATATACTTCGGATGATACTTTGATATGCCATCATACTCAAAATCTTCTATCACATCAAACGGACACATCCCATCACGGTAACAGCGCTTTGATGTCATTGCATCGTAGACATCGGCTATCGTAATAATAGCTGATATATCATCGATTTTATCTGCTGTATATCCAAACGGATATCCTGAGCCGTCAAACTTCTCATGATGTAAAAGTGCCGCACGCTTCGTGCTTTCCAGAATCTTGAAATTATTAAGTATCTCATAGCCATATACCGTGTGCTTCTTTATCACCTCAAACTCTTCCTTTGTGAGCTTTCCCGGCTTCAATAATATCTCATCCGGTATCTTAAACTTGCCTATGTCGTGCAACAGACCTGCCATTGAAATCTCATCCAGCTTTTCTGTATCAAGCCCTGCCCACACACCAATGAGACGTGCAATAATTGATACATTCATGGAATGCGCCATAGTAGATACATCTGTCTGCTTTAATACCTGAAGTGCATCAAAGAGCTCATATGAAGTCTCAAACCTGTCAAAAATCTCTACCGAGTCCCTGATGAGCGTATTCTTATCCGGGATGATATTCCTGTATAGTATGTCATTCATATATTCATGCAGGTTATCGATGGAATCACGGTATTTTTCCTTAATGATGGCATATTTTTTATTCCATTCTTCTTTTTCCTGTGCTGAGCTTCCCTCAACATAAACCGAAGCTATATTGTAGAATCCAAACTTTGCTATATCAAATGCCGATACAGCCTGATGTCTTTTAAGGATAAGCTGTCCCTTTGGCGAAAACACATCTACAGCCGTAGTCATTCCCTCTTTTAGTTCATTAACCTTTATTTCTCTCATAATACTGTTTTCCTCTTGTCATTTATCTTGTCATTTATCTTTTCACTTGCACTCATTATACCACAATCTCTCTAAATGGGCACTGACTTTATGTACTTCTTGACATTCAAAGCATTTTTTGTTAACATAGCAAGGCGAAAATAAATGCGTCAGTTCGAAACCTTCCTGACGTAAAACAAAACTAAAGGAGAACTAAATATGAGAAACAAAAAAGTATTATTTGCAGTACAGGCAGCTATGATTGCAGCACTCTATGTTGTGCTCACGTATATCACCAATCTGCTTGGTCTCGCATCAGGCACCATTCAGGTACGCTTTTCTGAAGCGCTTTGCATCCTTCCGGTTTTCACACCGGCAGCCATTCCGGGTCTTTTCATCGGATGTCTGATTTCCAATCTTATCACAGGCGGCATCATCTGGGATATCATCTTCGGAAGTATTGCTACACTGCTCGGCGCACTTGGCACTTACTTCCTCAGAAAAAAGAAGTTTGTATACACGCTTCCACCTGTCATCGCCAACATTATTATCGTGCCACTCGTGCTCAGATACGGATATGGTCTTACAACTATATACAAGGGTGTTGATATCTCTCTTGTTTTCAATGCAGTTACAGTCGGAATCGGTGAGATCATATCAATATGTGTACTTGGAAGCCTGTTAAAGGGAATACTTTCAAAATACAGAAATGTCATTTTCAAGCAGGACGAGGCGTAGTTACATACATAGCACTTTTAATAAGCTGCGCGTCACAAAATAAAAAAGGGGCTGTAAAATAAGTCCCTAATATAAGAAACGCCAATTCCGGCAAATGTCGGTTTTGGCGTTTCTTTGTATTAACTTTTCTATTTCTAAGCAAGTCTGCATCTTTGGGTATAAAAAATGGTGCATTTAATAAAGCTCGGCTAATCACGCCCGCTTAAGTTTTATGCAACTTTCGTCTGTCGTTGCTTTTTGTTGTGATATTTATAAAGATTGAATCCACATGAAATCAGTGTAAGCTCGAGAATTACATTTTTCTCGCCTCTTCGCAATAATCTTTTATACGCTTTATCCCACTTTAATACACCAAAAGTTCCCTCCGATTGAATACTTCGGTTCATTCTCAAGAGAGCACCATGTATGGATTCAAGATTTTGCAGCACTTCCTGATGGATAGCAGTTAATTCCTGATTCATTCGGATCGTTCGGTTTTTGTGTGCTCTCGGACAACATTCTTGTTTATGCTGACACCCTTCACAAGATTCACATTCGTATAATTCTTCCGTTCTTCCATATTTATTATATTTCACATGCTGTGTTCTCTTGAAGAGGAATTTTCGACCGTTTGGGCATAAGAGATTTCCATCTGCATCTTTTGCAAAGTTTACAGCACGATACGGATTCTCATGATACTTTTTGTCCGTCGTTTCTTTTTTGTACATGGTAAATTTCATGTATTTTTCCATGCCGTGTTCTTCACAATAAAGATAATTATTGTAAGAACCGTATCCGGCATCAGCAACCGGATATTTCGGATAGTGACCATATGTGCGATTGAATTTTTCCATCAAAGGCACAAAGCATTCCATATCGGATGCATATGGTTTTACGTCGATTACAGCTATGTATTCATCACAGATGGCTGCCTGTAGGTTGTATGCCGGAAGTAGCTGATCGTTTCCCATGTAATCACGCTTTAAACGCATGAAAGTTGCATCATGATCTGTTTTGGAATAACTGTTTCTTTCTTCTCCACAGGTCTCGATATGATATGCATAGGATTTCAAACGTTCCAGATATTCATGCAATTCTTCGTATTGTTTTTGTTGAATGCTTTTTCTATGACCACGTCCGGAAACGAAAGAAGTTTCATCCAGTCCAGTTGTTTCTTTGTACATCGTAAGTAATTCAGAGACATAGTCAACCGCGTACGCTTCACGCTTTTCAAATTTTATTCCGAGATATCCAAGTACTTCCTGATTCATAGCATCAATCAAGAGTGAAATCTTGTCAAAGACTTTCTGCCGGTTTTTCACACACGATTTTTTTCATACCCAGGTATATCGATTGGCATTTGCCTCAATTTTTGTCCCGTCAATGTATGTATGCTGCAGATCCACGTGATCTTTGGCAAAAATATATGAATTAATGTCTTCAAATATCTGCTCGATAGAATCGGTTAGTTCGTTTCGGATTAAGTTTCCAAATGTAGCAAAAGAAGGTGTTTTCATGCCATCAAGAAGATACATGTAACGAATGTCATTACGGCAGAGCTTTTCTATTTCTCGTAAGGAGCAGATGCCGTTTTCCATAAAGGCAAAAAGTATTACTTTAAGGAGTTTTTGAGCATCACATCTTGGGTGACCTGTTTTATAGCCTTTCTCTACAAAATATCTGGATAGGTCAATGTGATCCATAACCTCACAAAAAGTGTATACCGGATCGGAAATATCGATCAATTTTTCGATTTCTAATGGTAATTTCAGCTGACGCATAGTATAATTACCATTGGTATTATTATTTAGTAGCATAATTAATTATACCAAAAAATTGCTCAGACCTCACGGTCTGGGCGATTTTCTGTCAGGGGAGTTTTTTTACAGCCCCTTTTGTTTTTTACCAGACCTAATGCAGCTGTCAGTTAATTTTTGTAAGTTATTCCTCCCTAAATTTCCATAGCATCTACCATTATACTTATTTCTCTCTTGCCTGTATCCTGATTTGCATTTGCCACAAACTCATAAACCGGACGATAATATCCCTTCGAATCCGGTGTGTAACTTATCTTCACTGATTTTACAACTAAATCAGATAATTGTTCATCTTTATCATAATCCGGGAAATAAAATTTTCCTGCACATAGCCTGTCATAAGCCTCTTTTTCTGAAATAACATCTACCTTTTTATAAGGCGTATATTTTATCATGGAGTCTCTGAAATTTGCAATTTTACCTGACGAATTAATACAACATTCTATCGTTCCCTTATAATACAAGCCATCGTCAAGAATTTCTCCATCGTTTGTAAACCTATAGTTTCCTGCATCATATTCCTCGATTGGTGCAAAAACTGCGTTTTCGGGAATAACCACTCCTAGATTTTCCAGCTTTTCTCTGACAAATTCCTCTGAAAGTCCAGCGTCAGCATACGAATTTTCATCATCTATATTTGAAAAATCCGTGAAACTTACTGTTGGTCCTTCGTAATCGCACCAGATACTCAGGTTACTGCCCTCATCATCAAGGCTGGTACTGTAAAAAATAATAGTATCATCATATATGTCTGTTTTTGAGTCATCTATTAAAACACCATACTTTGAAAAGTACCCGTCGGCAAGCTCCCTCGCCTCATCTTCTGTAGCCCTGTGAATTGTGTATACATCAAGCGGATCTGCCTCATCTGCCAGACTCACACCATCTGCCATCGAGACATCCACATTTTGATTTGAAATATTATCGATTGAAAGATTACCATATTCCATACTATTGTATACAATAAAAACAGCTGCAAAAGCTATAATTGTAAACGCAAGCGGAAGCTGTGCCACCAGACATTTTCTTATGGAAATGTTCTGTCTTTCACAAACATTTTCATCATGTGCCACTCCACTGACTTCATTTGTATTATCTTGGACTTTCTTCCTTGAACAGACTGCCACAAATATCAGTCTTGCAACCGAAAATAATCCATATCCGATCATTGCACCTATCGTATTATTTATGATATCGTCAGTTTCAAATACACCTCGTCCCGTGATAAGCTGCACAACCTCTATAAACAGTGCAAACCCAAACCCGCACAAATATATTTTCCACGCTCTTTTAATCTTTCCAAAACAAATTGGTAGTAAAAATCCAAACGGCACGAACATACATATATTAAGTATCAGATTTCTCCATTCCTGTGCACTAAAATTGTACCAGGCCTCTTTGTACGAAGAAAATGGTTTAAAGTTAGCCCGGTACTCAAATCCCCCAAAACCAATACCTCCTCTTAGCAATGTCACATAAAGGACAACAACAATGTATACTGCAAGTACACACACCAGTCCTATTCTGCCAATTGAAATCTGTTTTTTACCATGCAATATTTTTTTATAAATCATTTTGTAGCCTAAAAGCCAGATTATTGCCAAAAAAGCCACTACAATAGTGGCAAAAATAATGGCAGACTTCCCTAATCTCATAATATCTGATATTCTCATTATATTCTCCTCATACACTGCATTTTATTCATCTATATACAAATTTTAAAGCTGCGTGTCTCCGTTAAAAGTTTATTATTCTACGTCTTTAACCACTTGCTGCCTGATGAATATATACGTTTCTAAAAAATCTATATAAAAATGGTACCATATACATTGGAATATAATAAATTCCGTTTTCCCATTTGTAATCTTTTGTTTTAAAAAACTGGTTTATCCATGCATAAATCCACCTTTCCGCCACAATTATAACGCAAATCCCCTTTCATGTAAATCTGAATTATAGTCAAATCCCTATTAGTTTTCTCGCGTTTTTAACGCATATCCCCCTTTGATTTTCCTGGCTATTAAATTTACATCTATTTCTTCATCTTCTCATTATGTACATATATCACAGTTCTTACACAAAAATAGTATCACATATTTTTATTAAAGTATCCTGTCTCTTCCCACACCTTCTTATCTGGACAATAATAACTATATTCTCTTGAATTTCCAACTTTCATTGCTGTTCCAAATTTTAATATTCCTTGTTGTATGCCAATTCTTATATATTATGCATCCTTTCCAATTGCTTTAGCAATCTCTGCGATAGGCACATTTCTATGTGTTACCTGTTAGTTACCGGAACATTTTCGTGTGTTTTGAAGGTGTCTGATAGATTTTCAGAATATAAAGAAAACCCCGAAAATACAGGATTTTCGGGGTCTGTTGCTCTTTTTCGATATTCGGTTGAATTATCTCTTTGTTAACGTTTTGATATCCTAAAAAGCCCATAAATAGGGGATTTGTGTGTCCCAGTGTTGCATATATGTTGTATGCGATTGACTGCCCACACATTCCCAGAACTACTCATCACTTTGACAAAGAAAGGACTACTACTATGAAAATACATTTTGCTTACTATAACCAATACAAGAACGGAATTGACATTGCTTTTGCTGATAATACACTTCTATTCTTATCCTGTGCAGAAGCTGAAAAGAATCTCCATACTTCATCTAACTCCCAAAGGCTTATTGATAACCTTGCGATTGATAATCCACTTATGTATGCTGCACTTGCTCTTGATTGTGAGTTGCAGGATTGGGCTGATGCTATGGATGAGGATTGGTTTCCGTAATAAATCCTACTCATTGTATTATTATGCTTTCACTACTATTTTTGTAAACCATAAAAGACTGACCTACTATATTATACTTGTAAAATTTATACAAAATATAATTTTCTTTATCCATCTCATGTGTTGACATAATAATTTGTTTAGATGAAAAATCATTACGTAGTACCTCTATCATGGAAGTAATATTAATATCATCCATTGTCTGAACAGGATCATCAATCAAAATAAAACCCAAATCATCTTCAGATTCCTTAATATATTGCTTATTCATCGAAAACAAGAAATATATTAAGGAATCTGAAGAT
>OKUA01001493.1_pt1 | contig 12529 bp, 17 predicted proteins | sample 1606501 | NCBI WGS metagenome assembly OKUA01 (sample SAMEA3879608, study PRJEB24766) | human gut metagenome | biome: human-associated habitat; feature: feces | place: USA | collected 1985/1987
AAATGAAAGAATGGAAAAAACAGTTTTCTTCCCGCCGTGTTTCCCACCGCAGCCATAAAAAATATGTCGCTGCCGCAGTAGTATGCATTCTGGGTGGTTCTCTGCTTTTTCCTCCCACACAATTTATGGCTTACGCTGGTATGAAGACTGTCACCTACAACCTTTCCCAGTTTCTTGGGATTCAAAAGGACTTATCCCCCTATCGCACTGTTGTAGGAGAATCCATTACCAAAGACGGATATACGGTTACACTCAATGAGGTAATCCTGGATGAGAACATTCTTTATGTTTCTGATACTCTTACGCTTCCTCAAAAGGACGAATATTCTCAAACACAGACTCCACCTCTTGCAGATATTGACGTCTTTATTAATGGTAAAATGGTTTCCTGGGGCGCCAGCGGCGAAGCGGAATCTGCAGATGACTATAACATTGTTTCTTACAGAAGAATTGCTCTTGACAGTCTTGACTCCTCACAGAACCTGGATATTGAACTGCGTTATTCCATGGACACCAAAAGCTTTGGCAGCTTTTCTTTCGCCGCTACAGGCAAAGATCTGATGGCTTCCACCTATACAACTTCCCTGGATACCAAGATCATGCTGCCGGATAATACCTCTATCCATTTCTACAAATATTCATCAAATACTATGGGACAGAGGATTTTCTTTAAAACATCTACTCCTGATACAGTTCCTGACTATGATATTCTCTTAAAAGGAACCGATGACCTGGGCAATCCGGTACAATTTTCCATCCGTACTGTAAACGCAGGTGTTGGATGCATGGAAGTAGATACACTGAAAAACGGATATGTCAGTGATGAAGCGCAGGCCCTGACACTTACTCCATATATTTCCCAAACCCCTCAGGGCAATGGCAAAATAATCCAGGACTATCAGCCTGCTGGTGACAGTTTTACTATTACTGTAAAATAGAAACCTCTCTTCATATGAAAAGGTGACACAGAAACCACATGTCTGATGGTTTCTGTGTCACCTTTTTAATACTGCGGATGACAGGACTTGAACCTGCACGTCGTAGACACCAGAACCTAAATCTGGCGCGTCTGCCAATTCCGCCACATCCGCATTTGTTTCTACTTTGAAAGAAAAAAGTCCAAACCCATTTGGATTTGAACTCAAGTGAAGCATCGGGGATTCGAACCCCGGACAACTTGATTAAAAGTCAAGTGCTCTACCGACTGAGCTAATGCTCCATATAAAAGACTGGGCTAGCTGGATTCGAACCAGCGAATGCAGCAGTCAAAGTGCTGTGCCTTACCGCTTGGCGATAGCCCTATAAATATGACACCAAGCGTGCCATTACGACACTTCACTCATAATAAAGGTGGATAAAGGGATTCGAACCCTTGGCCTCCAGAGCCACAATCTGGCGCGCTAACCAACTGCGCTATACCCACCATGCGAGACAGTGATGACCAAAAGTCTTCCTTATCTCAAATGTGCTCGAAGGGATTCGAACCCCCGACCCACGGCTTAGAAGGCCGTTGCTCTATCCAGCTGAGCTACGAACACATATCTGTCTGTTATCTACATCAGCGAACCGACGAAGCATATTGTAACTTATCCGACATCATTTGTCAACAGTTTTGTATTAATTTTTTGAAAAATAAATACAAAATCCAAGTTACACGTCGGGGTGACAGGATTCGAACCTGCGACCCCCTGGTCCCAAACCAGGTGCTCTAGCCAAGCTGAGCCACACCCCGAAGCTGCGTTATCGCGGATTTCCGCAACGCAGATGTTATTATAACCCAGAAATTTTCTATCTGTCAAGAGAGAAGTTTGAAGCATTACTGGCGAAGATAAGCAATCGTAAAATGCACCTTTCCCCTTCTGTCAATCTCCATGATCGCATAGGAAGGCTGGCGTCCCTCCTGTCTCGGATAGGACAGACTTCCCGGGTTCACGGCAATGATGTCATCATCAATATCGATCACCGGCCGATGGGTATGTCCGTACAGCACGATATCAACGCCCCGGTCAATGGCCTCTTTTTTGATAGTCTCATTTCCCATGGATACATAATAATTGTGTCCGTGGGTCACCCATACTTTGTAGGATCCGATATCCAGTGTGATCTCTCTGGGGAGATCCGAGAAAAAGTCATTGTTGCCCAGAACGATATAAACCGGGCATTCTGCCGCAGAAGAAAGTGCATACTCACTGCCCTCCGCATCTCCGCAGTGGATCACCATGTCCGGGTGGTGCATCTCCAGTACTTTGAAATAATTCTCATTCTTTTTATGGGTATCACTTACGATCAGTATCTTCATATTTCTTCAGTTCCTCTTTCATCAGCTCCAATGCCTTACCTCTGTGACTGACCTGGTTCTTCTCTTCTTCTGTCAACTCCGCCGTAGTCTTGCCGAATTCCGGTACGTAAAAAATAGGATCGTAACCGAATCCGTTGGTCCCCTTCTCTTCATATCCGATCCGCCCTTCGATGGTAGCTCTTGTGGTAAGTTCTCTGCCGTCCGGGAGCACTGCTGCAATGGCACAGACGAATCTGGCAGTACGCTTTTCCTCCGGCACTCCTTCCAGTCTCTGGATCAGATTTGCATTTTTTATGGAATACGGCGTATCCTCTCCCAGGTATCTGGCAGAATAGATTCCAGGTTCCTTATTCAGGGCATCGATCTCCAGTCCGGAGTCATCCGCCATCACGATATCTTTCGTAAAAGCAGCCACCGCACGGGCCTTGATCAGTGCATTCTCTTCGTAGGTCTTACCGTTTTCTTCAATATCTGCTTTAATGCCCGCATCTTTCATGGATACGACTTCCAGACCGGTATCCTCCATGATCATGCGGATTTCTTTGATTTTTCCGGCATTGCCGGTCGCGAATACGATTCTTCCCTGCATATTAACTCCTTGCCGCATTTGTGTTCTTATATAGTCATCATTGCGTATTAGTATAAACCTCGGAAATAGCTTCTGCAATACCTTCCGCCAGCTTTTTTTGATAGCTTTCCTGTTCCAGCAGCTGTCTCTCGCTGCTGTTGGTCACATATCCGAGAGAAATTCTGGCTGCCGGGATCTTCAGCTGCCACAGAATGTCATCTTCCTCCGCCGGGAACAATCCAATGGCCCGGTTGCTGGAAGCCACCGTCACTTGTCTGGTCACGCAGTCGGCCCATTGTACATTTCCGAAATCCGGCAGATAATACTCATCATTGTATTCTGCCCGGATGCCGTAGGTACTCTCCTGTGCATCATCTGCTGACAGTCCGATCTCCAGGTACAGATCTGCATCCACCCAGTCAGCGAAGCTACGCCTTACTTCCTGTGCGACCTCTGTATCTTCTGTACGGGTAAGATATATTTTTACCATGCTTCCTTCCAACAGCTGTGCCGTCTGTCTTGCCACCTCCAGAGCGATGTTCTTCTCCTCACATCCGGAATCGGCAACGCCTCTGTCCCTTCCGCCTCCCACGGGATCCAGCACTACGATCCGGTCGTAAGATTCTCTGGGATTGACAAAATCGATCTTCAGAGTTCCCTCTTCCAGAGTACTGTGATACTCCAGGATCTCCTTCATGGACAATCTGAGCAATACGCCCTCGTTCTGTGCTTCACAGATGCCGTTTCCCACCAGGCTGAAATCTCCGGTAAGCTGATGTTCCCGGTAAAAAGATTTTCTGCCGTTCTGCACATAGATCCAGAGTTCCCTTTCCATGTAATGATTTTCCACCACTACATTTTCCGCTTTCGTACCGGTTTCCAATGGTATACAGATCTCCCGTTCTGCCTTCCTGTCTTCCGCCATGGCCAGCTGCATTTCATGGGACCGTTCCGCCTGATTCTCTGTGACCAGACCGCCCTGTTCCTGACTTAACGCAGAGATCACCACCGTCTTATGCGCTGCCGTCCAGAGCATGATGCCCATAGACATACTTCCCAGCAGGAGCCAGAGGATCAATGTAATGCGTCTATTCTGTTGTTGATCCCTGATCTGCAGTAAATTTTTCATTTCTTCTAAACGTCTCTTCTCTTCGGAGGCTTCGGTCCCAGAAACTGATAATAATAAGTCTTCATCATTCCGTTGTAGATCTTGCGGTTCTTGTCCGCCTTCCTGCCGATATCCTTCTCTGCCTGCTCATAGGCAGTGATCAGATACATACTCCAGGAATCCAGTTCCCGGAATCGTTCTCCGATGGTACGGTACAACTGCGGCATCTGACTCTTATCCTGCAAACGCTCTCCATAGGGAGGATTGGTGATAATAAAGCCGTATTTCTTCGGGTGATGAAGATCTTCCACACCACGACGCTGGAAATGGATCAGCTTGTCCACACCCGCCATCCGTGCATTTTCTCTGGCGATCTTCACCATATCCTCGTCAATATCATAGCCCTGAATATCTGTCTCCACCGACAGATCGATCATCTCTTCCGCTTCGTCCATGGCATCATACCACACCTTTTTCCCTATGATATGGGGCCATTCTTCCGCCGTAAAACTGCGGTTCCTGCCGGGTGCCATATTGGCTGCCATCATGGCTGCCTCAATCGGAAAGGTTCCACTTCCACAGAAAGGATCCACTAGGATTCTGTCTTTATTCCAAGGAGTAAGCTTCAAAAGGGCCGCTGCCAAGGTTTCCGTAATAGGCGCCTTGCTGGTAAGCTGGCGATAGCCACGTTTGTGAAGAGATACGCCTGTGGTATCAATTCCAATGGTAGCCACATCTTTCATAAAAGCAACACGAATAGGATAACTTGGCCCATCTTCTTCAAACCATCCTACATGATATACAGATTTCAACCTCTCTACCATGGCTTTCTTCATAATAGACTGTATATCAGACGGGCTGAAAAGCTGACTTTTCACAGAATTTGCCTTTGCCACCCAGAACTTTCCATCCACAGGAATATAATCTTCCCATGGAAGATCTTTTGTTTTCTCAAACAGCTCCTCAAAGGTCACTGCCTTAATCTTTCCAACTTTTAAAAGAATTCTTTCTGTTGTTCTCAAAAAAATATTCGCTCGCACAATGGCTTCAGCATCCCCTAAAAAGGTTACCTTTCCATCCTCTACCTCGCTAATCTCGTATCCTAAGTCCTGGATTTCTCTTTTCAACACTGCTTCCAGTCCAAAATGGCAGGGTGCAATGAGTTCAAATGTTTTCATCAAAGCTGTAGCTCCTTCACAATTTCTCCGTTAAATCCACGGATACTGAATAATCCATTCTCCAAAATTGCATATGTGGGAATATTCCCTTCTTTTGGAATAGAAACAGAACCTGGATTTAAAATGGTATAGTTTTCTTTTTTCTCTGCACGAAGCACATGCGTATGTCCATGAACAAAAATATCCCCTTGCTTCATAGGCGGAAGATTCTCTTCATTGTACACATGTCCATGACTTGCATAGAGAGTTCTCTCTCCATCCATAAGAATGCAATAATCTGCCATAATAGGGAACTGCAGCACCATCTGATCAACCTCTGCATCACAGTTGCCCCGCACCACATAAAGCTGTTCTTTTACCTCATTGAGCATTTGGATTACCTGCTTTGGTGCATAATCCTTGGGCAGATCATTTCTCGGACCATGATAAAGCAGATCGCCCAATAAAATCAGGCGGTCTGCCTGTTCTTCTTTATACGCATCCAGCATCTTCCTGCAATAATATGCAGAGCCATGTATATCTGAAGCAAACATATATTTCATAAGTTTCGGTTCTCCTTTTGTTTTTTCCATTATTTTGCATTATTCCTGATTCATTTTTATTCTACTATGCTCTGTGGAAAAAAACAAGTTAGAACCTTGATAACATCGAATTCCTCCTACTACAGATTTCACCTGATATCCCATTTTCGTCAATTCCCTTGCAGCAAATAAGCTGCTGCTTCCTCTCTCACAGTAGAGAATGAGCTGTTTTTTCCTTGAAAACTGCCTACAAGTATTCAGATTTTCATAGGGTATATTCACAGCAGTCCTAATGTGACTCTTCTTGTATTCCTCTGGTGTCCGTAAATCTATAATCACCGCATCCGGCCTGTTAATATAACCATCCAGGTCTCTTGCGGAAATCGTTTCAATAGGCAGCATAAACTAGGTTTCCTTTTTATTTTAGTATATGGCACAAAAGAGCAGAATGTCTCAAAAAGGTGGGTCCCCAAAAACTGTCTGCTCTTTATTTTTTCTTTCCCACATCAGGCAATTCTTCATTTCCGATTCCATGGTGTGTACCTGTATAGACACTATCCTCCACTCTCACAGCATACTCTTTTTCACCGCTTGCATTACCAATTATTCCACCTATATCATTGCGATAGACAATTTTTCCCGTTTGATCCTTATATTCTTCAGGGTCATTGATTTCTATTTCTCCGGTATTTTTACAATGGATAATCTAGAAAAACGCATCTTTCGAATTGATATATTTCGCAGATTTCTCATCATTATCTGTAGATAAATATAACCCTTTTCCTACTTTCTTTTCTCCTTTGTGTAAATAATATTTTGTATCTATTATTGTATCAAATCCACAAAGACTCTTGGAATTCAATTCTGTCGGAATGCTGAGTATTTTCGTTCTATTCTTTCTTCATCAGCTGAACCTGTAATGTCATTCCCAACGCCGCTGCTATCCGCACCATCATTTCCAGGGATGGGTTATAATTACCGCTTTCAAATCTTGTAATGTTCGTTCTTGGAATTCCTGCACATTTTGCAAGATCTGCCTGCGTCATACCCTGGATTTTTCTGCAACGCACGTACTGCTCAATAACAGACTGCCTGATATTCTTCTGCTCTATTTCTATTACAATTTTCTGCTCACCTGATGCATAAATATAATCCATACTATTTCTCATAATTTGTACTCTCTTCCTCCATACGTATATGCAAATGTTTTCTGGACTTCTTATATTTTGAACAAAATTTTCCGGCAACATAATCTATTTTGTCTACACATATAAAATCTTTCCCTGTTTTTGTATTCACCATTAAAATGTCTCCAGGAACAACCGGAGCTTTTAATGTATAAATCCAAATATATCGTTTTCTGCTCTTTTTCCTCCATTTTCCATCAGAAAACTTTACATGAAATCCTCTGACAATTTTTCTCAGAGGTTGTTCAGCTACCCTTTCATAAACATCTGCATGTACATTATATTTTTTCGCCAGAAGATAAGATATGTAACCGTCCGTAAGCTGTTTATCCTCATCCACTACAATTGCATGAGGAAGCTTCTTCGTTTTCTGATAATATTGTTCATAATACCATATCTTCTCCGGTGAAGGATCCGACATCAATTCCGTTCTGATTTCCTTAATCGAGCAGGCATTCGTGAGTGTTCCGACCGAAATATAAGATAAAATCCCTTTCAGCCAATCCGCATTTCTCAATAGTTTTTCCGCACAGAAAACTACTGTATCACGATTTTTCCGTTCCACAGGGAGATACATGTTCGCAATACCGGAATAGTTCATGTCTGCGGACAGAAGCAGATCATCAATCTTTCTGATCAGTTCTTCGTTTTCCTGTTCATTGTCCATATCCAGATTTAAATATACTTCTAATGTTTCATTCATTAAAATTCCCCCTTTCCAAAGAACCATATATGATACCTATAATGTATCTTATACGGTTCTTTTTGTCAAGAGGTTCCATTGAAAAATCAATGCTTTCTCAGTTGAAAATGCTATTTTGCAATTTTTAGCCTATTCGTGGTCTGGATGGAGCAGATTGAATTAGCGGCATTTAACATGCGGTGTGATTACAGACAAAATGGAAAGAAGTATTTGACAATAGAAGCGATATAGGATTCCCCCGTTTATTTGTTTAGTGAATTTTTACTGAATCAGTAAGATGCTCTTAAGAGCAAGAATTTTATGACGCCCAATGCCTTAGACGGCATTGGGACAAATGTGCTTCGGCAGTACAGAATTACCGCCGACTTTATTCGTGTTTCTCTTTTGTTTGCAGATAGTTCTCTGCATCTTTTACAAAATTTTGTATTGAATCTGCTTTTACCGCCAGTTTAAATAAAAACTTCAAATCTCCAAGTTCCTCCAGAGCTTCCATTCTGTCACGAAGCTTGTCTGGTACTTCTCCTAAATCTTCCAGGAGTTCAAAGATACCTTCCCTGGTTGCTTCTATTCGGCCCTCAATTCGACCTTCCAACAGGCCCTCTTGCCTTCCTTCCTGTTTTTCTTCCCGCAGCATTTCTTCAAAAATCATATAGCGCTCTCCCATCTCGCGGTCTGCTTTGATGTTGTGAATGGTCTCCTGGAACTTCCTCTTCATTTTCTCCTCTGGTACTCAAAAAAATGGTGCAACTTCCATCGTCCAGCTTCACATTTTTCTTCTCCCTGCATTCATTCCCAAAGGTATAACAATACAGATGCTCTCCAAAGGGATCAAAATCACAGACAAAAATCACAAACGTATCCGGCATGGTTTCATAATCCTCTCCGCTTGTCAGAGCCTCCATTACCATCTGACTGTGGTAGTAGCGGCTGCGTTTTCCCAAAGCTGTCTTTTTCTTCATCTGCATTTCTACGTTGTAATGCGTATGATTTTCGTCTTCTGCATAGATATCCAGGCGAACACCCTTGTACTCCGGGTGGCGATACTCTTCTCCTTGCTTACAACCACCTGTGCAATAGAGAATCCAAGCACCATCTCAAGAAATCCCTTGCAATTTTCCTCCACACTCATGACTGCACCAAAAAGAAAATTGTCCTTAATCGTCAAATCCTGTAATGTTTTTCGTTTTTTCATATTTCCTCCAGTTCTACAGAGGAATCCTCTGACAGAATTATAGCACAGGCTTATGAAAAAGACTATACCTTTGACAGAAACATTGAAACTATTAAATTAAAGAAAGATTTCTTGCTTCTCCTGACAGAAATGCTTATAATGAAGAAAAACAACAAAAGGAGATTTTTAACATGGAAAAAATCGCAAGCTTTACTATTGACCATATAAAATTAAAACCAGGAGTTTATGTATCCAGAAAAGATGTTGTAGGTGACCAGATTATTACCACCTTTGACCTACGAATGACCTCCCCAAATGATGAACCTGTTATGAACACCGCAGAAGTTCATACTATAGAACATCTGGGTGCTACGTTTCTCCGCAATCACAAGGAATTCGGCACAAAAACCATTTATTTTGGACCCATGGGATGCAGAACAGGGTTTTATCTGCTTTTGGCCGGAGACTATGAATCCAAGGAGATTGTGCCATTAATAACAGAAATGTATACCTTTATTCGGGATTTCCACGAAGAAGTACCTGGGGCTTCTGCCAAAGACTGCGGTAACTATCTGGACATGAATCTTGGCATGGCAAACTGGCTGGCAAAAAGATATCTGGATGAAGTTCTTACCAATATTTCAGAAGACAGGCTGATTTATCCGGAGTAGAAAACACTTGAAGTTTTGGAGGTGAATTTTCATGAAAAAGAGACTTGCATTATTAATATATCCTGAATTTAGTTTGCAGGAAATTGCAAATCTGCTACGCTTATTTAGATGGAAATATGATACTGTAACAGACATCATTTATACCGAAAAAACAGTTGTAAAAAGTGAAGAAGGTATTACTGTTATGCCAGTAAAAACCTGTGATGAATTTTCACCAGAAGACTATGATTGCTTACTTTTATCTGGTTGTAGTGATATACGAATGGCACTTCGTAATCAGAAATTAAATACCTTTCTGAAAAGTTTTAAGGACAACACAGACTTTATCATAGCTGCGATTTGCTCTGCACCGCTGTTTTTAGCACACGCAGGATTACTGCGTGGAAAAGAGTATACTGATTCTCTCTTTATGGAAATGAGAAGCTTATTTTACTTCATAGAAGAAGAAAATTTTTTACCCCTTCCAGTAGTTGAAGATGGAAATATCATTACTGCTAATGGCGCAGCCTTTAACGATTTTGCAGTCCATCTTGCAAAAAAATTAGGCTATGAATGCCAAAGCCCTATTCTTTCCGGCTATATTGAGGACTGGAAAAAGAATGATTATTTACATCATTTAACCACGGAAGAACAGGAAAATTTTGTAAAAGAGTTTCAGAATTTCCTATGCAACCAATAGTTGCATAATAGTTGGTAGAAAAACTCCTCTTTTCACTGTAAAATAATGGCTGGAGGTGATGATATGACACTTGGTGAAAAGCTAAAATCATGCAGAACAAAGAAAAAATTATCCCAGGAAAAAGTAGCCGAACTTGTAGGAGTAAGCAGACAGGCAGTCACAAAGTGGGAAAATAATCAGACTGTACCCAATTCCAATAACTTAATAACACTGGCATCTATTTATGGTGTTTCTTTAGACGAATTGGTTACAGAAAAACAAGAGGACGAAAAAAGCGAAAATCCCATCTTACGTTCCAACTTAATCTTACTGGCAATTATATTGCAGGCAGCATGTATCAATGTTGCCATGCAGCCTTCTCTGGTTGCAGACATTCCCTCTCTTAGAATGTTCAATTTGGCAATTAAATTTTTACCATTACTTGGTGTATCAATCTGGATGAGTTTAAATTTGAGATATGAAAAAGACCCTGTGCAGTACAGAAAAAATACGAAAATCGAATTGCTCTATTGCCTTGTTCAGGTAGCAGTTCTCCTCTTTGGACATTACAGCAAATTGTATTTTTTAGGTACTTTGCTTTTGGTAGTGGTTGCATCTTTTTATATCCTTGTCATCAATCCAAAGTACATGAACAGGCAACTAGCCAGATCAGGAAAACATCAAAAATAAAAAGGAAAGCCTTCCTGAAAAGGGCAGAGCGGAGGAATCATATGCTTGAAATTCGATATGTACAGCCAGAAGATAAAGGTTTTTGGTATCGCCTTGATAAACATTTGTCAGAACAGGAATTCAACCATAAGATCAGTCAAAAAAGAGGCTATGTATTGTTGGAGAATCACATTCCCATTGGCTGCTCCGCTACAATCTTTTCTGGGATAATACGCCTTTTTGTACCATGTTGTTCATTGATTGGCAGCATCAGGGAAAAGGTTATGGCAAAAAACTTATGACTTATTGGGAACACGACATGAAATCCCAGGGATATGGAATGCTTTTAACCTCCACTCAGGTAGATGACCAGGCACAATATTTTTACAGAAAACTGGGATACAAAGATTGTGGTGGTTTTGTCATAGACATCCCCCAATATGCACAACCCATGGAACTGTTTTTCATAAAGAGTATTTAAGAGGTGACATTATGACAGAATACCGCACATTACATGAACCTGAAATAAACCGTACTCTCTTCCAGGATTTTATCCGCAGACAGGTAGTTACCAAATGCTGGCGCAGGGAGCATGGACAATGGATAATAAAGGATGCCCCCTTTATTGACGATTGGACAGAAGAAGATTATCTGGTCCTTATAGACTGTCTGAAACATACCATTTCTACAGGCGGTCTTGTCCATGGAGCATTTGTAAATCATAGTTTAAAAGGTTTTGTTGCTGTTTTACCGGAAATCTTTGGCGGAGAAAACCAGTACATGGATTTAGCTGCCATCCACGTTTCCCAGGATATGCGAAACAGTGGTATTGGAAAGGCTCTCTTTCTTACCGCCAAACAATGGGCAAAAGAAAAAGGAGCAAAAAAGCTCTACATCTCCGCCCATTCTGCTGTGGAAAGCCAGGCATTTTATAAAAAAATGGGATGCGTGGAGGCAAAAGTTTATCACCCAAAACATGTGGAAGAAGAACCTTTTGACTGCCAGTTGGAGGTAGGGTTGTAGGCTATGAGAAGGAAAGAACGTGAAGTAACAAATAGAAACGAAGTATTAAAAATAATTGAAAAAACCAAAGTTCTCCATCTTGGTTTATTTGATGATCCATATCTTATGTAGTTCCTTTATACTATGGATATGAGTACCAAAATGGCCTTTTGATGTTTTATATGCACAGCGCTAAGGAAAGACACAAACTTGATTTAATCCGCCAAAATCCAAGAGTCTGTATTACATTAGAAACAGATGTAGCCCTTATCTCCGGCGATGAAATTCCATGTATGTATGGTTCTTCTTTCGCCTCAGTAATGGGAAAAGGCGTTGCAGAGCTTGTTGAGAATCCCCAGGAAAAAATCCATGGTTTGAGCCTACTCATGCTGAATCAGACTGGAAAAAAATTTGAGATCAATGAAAACATGGCTGCCACTGTGGAAGTAATTAAGGTTGCGATAAAAGATTTCACAGCAAAGGCTCATAAAAAAGTTATTTTACAAGGAACAGCCATAAATGAACCTGCTAAAGACAATGACTTATTCTTCACCTGCAGTCTCATTGATTATATTGCCAGAAAAACCAAAAATAAAAGGAGTGTAGTTGTAAATGCTCTTGGTCAAAGACAACTGGAAAAAATATATGCTTTAGCGGATATCTATCATAGTGATAACATAGAACAAGTCAGTGATGATTTTATCCAACAGTCCAACATTCAAAATGGAACTTTTGATAATGTAAAAGAATGTAGTTATAGCATTCCATCTTATTGGGATATGGGAAAAGTATAT
>OKUA01001501.1_pt1 | contig 12480 bp, 13 predicted proteins | sample 1606501 | NCBI WGS metagenome assembly OKUA01 (sample SAMEA3879608, study PRJEB24766) | human gut metagenome | biome: human-associated habitat; feature: feces | place: USA | collected 1985/1987
CCATCAGGGGTGTCTTTCGTTTGCAATCACAGGTTTTTCAGAACTTTTCAGTTCTGAAAAACCGCACGCAGCTTGTCAAAAAACTTTTTTGACAAGCTGGTTATTGACGCAGCACCCCCGATGGACGTATAATCATCCTGACGAAAGGAGGCCCGGCACATGACCCAGTGCGAAGCCTGCTGCTTTTATAACTACGACGAGGAATACGACGAATACATCTGCGACGTGGACCTGGACGAGGACGAGATGGTGCGGTTCCTGTCCGGACGGGGGGACTGCCCCTACTGGCGGCCCGGCGACGAATACCGCACCGCCCGGCGTCAATAGGCGGAAATATAGGTGGATTTTTCCACCGCCCTGTGATACAATGGCCCTGCCGCACACGCGGCGCAAAGGGAGAGTGAGAAAATGGATAAGCTATGCGAGCTGCTGGACATCCGGCCCGGCGTCACCGCCCTGATCGGCGGCGGCGGCAAGACCACCCTGATGTATCACCTGGCCCGGGAGCTGCGGGAGCGGGGCACCGTGGCGGTGACCACCACCACCAAGATCTGGCCCCCCACCGGCATCGCCGTGGCCCATGCCCGGGGCGTCATTCTGTACACCGCTGAGCGCCTGCACCTGCCGGTGTATGAATACACCCCCATGCAGATCAAGCAGGCCGTGGTGGGCTATGGCCTGGCCGACAAGCACCAGGTCATGGACATGACCCGCCGGCTTCTGAAGCTCAGGTCCATCCCCCGGCCCGACGACGCCGCCGACGCCCTGGCCATCGCCATGTGCCACGCCCGCAGCGCCACCAGCCTCCTGCGGCGGAAGGACCCGGATGTAAAGGAGACCGTCTGATATGTTTTACTATGTAAACGGCGTGGTGGCCGAAGCCGGCCCCAACCTGGCCGTTATCGACTGCGGCGGCGTGGGATACGCCTGTGCCACCACCAACTATACTCTGTCCCAGCTGAAAAAAGGGGAGCGGGCCAAGCTGTATACCCATCTCCACGTCCGGGAGGACATTTTCGAGCTGTACGGCTTCTCCTCCCAGGCGGAGCTGAACAGCTTCCGGATGCTCATCGGCGTCTCTGGCGTGGGGCCCAAGGCGGCCCTGTCCGTCCTGTCCGCCACCACGCCCCAGAATCTGGCCCTGTCCATCGTCACCGGCGACGAGAAGGCGCTGACCGCCGCCCCGGGCATCGGGAAAAAGATCGCCCAGCGCATCATCCTGGAGCTGAAGGACAAGCTGGGCATGGCGATCATCATGATCACCCATGACCTGGGTATCGTGGCGAGCATGTGTGACCGTATTGCAGTCATGTATGCCGGCCGTATCGTGGAGACCGGTACCTGTGACGAGATCTTCTACCATCCGAAGCATGAATATACCAAGGGTCTTCTGGAGAGTATCCCCCGTCTGGACAGCACGAAGCATGAGAAGCTGATCCCCATCGAGGGTAATCCGGTGGATCTTTTGAATCCTCCCGAGGGATGTGCATTCGCACCCCGCTGCAAGAACTGCATGAAGATCTGCCTGAGAGAGAATCCGCCCAAGACGGATTTTAGCGAGACGCATTATGCACACTGCTTTATGAACCAGAAAGCTGAGATGGAGGGAGGAAATACCAATGAGTGATAAGTTACTTCAGGTTGAACATTTGAAGCAATACTTCCCCGCAGGCGGCATGGGTAAAAACCGTAAGTTCGTGAAGGCCGTGGATGATGTCAGCTTTTTTGTGAATAAAGGTGAGACTCTCGGACTGGTAGGAGAGAGCGGCTGTGGTAAGACCACCACCGGACGTTCTATCTTACGATTATATGAGCCCACCGGCGGCAAGATCACATTTGACGGCAAGGTGATCCTGGACGTTGAAAATAAAGTAAAGGTAGATATGCTGCCTTACCGTCAGAAGATGCAGATGGTATTCCAGGATCCTTATGCAAGTCTGGATCCCAGAATGACCGTAGGAGATATCGTAGGGGAAGCCATAGATATTCATAAGCTGGCTGCCAATAAGAAGGAACGTCATGATATGATCATTTCCATGCTGGAGAAGGTTGGACTGAACTCTGAGCATGCGAACAGATATCCTCATGAATTCTCCGGCGGACAGCGTCAGCGTGTCGGCATTGCGAGAGCACTGGCAGTGAACCCGCAGTTCATCGTCTGCGATGAGCCGATCTCCGCACTGGATGTATCAATCCAGGCACAGGTGGTGAATATGTTCGAGGAGCTGCAGGAGCAGATGGGACTGACCTATCTGTTCATCGCACATGACCTCTCTGTCGTAAAACATATCTCCGACCGTATCGGCGTTATGTACCTGGGCAAAATGGTAGAGCTGGCAGACAGCTACGAGCTGGTAGCACGAAGCCTGCATCCTTATACCAAGAGCCTGATCTCTGCGATCCCCATTGCAGATCCCATCAAGGCAAGAGCAAGCAAACGTATTGTTCTGCAGGGAGATGTACCCAGCCCCTTAAATCCTCCTACCGGATGTCGTTTCCGCACCAGATGTCCTTATGCGGATGAGTGCTGTGCACAGAAGGAACCCGAATGGAGAGAAGTGGAAAAGGGTCACTACGTGGCTTGCCACCATGTGGAGAAGATCAATGCCTGAAATTAGGTATTGACAGCTGAGCAATTTAGCTGTTTAATATAAAGCTATACAAAGCATAGTGCTTTTGTATGAAAAGAAAGAGGAGGATAACTTTATGAAAAAGAAGTTAGCTATGCTGCTCACCGCAGCAATGCTGGTAGGTTCTCTGGCAGCATGCGGCAGCAGCGACAATGGTTCTTCTGCAACCGGCAGTGCCAGTGCAACTGACAGCACCAAGACCGATGCAGCAGCAACCGAAGTTAGTACCGAAGGCAAACAGCTTACCGTTCAGATCGGTCCCGATCCCGAGACCATTGATCCCGCACTGAACAGTGCAGTAGATGGCGGTAATATGCTGCTTCACTCTTTTGAGTGTCTTCTGACAATTGACCAGGATGGTAAGATCGCTCCCGGACAGGCTGAGACCTGGGAAGTATCTGAAGATGGTCTTACCTGGACCTTCCATCTTCGTGATGGATTAAAGTGGTCTGACGGCAGTGATCTGACCGCAGACGATTTCGTATACAGCTGGAAGCGTGTATGCGATCCCGTAGTAGCAGCTCCTTATGCTGAGACTGTTCTGGGTATGGTTAAGGGCTTTGACGAGGCACAGGCAGGTGATCTGGATGCTCTGGCAGTATCCGCTCCCGATGCTAAGACCCTCGTTGTAGAGCTTTCCAATCCCTGCCCTTACTTCGAGTCTCTGGCAGCATTCGCTACCCTGAGCCCTGTTCAGCAGGCAACCGTAGAGGCTAACGGCGATGCATGGGCTACCGCAGCTGAGACCTATATCTCCAACGGACCTTTCTACATTACCGAGTGGGTACCCGGTTCTCACATTACTATGTCCAAGAACCCTAACTACTGGAATGCAGATGCGATCAAGCTTGGCAGCATCAAATTCGTACTGATGGAGGATTCCAACGCAGCTTATACTGCATACCAGTCCGGTGATGTACTGTTCATCAAGGATGTTCCTACCCAGGAGATCCCCAGCTTACAGGGTAACCCCGAGTTCCATGTAGAGCCTAACCTGGGAACTTACTATCTGTCCATGAACCTGGAAGATCCTGCATTCGCAGATGTAAATGTTCGTAAGGCTCTGAGCCTGGCAATTGATCGTGATTATGTAGCAAATACCCTGATGCAGGGAACCTACTCTCCCGCATACAACCTCGTAGGTGAGGGCTGGGTAGATACCGACGGCAGCTCCTTCAATGCAAATGCTAACGGTGGTCAGAGCTATATCTCCGAGGATTTCGATGCTAACCTTGAGGAAGCTAAGCAGCTCTTAGCTGATGCCGGCTACCCTAACGGTGAAGGACTTCCTACCATCACCTATACTACCAACGATGCAGGTTACCACAAGGTTGTTGCTGAGTACTTACAGCAGGCATGGGGCGAGCTTGGTATTAACGTAGAAGTAAATATCGTTGAGTGGTCCAGCTTCACTCCGATGAGACGTAACGGTGAGTACATGGTAGCACGTAACGGATGGGTAGGAGACTACAGCGATCCTTCCAATATGTTAGACTTGTTCTGCACCGGCAACGGTAACAACGATGGTAAGTTCTCCAACGCTGACTTCGATGCAGCTATGGAGAAGGCAGCTTCCACCATGGATACCGCTGAGCGTTCCGCAGCTCTTCATCAGGCTGAGGATGTTCTGATGGAGCAGGTAGGATGCATCCCTGTTGCTTACTACAATGACTTCTGGCTGCAGAGTGAGAAGATCACCGGTATCTGGCATTCCGCTTATGGTTTCTGGTACTTCATGTATGGTGACATCGCAGAGTAAGCTGCGGATCTGATCATTCAGAATAAAAAACAAAGGATCCCCGTGAGATCGTAAAGATTTCCGGGGGTTCTTTTTTGTGTCGCCTTTTCGGTGCTGTATTGTAAAATGTTGTTGCAATTGTGTACAATATATGGTAATATAAAATCTGCTTGACATTAGGAGGTGTGAAATGGAAGCATTAAGAGTAGTAATCAACATAATTTTTATATTAGTATGCGTAGCACTGACGGTGTTAGTATTGATGCAGGAAGGTAAGTCCGCAGGACTGGGCTCTATCAGCGGTGCAGCTGAGACCTACTGGGGCAGAAATAAAGGACGTTCCATGGAAGGTATGCTGGTGAAGATCACGAAGATCCTTGCAGTATTCTTCATGTTACTTGCAGTCGTACTGAATCTGAACGTATTTTAATCATTACGAAGGATGACACTCTTGTGTGCATGGCATACAAGAGTGTTTTGTTATATGTAACTATTCAGAGCCATGCAAATCATGCCAACATGTACGGCGAATGCTTGCATTCGTAAGAACATTTGACATGATTTATATGGCGAAGTAACTACATGAGCAAAAGTAAAGCCTCGTAGAGGCGGTTTTGCGAATGGAGTTCTGAATAGTTACTGTTTGAGAGAGGTTACATGAGTAATAACGAAATCAGAGAGAAGAGAAAAAAAGTAATCTGTGATCTGGTGAAGGATGATTTTTACGTTCCGATGAAGGAAAAGGAACTGGCAATGTTTCTTCAGGTCGCAAAAGAAGACCGGGAAGAGTTTCGTGAGATTTTACGGGAACTTTTAGCGGAAGGAAAACTTACCCTGACCGTTAAGGGTAAATATATGAAGTCCAACGGTAAGGTTCTGACGGGAACTTTTATCAGCAATGCCAAAGGCTTTGGATTTGTGGAAGTGGAAGGAAGGGACGAGGATCTGTTCATTCCGGAGGACAAGCAGGGTGGAGCATTCCATAAGGATACCGTGGAAGTGGCACTTCTGCCTGCGAAGACCGGCAAACGCCAGGAAGCGCAGGTTATCCGCATCATTGCCAGGGGTATGACTCAGGTGGTGGGAACCTATGAGCAGTCCAAGAGTAATTTTGGCTTTGTCATTCCGGATAACACGAAGATAGCACAGGATATTTTCGTGCCGAAGGAGTGGTCGAAGGGGGCCATGACCGGACATAAGGTCGTGGTGGAGATTACCGGATACGGCACGAATACGAAGAGTCCTGAGGGCAAAGTCGTGGAGATCCTGGGACATATCAACGATCCCGGTGTAGATATCATGTCTATCGTACGTGGCTTTGATCTGCCGGTGGAATTCGGCGAGAAGATCATGAGCCAGGTGGAGAGGGTATCCCAGGAGGTATCCGAGGCGGATTGTGCCGGACGCAGGGATCTGCGGGATGTGACCATGGTGACCATCGACGGAGAGGATGCCAAGGATCTGGATGATGCTGTCAGTGTATCCTTTGATGGGACATATTACCACTTAGGAGTACACATTGCAGACGTGACGAACTACGTGCAGGAGAATTCCGCACTGGACAGAGAGGCATTAAAACGAGGCACCAGTGTCTATCTGGTGGACCGTGTGATCCCTATGCTGCCCCATGCATTGAGTAACGGTATCTGTTCCCTGAATGAGGGCGTGGACCGTCTGGCATTAAGCTGCCTGATGAAGGTGGATGAAGAGGGCGAGATCGTGGACTATGAGATCTGCGAATCTGTGATCCGGGTCAATAAGCGGATGTCTTATACCGTGGTGAAAAAGCTGCTGGAGGAGCCAGAGTGTGTAGAGCATAACGCCGATATGCCGGACGGAACCTCCGGGGAAGGCATAGAAATCTCAACAGACTATTCACAGTACAGGGAACTGCTCCCTATGTTCCAACAAATGGCTGAGCTCGCGGACAAACTGAGGAAGAAGAGACAGAAGCGGGGATCCATTGATTTCGATTTTCCGGAGTGCAAGATCCTGTTAGATAAGGAAGGACATCCACTGGATATTAAGCCTTACGAGCGGAATGTAGCGACTATGCTGATCGAGGATTTTATGCTCGCAGCGAATGAGACAGTGGCACAGCATTTTTACTGGCAGGAGCTGCCCTTCGTCTACCGCGTCCATGATGTACCGGATCCGGAGCGGATCCAGAAGCTGTCTACGTTCATCAGCAATTATGGCTATTACATGAAGGCGCTGGGGCGCAGGAACAGCAAGGTCTCCACGGAGGAAATCCATCCCAAGGAGATCCAGAAGCTGTTACAGAAGATTGAGGGAACTCCCGAAGAGCCTATGATCGCCAGACTGACCCTGCGCAGCATGAAACAGGCAAAATACAGCACGGAGTGTACCGGACATTTTGGACTGGCATGTCAGTATTACTGTCATTTTACTTCGCCGATCCGCCGTTATCCGGATCTGCAGATCCATCGTATTATCAAGGAACAGCTGCGGGGACGCCTGAAGGCCGAGAGAGTGGAGCACTACCGGGATATTCTGCCGGAGGTGGCGAAACATTCTTCTGAAATGGAGCGCCGTGCCGATGAGGCAGAGCGGGAGACGGATAAGCTGAAGAAGGTAGAATATATGGAACAACACATCGGAGAGGAATACGAGGGTGTGATCTCCGGTGTCACCGGCTGGGGACTGTATGTGGAACTGCCCAATACCGTGGAAGGGCTGATCCATATTTCCACGATCCCGGGCGACTATTATCACTACAATGAGGCAGCCTGTGAGATGGTGGGAGAAGCTACCGGACGTTGCTTCAAACTGGGAATGCCGGTGCGGATCGAAGTGGAGGACTGTGACCGTTTTATGCGCACCATCAATTTCCGGCTGGTGGATAAATGAACTGTTAGTTCATTGACAATTACAGAAAATATAGTAAACTGTAACTATTCAGAGTCGTTAAAAATAAGTTCCGCAGGAGTGTTCTGCAATGGGGTTCTGAATAGTTACAAGGTTTTGAAGAGGTAGCCATGGCAAAAGGAAAAGAGTCCCAGAAGCTGATCGCGAACAATAAAAAAGCATATCATGATTTTTTCATTGATGAGACCTATGAGTGCGGCATTGCCTTGCACGGTACGGAAGTAAAGTCCATGCGTATGGGCAAGTGCAGTATCAAGGAGGCGTTCGTCCGCATTGAAGACGGAGAAGTATTCGTCTACGGAATGCATGTAAGTCCTTATGAGAAGGGGAATATTTTCAATAAAGATCCTCTTCGTGTGAAAAAACTGCTGCTGCATAAGTACGAGATCAACAAACTGCTGGGCAAGATCAAGGAAAAAGGGTATACATTAGTCCCTTTGCAGGTATACTTTAAAGACGGTAAGGTAAAGGTAGAGATCGGGCTGGCACGTGGTAAGAAGCTCTATGACAAGAGAGAAGCCATTGCCAAAAAGGATCAGCGCAGAGAGGCAGAGAAGGAATTCAAGGTCCGCAATCTGTGATCCACAGGCTCTGATCCTGCAATGCTTTACTGCAAGTGCTTGACAGTGTGTGTGCCATCAAGTATACTTGGTCTGACAATTGAATAAGGGGTAGTAAAGGTTTCGACAGGGGTTTTGCAGCTGGAGAAGCGAGTCGCATGGTAATGCGTTAAATGGCCAAATTAAAATTAAACGCTAACGATAATTTAGCATACGCTGCCTAATGGCAGCAGTCGGCCCTAGGGCACTCACACCTTAGGATCCCGGCTTCAAACATGTGAGAAACGACATATGCAAAGCTTTGCGCATATGGGCGTAACATGAAGCTACTGAAATGCTCAGGGTGTTTATTCCCGGGGCGCGGAGGGAATGTCAAAGAATAAACTACACTCGTAGAAGGACAGGGAATAGGCTTTTGGACACGGGTTCGACTCCCGTCTACTCCATCGTCGGAAATGCCCGAAAACACTGCGTTTTCAAGCATTTCCAAATAACAAAAATACGAAAAACGACCATTTTAGACCGTTTCAAACCGTTTCAAATCGAAATTAGTGGGGTCAAAATTGGGGTCAAAAAATGTAGAGGTAATTTGAATCGAATTTAACACATTTTAAAAACGTAAAAAATAGGGTATACACTTGTCCGGTGTATACCCTAAAATTTTGTTGCAATAAGAACATTTGTTTGGTATAATCCTCATATAGCCTCATAGAAAGGAGAAAATAATGATTAGGTAGAGAATATGACTTTTGAAAATCAGGCGGCTATTTTAGCCTTTAAGACAGCTCAGAAGGCTATCCCAGAAGAAATATCCAGGTATGCAGCTGAGACAGATATTATTACTGTGGCAGGAATATCAGAAATATACAAGAAAATAAAAGATTCTGTACTGTTACCAGTATATAATTTTAATGTAATTTAGGCTTCAAAATCGTCAATATGGTAAATTAACCATCTGAAAGCATTCTATTCGAAATAGGGTGCTTTTTCTTTTGTATATTATCAGGATAATTACATTATTCTGAAATCAGTATTTCGTCAGTTTATTGATAATGTGATAATGGCAAGTTAGAACAAAGTAACATAGTGGAAACGGTAAATTTAAGTTCATATACACAATCAAATAAATATACATTACCAAGCGATGGATATATTCAAGCAAGAGCCAACTCAAATATTCCAACAATTATGGTCGCCATTGAAGGTAAAAATAATGATTCACCAACATTCTACTTGTCTGCTGATTGGCAAACAGATAGATTTGCAACAAACAGTATTTATGTTAAAAAAGGTATGCATGTATATATGATTTCACAAAATGGTGGAGCTTCATTCTATCCAATAAGCTAGAATTTGTATTCAGGAACAAATAGAAATGGTGCAATAACTGTATTTTATAGGTAATTTGTATTCAAATAATACCTTCAATATCTATATTAATAATACTATTTTTATTTATGATAATAGTATTTTGCATATAATTTCCATTCCAGTTTATACCTATTTGATTATTTACATCATAGAAGTACATATTAATACCGCTCCATCCTAAATTATTAATTATATGTGTCCAAGCTGGAATATCTTCTTTTGCTGTTAACTTTGCAACAACATGTATCGTTCGGCTTGTTGAATAAACATAAATACTTCCAATAACGTAATCTGTGTTTATTTCCGATGTAATATCACTTGTATAAATATTATCTAACTTGCCATAAACTTATATAAAATAAATAACACATACTTTAATAAATTATAATTTCAAAATTACTATTTTAAGTATTGACAAGAACAAATGTTCGATGTAATATGTTATTAACTTATTAATAAATGATATTGATAATTTGGCGATTATCTATATCATTCAGCACACATAACAATAGGAGAATAAAAATGAACGAAAGTGAAAAAATCAAAGAACAAATCATGACTAACCTCAAAACCTATCTTATTACCGATCTTACCGAATCACAAATTAATTCTGTCATTATAATTCTTTCACGAGAATTACAAGATGTTGTAATCACAAATCAAAAAAGATTACCATCAGTAGATGTAGTTGACAACAATAAAATATGTAATAGTTATTTAGCCACAAAAAAGATTGAAGGACTTAGTGATAATTCTATAAGGGCATATAAATTCAGTATTAATAAAATGATAACGTTTTTCAATTGTGATATAAAAACTATAACAACAAACCATCTTAGAGTATTCTTTGCTGAATACGGGAAAACAGTGAGTTTGGTTACGGTGGATAATATTAGAAGAAATTTAAACTCTTTCTTCCAATGGTTGGAAGACGAAGATTATATAGATAAAAATCCTTGCAAAAAACTCAAAAGAATTAAAACACCAAAAACAATAAAAACACCATTGACAACAGTAGAAGTGGAAAGAATACGAGACACATGTAGCAAAGAATCTAATTCAAGAGATATTGCATTAATCGACCTACTTTTATCTACTGGAATAAGATGCGAAGAAGTCACAAAAATAAAACTATCTGATTGCAATTTTGATGAAAAAACTATACAGATACATGGGAAGGGTGCAAAGGATAGGATGGTATATATGTCAGAAAGATGCAGAATGCATTTATTAGACCATCTCAAATGTAGAAAATTTGAAAGTGAATATTTATTCTGCAATTCATCACATAATCATTTAACAACAGGCGGTCTTTCTCATATAATGCGAGAGATAGGAGATAGAGCTGGAGTTGAAAAATGTCAAATTCACAGATTTAGAAAATATTTTGCTTCTGACTTGGCAGAAAAAGGATGTGATATTACATATGTGCAACAACTTCTTGGACATGCGAAATTAGACACGACAAAAAAACACTACGTAACAATTAAACAGAATAATATTCACAATGAATTTGATAGATTAGTTGCATAATCGTAAAAAAAATAGGGAGCTGATATATTTTTATCAGTTCCCTTTAATATTTATATAAACAATAATTATTATTTATTGATATTCTCAAAATTACAATATGGCAAGTTAAGTATTACAAATAATGTATTTGGAATTAATACAAGTATTGGTATTTCTTTTGTTTCTGCTAACTGTTCTGTGTGCGTAAATAATGTGTATTATATTGATGCATTTGTACAATTAACGGAAACAGTTCCTGAAAATGGAACATTGTTCTATGTTGTTAAAAATGATAATGTTATTACCTTTAACCGCAGATTAGATGCGATTCTAATTAATGTCTTGAATGGTAAAATATATCAAATTATGTTGCTAAAAGATAGTAATATTTTCATCGCAAATGGGACATCTATCCCAAGTGGATTCTATAAAGTTACTATGATCATTTCTATATAGCAATTATTATACACTAAATGGTATTGCAATGTTGATTGATATAACAACTACATATTATTATATTTAACTTACATTTTTTATGCCCCATATATAAAATTGAAATGTGCCAGGATAATTATCTCCGGCAACATTATTTACATGAGCATAAAACATTCCGAGAGTATTTTTAAATACTTCAATTTTTGTATCATTGGTATTTGTTGATACGCCAAATACTGCAACATAGTTTCCAAGATAGGCATTACCTGATCCGTCAGTGGTTATAGTGTCTATTAATACCTTTGCGTTTTCTAACTTGCCATTCAATTCAGTAATTGCGTCTTGGGCATTAGTGGCACTGAGTCCGGTGCCTGTATTATCATAGGCCGCATATTTTGCGTCTGATATACATCCTAATATTTGTTTATCTTTATACATAATTTTTGACATATTTTAATTTTCTCCTTTTTACAAACATCAGGCGGATCTGTTATCTCCGCCTGATGTTTCGTTGTTATTCTTATACAATAGTCAGGAATTTATCTCCTGCATTTACAGCTGCATCTTCTTTTTCCATGCATACTGCTTTGATATAATCAGAAATATTGGTCACAACAACCGGTGTGATCAGATCATATCCTTCTTTCTTAATGGCATCCATATCGAATTCCACAAGAAGCTTTCCTTTTTTTACCTTATCTCCATCAGAAACATGGGATTTAAAATATTTACCATTTAAATTTACAGTATCAAGTCCGATGTGGATCAGAATTTCTGCTCCACTTTCTGTCACAAACATGATTCCATGTTTGCTGTCCATGATATTTGCCACCGTACCATCTGCCGGTGCATAAACCTTACCTTCTGATGGAACGATTGCTGCTCCGTCACCTAAAACCTTATCAGCAAAAGTTTTATCCGGAACATCGGAAAGTGCTTTTACAGTTCCTGCTACCGGTGCACAAAGCTCGATCTTCTCTACAAGCGGAGCGTTCTGCTGTGCCGGCTGTTTTTCTGTATCTGTGTTCTGTACTTCATCCTCTGTCTCAGCCTTTACATCCTCAAATCCGAAGATAAGCGTAAGAACAAAAGCAGCTACAAAAGATACCACGATCATAATGATTCCATAAAGCAGATTGCTTAATCCCTTCTCACCGATAAACGCCGGGATCGCCATGATACAATTCTGTGCAATGTAAAGAGAAACCTGAAGAAGTCCTCCTACGATACCACCGATTCCGGCTGCTATGGAAGCTGCTACAACCGGTCTTTTCAGTTTCAGTGTAACACCATACAGAGCAGGCTCTGTGATACCCATAAGAGCGGAGACACCGGCTGCACTTGC
>OKUA01001503.1_pt1 | contig 12450 bp, 10 predicted proteins | sample 1606501 | NCBI WGS metagenome assembly OKUA01 (sample SAMEA3879608, study PRJEB24766) | human gut metagenome | biome: human-associated habitat; feature: feces | place: USA | collected 1985/1987
CCTTGCAGCCATAGCACTTTGCAGCATACGCAACACCCTGCGCATGGTTTCCTGCAGATGCTGTGATGAGTCCCTTTGCCCTCTCCTCATCTGTGAGTGTGCTTATCTTGTAGTACGCACCTCTGACCTTGTAAGCTCCGGTAAACTGCATATTTTCAGGCTTCAGATATACCTTATTGCCTGTCTGGTCACTTAAAAAGTCACTGTAAATGAGCTTTGTCTCAAGGGTGACCTCCTTGACCTTCTCACTTGCTTCTTCAAATTTATCTAATGTCAGCATATTTGTTCTCCCTTTCATTTCTTCGGTATAACTATTCATACCCACCCACACATTATTCGCAAAAATGCATTGTTCTCAGTGGTTCTGAATAGTTATTTTTCATTATATTATACCAAAAATTCCGTACAGATATATATAAACTGATATATCAGATTATTATAAACAATATAACTTATACGCTCAAAGATATTCTCAAATTATTCCGTTTTTGTGTCAAACAACGCATTAACGAACTCGTCCGAATCAAATTTCTGCAAATCATCGATAGTCTCACCGACTCCGATATACTTGACCGGCACTGAAAGCTCCGACTGTATCGCTACAGCGATACCGCCCTTTGCCGTACCATCCATCTTAGTAAGCACGATGCCCGAGATCTTTGCCACATCAGAAAACTCTCTCGCCTGAACCAGTGCATTCTGGCCTGTGGTCGCATCAAGCACCACGAGCGTCTCTCTGTACGCATCCGGATACTCACTCTCCAGGATTTTATTAATCTTTCCAAGCTCATTCATCAGATTCTTTTTATTGTGGAGTCTTCCGGCTGTATCCACGAGAAGCACATCTGCGTTTCTGGCCTTAGAAGCTGCAACTGCATCATATACAACAGCTCCCGGGTCAGCACCCTCGGCACCGCCAATCATATCAACTCCGGCGCGGTTTGCCCATTCCTTCAGCTGGTCGCCTGCTGCCGCCCTGAAGGTATCGGCACCTGCAATAACTACCTTCTTGCCCTGTTCCTTGAGCTTTCCTGCAAGCTTTCCGACAGTGGTAGTCTTTCCTACTCCGTTGACACCGATTACAAGCACAACAGATTTTTCATTTTCAAATCTGTAGGCTGTCTCCTCCACCTTCATCTGCTCCTTGATGCTCTCAATCAAGAGTTCCTTGCACTCTGCCGGCTCCTTGATGTGCTGCTCCTTCACCTTCCTCTGCAGATCCTCGATGATACTCTCTGTAGCTCTCACTCCGAGGTCTCCCATGATGAGAATCTCCTCAAGCTCCTCATAAAAATCATCATCTATATGCGAAAATCCACTGAAAAGTGAATCTATGCCTGAAACGATGTTGTCTCTGGTCTTTGTCAGTCCTGAAACGAGCCTCTTAAAAAAGCCCGGCTTCTTTTCTTTTTCTTCCATTTCAACTCTCCATAAATAAAATTTTACTGCGTCAGATCATTCTCTATCAGATTTACTGAAACGAGTGTGGAAACACCCTTTTCCTGCATCGTGATACCATATAGCCTGTCCGCTGCTGCCATCGTACCACGTCTGTGTGTGATAACGATAAACTGTGTGTTCTTTGTAAGCTTGTTCAGATAATTTGCATAGCGCGAAACGTTTGAGTCATCAAGCGCCGCCTCAATCTCATCAAGCAGACAAAACGGTGATGGCTTAAGTGCCTGAATGGCAAACAAAAGTGCAATAGCTGTGAGCGCCTTTTCTCCACCGGACATCTGCATCATATTCTGAAGCTTCTTTCCGGGCGGCTGTGCGACGATTCTTATGCCGCACTCCAGTATATCCTCATCCTCCACAAGCTCCAGTGAACCATGTCCACCACCAAAAAGCTGCTTAAAGGACTTGTCGAACTCTCTCTGAATCTCGGCAAACTTCTCTGTAAACTGCTTTCTCATACCACTGTCAAGCTCATCAATGATGCCAACCAGAGTCTTTTCAGCCTCGATAAGGTCATCATGCTGTCCCTTTAAGAACTCATAACGCGTTGAAATCTCCCTGTATTCCTCGATAGCATTGACATTTACATCGCCGAGGCGTCTGATTTCGTCCTTTATGCCTGCAATCAGCTTCTTTAATGAAGGCAGATCATCGTATGCATCATTTCTAAGCTCTGCTGCCGCATGTGGAGTAAGCTCATATTCATCCCACATGTAGTTGGTCTGAGTCTCTGAAGCCTCCTTAAGCTTCTCTCTCTGGCTGTTCAGTCTGAAAAGCTCCTTATCCAGATCAGCCTGTTTCTTTGAAACTTCCTCCTGCTTTGCAAAAAAGCCTCTGTAATTTTCAGACATCTTTTCCTTTTTGGCAATGCTCTCCCTAAGCTCCTCGTCAAGCTTAGAATTGTTGTCCTTTGATGTCAGAATGGTCTGTGTGATTGCATCAATATCAGCCTGCTTCTTTTTAATATCATCCTTTGCAGCAGCTGCACCTTCCACAAGGCTTTCCTTCTGCTCATCAAATTTCTCTATCTCTGAATTGATACGATTGATATTTTCTATAGCAAACTCTGCCGTCTTTGTAATATTTGCAAGCTCAAGTGAAATGGCAGCGGCCTTGTGTGAAGCCTCCTGCTCAAGTACTCCCTGCTTCTCAAGTATCTCACTGTATGAGCTGTTTTCCTTCTCAAGCTGCTCCTCACGCTGCTTTGACGCCTCAAGCTGCGCTGCAATATCCTTCTTGCCCTGATTTATCTCTTCGAGCTGTTTTTCAATCTCAGCATTTTCTGTGCTCAGATCCTCGTAGACATTCGCACTCTCCTTCTTTTGCTGGTCTGCCCTGTCAACAGAAATCTGTGCTGTGTTCTGCTCAATATACTTCTCCTGCAGCAAGGTCTTTGTGGCTGCTATATCCTCCTCGCCAAGCGCAATAGCAGTCGCAATATCATCCTTTCTGGCTCTAAGCTCTTTAAGCTTTGTCTTAGTCTGATCAACTCTCTTTTCAAGCTCCTCAATCTCACGATTTCTCGCAAGCAGATTGGATGAATTTTTAAACGCACCACCGGACATAGAGCCTCCCGGTGCCAGATACTCGCCCTCGACAGTCACAATATGGAGTGAATAGTGATTTTTCTTTGCAAGCGCAATGGCATTGTCAATTGTGTCCACCACAATCACTCTGCCGAGCAGGTATGCAACAACCTCATCAAACTTCGGATCACACTTCACCAGCTTATTTGCAATGCCAAGCACACCCTTTTCGCCGAGTGCCGCCTCATTTTTTGTATTTCTGTTTGCGCGCACACTAGTAAGAGGTAAAAACGTAGCCCGTCCAAAATGATTGGTCTTTAAAAAGCCTATCATCTTTTTGGCTGTGGCCTCATCCTCAGTGACAATATTCTGGATATTACCGCTTAAGGCTGTCTCTATCGCTATCTCATAGCGCTTATCCACCTGGATAAGATCTGAAACCACTCCGAGAAGCCCCGGATTTTTAGCCTTCTGCTCCATAACACGCTTGATGCTGTTGCCATAGCCATCATAGCGCTCGGCAATGTTTTTAAGTGACTCAAGCCTGGAAACAGACTTATGATACTCTGTGGAAGCCTCCTCCATCAGGCGGGCATTCTCTCTGGACTTATCTCTCCACTCCCTGGCCTTTGCCAAAAGAGCCGACTCCTTTTCCTTTAAACCGGCTATCTCTTCATTGACAGCATTAAGCTTCTTATTAGCCTCATCCAATATATCATCAAGCCCTGCTTCCCTTGTCTTTCTATCTAAAAGACGCTTGGTAAGCTCTGCCTTTCTGATATTAATCTGCTCAAGCATAGTGGCAAAACGCTGCTGCCTTGACTGGATACTGCCTCGCTCCTGAAGCAGGGCGATAAGCTCATTCTTGCCCTTTTCCAGTCCGTCATTGCAGCGGTTAACCTCTGCAAGTACAGCCTCATGCTCGTTTACCGCAAGAAGCTCGTTCTGCTTCATCTGCTCTATATCAGCTTCGAGTGCAGCTTTTTTGTCATCATACTCTTTCCTGCTTTTAAGACGCTCAGCCTTTTCCTTTTCGATAGCTAAAAGACGCGACTGCAAATGCTCATCCGTCATTTCGGCCGTGTGAATCTGCTCCTTTAAAAGCTCTATCTGATTCTCAAGCTTCTGTCTGGTGGATGAAGTGCTCGTGATGCTCTCACGAAGAGACTCGATACGCTCATCCATCTGCTGCATATCGTTCCCAAGCCGCTCATACTCTGCCTTGATGCTCTCGTATGTGGCGTTGGTCTCCTTTAGCTCGTCATCCGCAATAGCGTATTTCTCATCAGCTGACTTAAGCTCGGTCTCAATGCGCGCTGATTCAAGCAAAAACATGTTGACATCGTAGTTCTTCAGTTCTTCTCTCTTTTTAAGATATGTATGAGCCTTCTCGGACTGTCTCTGTAACGGACCTACCTGTCTCTCAAGCTCTGTCAGGATATCATTGACACGCACAAGGTTCTCTCGCTCATTATCGAGCTTCTTTTGTGCTGTAAGCTTTCTCTTTTTAAACTTGACAATGCCGGCAGCCTCATCAAACAGCTCTCGCCTCTCCTCCGGCTTTCCACTTAAAATCCTGTCAATCTGGCCCTGTCCAATGATGGAATAACCCTCTTTACCGATACCGGTATCATAGAAAAGCTCCGAAACCTCCTTGAGTCTGCACGGATTGCCATTGATTAGATACTCACTCTCCCCTGACCGGTAAACACGTCTGGCAACCGTAACCTCATTGAAATCAATCGCAAGCGAATGGTCTGAATTGTCAAGTGTGATGGCAACATACGCGTATCCAAGTGGCTTCCTGTTCTCAGTGCCTGCAAAAATGACATCCTGCATGCTGGCACCACGAAGCTGCTTTGCGCTCTGCTCACCGAGCACCCATCTGACCGCATCGGCGACATTACTCTTTCCACTGCCGTTTGGCCCGACAATACCTGTGATGCCGTTGTGGAACTCAAAAACAATTTTGTTGGCAAAGGACTTAAAGCCCTGTACTTCCAAACTCTTTAAATACATTAAAAACTCCTATTCCCTGTTTCTGTACAAAAGAAGTGCCTGATATGCAGCCTGCTGCTCCGCCGCCTTCTTTGTGTGGCCTTCTCCCTCGCTGACACGCTCGCCGTCCACAAGCACCGCAACTGTAAACTGCTTGTCATGGTCCGGACCGCTCTCATCAATAAGTTCATAGGAAAGCTGCTCGTGTCTGCCCTGTATAAGCTCCTGAAGGATAGTCTTGCTATCATAAAAGAGCTGCTTATTCTCAATATCAGTCATGATAAACCTAAGCACAAACTCCTTTGCATTAGTAAAACCACCATCTAAATAAATTGCTCCAATCACTGCCTCAAGTGCATCAGAAAGAATCGATTTTCTCTTTCTTCCACCTGTATGATCCTCGCCCCTGCCAAGACGTAAGTACTTTCCAAGGTCAAGTGGCTTTGTACAAAGTGCAAGAGTCGGCTCACAAACAATGCTTGCGCGCAGCTTGGTAAGCTCACCCTCAGGCTTTTGCGGATAATTGATAAACAAAAACTCACTTGAAACTATTTCCAAAACAGCATCGCCCAAAAACTCCAGACGTTCGTTATCAGAATGCTTTTTCATGTGCTTTTCATTGGCATACGAGCTGTGTGTCAGCGCCTGCTCAAGCAGATGTCGGTTCTTGAACGTATAGCCTATTTTGCTTTGAAATTCATTTAAATCTGCCATAATTTTTCCTCTATTTCTATATCTATCCATTTACATGTTCCGTGAGTATAACGAAAAGCCCTCATAATAAAGGGCTTTTCATTAGTTAAACATACTACTGCTCGCTTACAGCTTTTTTAATGCTCAACAGCATCGCCTACAGTGACGATTTTCTCTGCTTCCTCATTAGGAATCTCGATATCGAACTCTTCCTCGATACCCATGATAATCTGGAATACATCCAGAGAGTCAGCGCCAAGATCATCAATGAAGGTTGACTCCATAGTAACCTCGGTCTCATCCACGTTAAGTACCTCGACAATAATGTCTCTAAGCTTCTCAAATTCCATTTTTAATACATCTCATTTCTGTTTATAGTGACCAATCATACAGCAGTACTGCTATCTAATCAGCCGGCTTATTAATAATATATTCTTTAATTTTATCATTAATCTCTTTTTCCTTAAATGTAACACATTGGAAAACAGAGTTAGTGATTTCCTTTGCCTTGGAGCTGCCGTGGGTCTTTACCACAAGACCATTCAATCCTAAAAGCGGTGCTCCGCCGTACTCGGTCGCATCAAATGACTTTAGCGTATTCTTAAGAGCCGGAAGTGCAAGTGCAGCTCCTATCTTGCTCTTTAGTGTGCTCATGAGACCCTTCTTTATGACTCCGATAAGTGTGGAGCTAAGACCCTCGTAGAGCTTTAATATGACATTGCCCGTGAAAGCCTCGCAGACTATAACATCGGCATCTCCCTTTGGAATATCCCTTGCCTCAATGCTTCCGACAAAATTGATATCTGTGCACTCTCTAAGAAGCGGCATGGTCTCCTTTACCAGGGCATTACCTTTCTCCTCCTCTGCACCGATATTGACCAGTGCAACCTTTGGATTCTTCACGCCGACAACATGCTCCATATAGATAGAGCCCATCTTGGCAAACTGTACCAGATGCTCAGCTCTGGCATCCACATTGGCTCCACAGTCTATGAGCAGAGATACGCCCCTCTCAGTCGGAATAAGCGGTGCCAAAGGCGGCCTTTGTATGCCCTTTATCCTGCCGACTATTACCTGTCCTCCGACAAGTACAGCACCTGAGCTTCCTGCCGAAACAAATGCATCAGCCTCTTTATTCTTGACCATATTCATGCCAACAACGATTGATGACTGCTTCTTTCGTCTGATTGCCCCAACCGGTGGCTCTGCCATCTCTATAACCTCAGGCGCATCTACTATCTCTATCTGCTCCTTAGGATATGTATACAAAGAAAGCTCCCTCTCTACCGGTACCTTCTGTCCTACAAGAAATATCTTTATATCATTTCTTTTGTTAACCGCATCTACCGCACCCTTTACTACCTCTGCGGGTGCATTGTCGCCACCCATTGCATCGAGTGCGACCCTTGTTGTACTTTGCATTGTGACCTCCCTGTGCCTGCTTAAAAGCAAACTACTAATTGATTAAATAAAATATACTATAATCATAGGTATAAATCAATAACCAATTCACTACTCTATATGGCTTCCATCATTCTCCCGGACTCATTGAAATAACCTTGCCACAGTTCCATAAATCAGCAGTGCGCTTTGCTGCATCAAGTCTGTCATCGTCTGACTTAAAATCAATATTTACTGAGTGGCATCCGCACTCAAGACATGTCACATAATATGAGCTGCCGCAGTCCTCCTCGAGAATCCCGGCACCGCCACAGAGCGGGCACTCATAGATTTCAACTAAATCGTCTATATTATTCATGATAGTTTGCTTCCTTCTTTCTTTAATATCTAAATATCCTCTCAGTATAATAACATCCCTGCAAGCTATATACAAGCAAAAAGTACCTTCATTTTATTATGGGATAAAAAAGGGATAAAATCAATCAAAAAAAGGATTGAACGATATCGTTCAATCCCTTAATTTTACTGGTTTTCTACTATTAGTCCTGAGGAATGATTTCTTTTTTGTTGTATGATCCGCAGTTCTTGCAAACTCTGTGTGGCATCATAAGCTCTCCACATTTGCTGCATTTTACTAAAGTAGGAGCAGACATTTTCCAGTTTGCTCTTCTCTTATCTCTTCTTCCCTTAGAAGATTTATTCTTTGGACAAATTGACATTTGTTTACACCTCCTTAAACTTGTTAAATATATCCTGGAACGCTGCCATTCTTGGATCCGGTACAAAACTATCGCAACTGCAGGTGCCTTTATTCAAGTTCATCCCGCAGACTTTACAAATACCTTTGCAATCGTCTTTGCACAGAACTCTCATTGGCCAGTTCACCAGAATTTCGGCGTAGACAAGTTTATCTACATCGAGTTCAAACCCAATCAGGTAGTCAGTTTCCTCCATCTCTTCATCGACTAATGCTCCGTCTGTGATTTTCAGAGTCTTGTCAATGTCAAAATGCATGTTTGTTGGAACTTCTTCCAAGCATCGGCTGCACGGTATCGCTATGTCTATATCTACTGTTCCCGTGATATGCACTGCTGCATTCTCCACGTTTGAGATATGAAGTGATATCGGCTGCTTTTTCAGAATAGGATAATCTCCTAAACGCGACTCAAATGATGTGAGCGTAAGCTCTGTCTCAATTGTTGTCTCTTTATTTATAGATTTTACAATGGTTGATATATCAATCATAGTTCTCTCCTATTCACACCTAACCAATTATACATATTGGAGTGGTGTTTGTCAACAAAATTTTATAATTTATCCACAACTTTTTGCTTTTTATTAGCCAACAAGCTTTACTGTCTCGCGGCAGATTGCAAGCTCCTCGTTTGTAGGGATGACACATACCTTTACGCTTGAGTCTGCTGTTGAGATAAGTGCCTCCACGCCGCGTGTCTTGTCGTTTGTTACACGGTCAATCTTTATGCCGAGGTAACCTAAATATGCCATAATTTTTTCTCTTACAAAGCTTGTGTTCTCACCGATTCCTGCTGTGAATGCGATAGCATCTACTCCGTTCATTGCTGCTGCATATGCTCCGATGTATTTTGCTACCCTGTAGCTGAATACCTCTACTGCTGCGATGGCACGCTCGTTGCCCTCATTGTAGGCTGCCTCAAGGTCTCTGAAGTCACTTGATACTCCTGACATGCCGGCTACTCCTGACTTCTTGTTGAGCACATCCATAACACCATCGATGTCAAGGTTTTCTTTCTTTGCGATGAACTCCATGATTGATGGGTCGATATCACCTGAACGTGTTCCCATTACGAGTCCCTCAAGTGGTGTAAGTCCCATTGATGTATCTACGCATTTACCGTTTAATACTGCGCTGACTGAAGCTCCGTTTCCAAGGTGTGCTACGATAATCTTTGAGTTGTTTAAGTCCATTCCAAGGTAGCTTGCTGCCTCCTTTGATACGAAGCTGTGGCTTGTGCCGTGGAAGCCGTATCTTCTTACCTTGTACTTCTCATAGTACTCATATGGAAGGCCGTAGAGATATGCTTTCTCAGGCATTGTCTGATGGAAGGCTGTATCAAATACTCCTACCATTGGTACGTTTGGCATAAGTGCCTGGCATGCTCTGATTCCGATAATATTTGCAGGGTTGTGAAGAGGTGCGAGGTCGTTGCACTCCTCTACCTGTGCTATTACTTCCTCTGTGATGACTACTGAGTCTGAGAACTTCTCTCCACCGTGCACTACACGATGTCCTACTGCATCGATCTCTGCAAGTGATTTTACTGCGCCTGTCTTTGGATTTACAAGTGCATCGAGTACCATCTGGATGGCCTCTTTATGTGTTGGCATAGGTGCCTCTGTGATTTCCTTATCAAGACCCTCTTTCTGATATACGAGTCTGCCATCGATTCCGATTCTCTCGCAGAGTCCTTTTGCAAGTACCTCCTCTGAATCTGAATTGATGAGCTGGTATTTCAGTGATGAACTACCGCAATTAATTACTAATACATTCATTGTTTTGTCTCCTTTGGTTTAAAATTACAATACTATTGTTAGTATAAACTTATTTTTCAAATGCGACAAGGGTGTTTTTGTGGTATTATGGTTTTGAACTCTAAAAAAAACATTATTGATTAAAGGAGCAGCAAAACATGAAGGTTGCAGGTGTGATTACCGAATACAATCCATTCCACAATGGGCACAAATATCAGCTAGAGCAGATTAAAAGGCAGACATCTGCTGATTATATAGTCGTAGTAATGAGCGGTGATTTCGTGCAAAGAGGTGAGCCTGCCATAATTGACAAATACGAGCGCACACGCATGGCGCTTTTGAGCGGTGCCGACCTGGTGCTTGAGCTTCCAGCGGTCTTCGCCACTGCTTCTGCCGAGTTTTTTGCCGGTGGCGGAGTCAGTGTACTCCAAAACACAGGTATTGTGGATACGCTGTGCTATGGTGTGGAGTCTGTGGACCATGAACTTACAAAGCTTGTGGCTGGCGTGCTTAAGAATCCGCCTGCTGAGTATTCCGCCTCTCTTGCCCGGCTGATTCAGGGTGGGATGAGCTTTCCTACGGCCAGAAGCAGAGCTCTATGTGAATATTTTCAAGATACCTATGACAGCGCTTCCGAGAAAATAGATGCTTTCATAGCTTCACCCAATAATATTCTGGCCATTGAGTATGAGAAGGCTTTGATGGACTGTGATATTACGGGATTCCCTCTTCAGCGCATCGGGGAAGGATATCACAGCACGGATTCGACAAGTGAGTTTTCTTCCGCTACGGCTGTGCGCGGGGTGATTTCGACCTTAATTGATATAGACAAACACAACACTATTACTAATACGCAGCTTGATAATTCATGGATTTCCACAAAGTTCAGTCAGCTAATGCCATCAGACTGCGCCGATATTCTTGTCAATTGTATTTTAGGCGGTCATATTGTGTTTCCGGATGATATTTCTGAAATGCTTTACTATCGCCTGCTGACCGGGAAGGATAAAGGCTTTGCGCAGTATGCAGACTGTACAAAGGAGCTTTCTGCAAAGATAGTTAAAAATATTTATAAATATGAAAGTTTTACGCAATTTTGTAACTTACTGAAGAGTAAAAATCTGACTTATACGCGTATTTCAAGGGTTCTCACGCATATTTTACTTGGTATTGAGAATGATGATTTTAATATATGTATGGATAATCCTTATCTGCGCATACTCGGTTTCAAAAAATCATCAGGAGAGCTTATGCATCTCCTCAAAAAAAGAGCATCAACGCCTATTATTACAAAAGTCGCTGATGCTCCGTACGAGCTTATTTCCAAGGATATTTTTGCCGCTGATTTGTATGGCAGACTGTGTCATTCACAGCAAAATGAGTTTACACATGGGGTTGTAATTATTTAATCTACAGCTCCATTATAATTTCTCGCGCCAGACTTTCCTCTATAGGCTTTGCATACACTCCCGGTGCAAACTCAACAGTGGCTCCTATGCCTTTTTGGAGCACGAAACGCAGCTTGCCGTCTCTCACCTTTTTATCGGTGTAGAGTTTCTTTACAAGTTCTTCCCTGTCTATATAGTCAGGTATACGTGTCGGAAGACCGGCTCTCTCATAGAGCTTTATCACGCGCTCTGCCTGCTCCTCTGACATATAGCCAAGCCGTGCTGACATAAGTGCCTGTGCTGCCATTCCAATCGACAGTGCCTCTCCATGCAACAGCTTGTAGTCGCTGACTGTCTCGATTGCCCGGCCTACTGTGTGGCCCAGATTTAAGGTTTCGCGAAGTCCCGCCTCTCGCTCATCCTTCATGACCACATTGTACTTGATACGGCAGTTATTTTCTGCAATATACTCACATGCAAATTTCTTGAATGAATATATATCATCCAGATTTTCCTCTATAAATTCAAACATATCCTCGCTGCCTAAGCATGCATGCTTGATGGTCTCTGCCATACCGCTTGCCATCTGGCGCTGTGGCAGTGTTTTCCAGGCAGCTATGTCTATATATACCTTTTGGGGCTGATTGAACAGACCTATGGTGTTGGTAGCAAGAGGTGTATCAATTGCTGTCTTGCCACCTACCGATGCATCTGCTGCCGCCAGAAGGGTGGTTGCATAGTTGATAAACGGCACTCCTCTGCCGTAGGTTCCTGCAATAAAGCCTGATAAGTCGGTTACCACACCGCCACCGACTGCAATTATACAGCAGTCTCTTCTGTACCCCTTTTTAAGCATGGCATCCTCTATCTTTGCCTTTGTCTCACGTGACTTACTCTTTTCCCCAGCCGGGAAAACAAACAAATCCACTGAGTATCCCGCATGCTTTATCTTCTCACAGATTGGAAGAGCATAAGGATCACGCACATTTGTATCTGTAATCACTGCAAATTTCTTTATCTTGCCCGCAAGACCATTTTCCAGGTCAGATACAAGGGTGTCTGAGAGGTTGTAGCCTATCTCAATATCATATGTGTCATCTACTACTTTTTTGAGTTCTACATTGAATATGCTCATTTTTTCTCCTGTTATGCTATATTTTTGTTTCTTTTATGTGGAAAACTGCTACAGTATCCCCACAGCCTGCTTGGCAAGCTTATCTGCCTCTTCGTTGCCCTCTACTCCTGAGTGTCCTTTTACCTTTACAAAAGTAAGCTTTATTTTATCCTTAACTGACATGATGTATTCGTGATAAGCTATAGTTCCTGCCTTGTTTCGCTTCCAGGCCCCTGTGGCCCACATTTCTATGCCCTTGTAGTCATAGTATATGACCAGTTCATTAATTCCAAGCTCTATAGCCTTTTTTACAACAGCCTCCGCGCCCTTTATCTCTCCGGCTACGTTGCGCATTGTGGCC